>Ga0247843_1006527_pt1 | contig 15163 bp, 17 predicted proteins | sample LaCruzMarch2017__FD_192420 | JGI IMG/M metagenome (GOLD analysis project Ga0247843, IMG submission 192420) | Freshwater microbial communities from meromictic Lake La Cruz, Castile-La Mancha, Spain - LaCruzMarch2017_8m | ecosystem: Environmental > Aquatic > Freshwater > Lake | place: Spain... | reverse complement strand
TAGAGCGAAACTCGTGGTTCGCTCTGATGAAACCTTCTGAGTCCCCTTCGAGGGCAGCACGTTCAGCCTGTCTAATGGCTGCCTCTACGTTTTTGATACGTGAAGGCTTTTGTTTGACAGCGATGGCCGCTATACGCACAGCGTCTGTTTCTAGTAGCACCCTTAGGTGATAAATCTCTTCGACGTCGTCTTCAGATAACAAGGGGACTGCAAAACTGCGACCACGGACCTCCAGAAAACCCTCAACAGCTAATCGAGTTAACGCTTCACGCACGGGCGTTCGTGACACACCAAGTCGTGTCGCTAAAACGCTCTCGCGCAGGGTTTCTCCCCAACGAACGTTGCCTGACCAAAGATGAGAGCGAAGTCGCCTGTATACGCGCTCACCTAGTAGATCAAGAGGTTGTAATTTTTCTAAAGAATCGTTCATAGTTTCGGTTAAATCACAACATAAGGTAAAAAAAGCTTAGTACTTAATGCAGAATACGGTATTTAAATACTGTATACAAAAAAAGGATTCGTGACAATGGGTATTACTGTGGTGGTCGCCTAGCGATTCTTTGATCACCTCCGTGCCGCGGTATTGATAGGCAATCTATGAGAACATATTGACTCATACGCGAATCAACATAAAGGTCAGTGATGTCGTCAGACACGAAGCCAGCTCTCAAGGCCTTCGACAATCCAGACGAACTCTGGAAAATGTATTTTTACGTCTCTTTTTTTAATATTGGGGCGTATTTTTTTACGAGTTCTGCCGCTGATTTTTTGGAACAGAGCGGGGGCGTCTTAACACTGCCCATGGGTATTTTTGCGCTTTTCACGGCGGTGTACTTGGGTGGCGCGTATTGGCTGATTAAAAAGCAGGCTGTGGACAAGGGCCGCACGCTCTGGTTGTTGCCTTTTATCGCCTGGCATGTGTATGCCTATCTTGAGGGCTTGAATGATTTTGACCCGATGGTTGCGGAGTCGAGTTTTGATTACTACGATGCCTATCTCTCCGGGGTTCCGGAGACCTTGATTTTGATTAAATTATTTGTGGCGCTGCGCGAACGTCTCGGTACGCCTTAGATCAATAGAACGGGCACCATCGATAGAACCAACAATAGTGCCATGACGAGGTTAAAGACTTGGCGCTGACGCGGTTGGGATAAAACGCGTTCGAGTTGAGTGCCAAGTAACACCCACAGGCCCAGACAAGGTAGGTTGATGACGGTAAACATCAAGCAGGTTGCAAAGATGAATGCATTGGATGCATCGACCGGCATGTAGTTACTAAAATAAGTGATTGCCATCAGGAGCGCTTTGGGGTTGACCCATTGAAACAATGCTGCTCCCATAAACCCCAAAGGTTTTCCTTTCGTTTCGCCGCGTTTTAAGGGGGTCGTGCTTAAGGCAATACGCCAAGCTAGATAAAGCAGGTAACAAAAACCAACCCCCTTCATGATCTGGTAGCCAAGCGGAAAGATTTGAAAAAGCTGATCGAGACCTGCGGCGATCGCGAGCAACATCACGAGATGGCCAGACGAAATCCCCAGCATGTGGGGGACAGTGCGCTTAAAGCCGTAATTGACGCCGGAACTGAGCAGCATCATGTTGTTTGGGCCGGGCGTGATCGACGAGGCGAAAGCAAACATCGCCATCGCCATCACAATATGCCAATCAATTATTGTCGCCAGGCTTTACCCATGCGCGCAGCGATCTGAAAGGCTTGCCACGTGGCCTCGACGCTTGCAAGACCTTTGCCAGCGATATCGTAGGCCGTGCCGTGTGCGGGCGTCGTGATTGGGATTGGGAGTCCGCCTTGAACAGTGACGCCCCTCGAAAAGCCAAGAAGCTTGATGGCGATTTGCCCTTGGTCGTGATACATCGTGACGATCGCCTGATATTCGCCAGCCTGGGCTTTTAAGAAAATCGTATCAGCCGGGAAGGGGCCATGGAACGGCGTGTCGGTTGGCCAGCTTTTCGCTTGAAGTGCCGCGACTGCGGGCGCGATGATGTCGATTTCTTCGCGACCGCAGGAGCCGCCATCTCCGCCATGTGGATTGAACGCAGCAATGGCGATTTTGGGTGTTTCAAAACCGCTTGCAAGTAGCGCTTTATAGATGAGTTCTGATGCTTGCAGGATCCGTTCTTGACTCAGGTACTGGGCGACATCTTTGAGGGGAACGTGCGAGGAGATGCGTGAGGTCCAGAGGTTGCCAAGAGTATTGAACTCGCAAAAATATCCTGTGACACCCAAGTACTGCGCAAAGTGATGTAGCTCGTCCTCGTGTTTCATGCCGCCCATTTTGAGCGCTTGTTTATTGAGGGGCGCAAAACAAATGGCATCGACATGCCCGGCCAAGGTCGCATCCATGCAGGTATTGAGAATTTTTAAGGTAGAAGATCCATTGAGTGCGCTGACTTGACCCGTCTTGACATCGTTTGGATCGATGGAGTGAATCGATAGAAACGCGGGCAATTCTTGGTTGGGACGCTCACGCACCGCAGCAAAAGACTCCACCGAGGTGGTTGGTACACGCACCTGTGCGATCTGCTGCCCCTGCTCCCATAACCACGGATCGCCGATGAGTACGACGTTGGCCAGGGTGCAAACAGGATGTTGGGCGAGTAGGCGTGCAATGAGCTCGGCGCCGATGCCTGCAGGATCGCCGAGGGTCAGCACTACGACGGGGCGGGCGTTTTGCATACGTTTCTCTTTAAATAGGGTTGCCGTATTCTAGGGAGATAATCAATTCCAGTAAAATGAAACTTCATCATTGATTGATATCTAAAAGTTATCATAAAAAATGAAACCCATCGCATGAATCACTACGCCCACACCTTGCTCAATCGCTTGCGGATGCGTCAAGTGTCGTTACTGCTCAATATTCAGGAGCACCGGACCTTGAGAGCGGCGGCCCAAGTCATGGGAATGACCCAGCCTGCCGCCACCAAAATGCTGCACGAGCTTGAGGATGCGCTTGGGACAAAGATTTTTGATCGAACAGGCAGAACGCTGACGCTGAATGTAGCGGGAAAGACAGTACTCGGTTTTTTTCAAGGGATGCGTGGCAGCTTGGAGTCCTTGGCTCGGGAACTCGATGCGATGCAAATAGGTATCCATGGGACATTGTCGTTGGGCAGCATTATGGCGGCTTCACCCGCCATTCTGACGGATGCCTTGATCGCGATGCGTCAGTCCTATCCAATGCTGTCGATCAACATTTCGACGGCGACCAGTGACGTGCTGATCGAGGCGCTCAACCAGGGTGACTTGGACCTCGTCATTGGACGGATTGTGAGCGTCAAGCATGAGGATTATGTATTTCGACCGATCGCCAACGAAACTCTGTCGATTGTGGGGGCTGTGAATCATCCCCTTGCCGGCAAGTCAAAGGTGACCCTCGAAGCTTTACACAAGTATCCCTGGATTCTTCAGGGGCCGGGCAGTCCAATGCGTGCGGTAATCGAGCGAGAGTTTCGTGACCAGCATTTAGTGTTGCCTGAAACACTCATTGAGACATCCTCGATCCTGACCACTGCGGATATCGTGACCCGAACCGAGATGATCGCGGTCATTCCCGAATCTGTCGCGGCGATTTTTGCCGATAGCGGCCGTATTAAGGTATTGCGCTATCGGATTAAGAACAAGCTCGATCCCTATGGCAGTCTGATCAAGCGGGATCGGCCCGCTTCGCCAGCGACAACAGCCTTTTTAACGATGCTCCATCCACCGAGCTCAGCCTCTGATTGAGATCTGCGGCTTATTTGCCCCAGCGAAACACGAGAGGATCAAGTCGTTTGGCGGTTTCGATCAGACCGCTGCGTACAGCCGGATTCATCGCAGGAAAGGGGTGCCGTGAAACCTCGGCGTCGATGATGCCGCCCGCTTTCATGAGGGCCTTGGCGGACAAAATGCCGCCCTGGCGATTTTCGTAATTGATCAAAGGTAACCAGCGCGTGTAGGCGTCAATCGCTTGCGTACGATTGCCTGCGAACCAGGGATCCATGATTTGACGAATACCATCCGGGTAACCGCCACCGGTCATGGCGCCGGTGCAGCCTGCTTCGAGATCGGGCAATAACGTGATGGCTTCTTCACCATCCCAGGGACCTTCGATGGCATCACCACCGAGCTTAATCAGTTCGCGAAGTTTGCTTGCCGCACCCGCAGTTTCGATTTTGAAATAGGAGACGTTGGCGATTTCGGTCGCCATCTTTGCCAGAAGCGAAGCGGATAATGTAGTTCCGCTGACAGGCGCATCCTGAATCATGATGGGGATATCAATCGCGTCTGAGACTTTCTGAAAAAACTCGACAATATTTGGCTCTGGCACTCGGATCGTCGCGCCATGATACGGTGGCATGATCATCACCATCGAGGCACCCAGGTCTTGGGCGCGTCGACTACGTTGTGCACAAATCAGCGATCCGTAATGTGTCGTCGTGACGATGACAGGGACGCGTCCAGCAACATGCTCAAGAATCTCTCGGGTCAGGAGATCACGCTCGTCATCAGAGACTGAAAACTGTTCAGAAAAGTTTGCCAGAATACACAAGCCGTGTGATCCCGCGTCGATCATAAAATCGACACAACGCTTTTGACTGGGGAGGTCGAGCTCTCCGGACTCTTTAAAGATCGTTGGGACAACGGGAAATACGCCTTGATATCTGGGATGTGCTGCCATGGTCTTTACTCGATGATGTTGAAGTCTTTCAGAAACTCGGTCTTGAGCGTGAGTCCAAGTCCAGGCGTATTGTCGTCGAGCTGAATAAAGCCATCGTTGGCGACAGGTTCACCATCGAAGATGTAGTAGAAAAGCTCGTTGCCAACCTCGACATCGAACATGGGAAAGTACTCGCTCATGGGTGAGGCGAGCGTACTCATGGTCAGGTGATAGTTGTGCATCTGACCGGCATGAGGAATCACCGGTACGCTATAAGCTTCGCAGAGCGCATTGATTTTATGTGCGGCGGTAATGCCGCCTACGCGGTTGGTGTCGTATTGGACAACAGAAACTGCTTTTCGATCGAGCAGTTGCTTAAAACCGTAAAGAGAAAACTCGTGCTCTCCGCCAGAAATCGGGATGCTGGTCAGCTGATTGAGCTCAGCATAGCCATCGATATCGTCGGCAATGACTGGCTCTTCGAGCCAGCGCGGCGCATACTTTTCCAGTTTGGGGAGCATGCGTTTTGCATACTCAAGATTCCACCCCATATAGCACTCGAGCATGAGATCGGTATCGTCGCCGATCACCTCGCGCACTGCGGCGACGGACTTGAGGTTTTCGACGACACCTTGCTGTAAGTGGGCGGGTCCGTAGCCAAAGCGCATTTTAAAGGCCTTGAAACCTTGGTCAAGAAAGGTCTGCGCTTCTTTTTGCATTTCATTTAAGTCAGTGCGGTAAAGCTTGGAGTAATAGCAGGGTATTTTTTCTTTGGTGCGACCGCCGAGTAATTTGAATACGGGCTTATTGACGCTTTTGCCAAGAATGTCCCAGATGGCTAGGTCGATGGCAGAAATCGCGGCCATGGCCACGCCTTTGCGTCCCCAGGCATGCGTGCCGCGATACATTTTTTGCCACAGATATTCGTAGTCCCAAGGATCTTCGCCGATCACCATGGCGGCGAGGTATTCGTCGATGATGGCTTTGGCGATCTTGGGTGCGAGCGCGACGTTACCGAGACCGACAATGCCGTTGTCAGTCTCGATTTCGACGACCGTCCACGAATGGAAACGGAAGGTACTCATGGTTTCATTTTTTGAGTACACCAAGTCCATGGCGTTTGAACAAAAGTTACCCTGAGGCGGAACGGTTTTACCTTTCCATTCAAATACACGGGCGCGGACGGCTTTGATCTTCATAAAAACACTTCCTGTGCAGCTTTTAAAAAATTAATTGACTTGAATGTTGTTCTTTTTAATCACGTCGGCATAACGCTTGTTTTCAGCATCGTGAAACGCTTTGAATTGCGCTTGCGACATGGGCTGAATCGTGGCGCCAATCGTTTCCAAGCGTTTGGCAGTGTCGGGCATGTTGAGCACTTTGTTCACATCCGCGTTGACTTTGTTGATCACTGCGGCAGGTGTTTGTGCGGGCATATAAACGCCGTACCAGGCACTCATCACCAGGGGTACGCCAGCTTCTTTCATCGTCGGGGTATCGGGCAGCTGGGGGTTGCGTGCATCGCTTGCAACGCCGAGTGCTTTGAGCTTGCCACCGCGGATCTGTGGCAATGCCGAGGACATGGTTTCGAAGGCGTATTGAACCTGTCCGGCGATCAGATCAATCATGGCAGGACTGCTGCCCTTGTAAGGAACGTGAACGGCATTGACGCCAGCTAGATCTTTGAAGAGTTCGGCCGCGATATGCTGTGTGCTGCCTGCACCGCTCGAGGCAAAGTTCAGTTGACCGGGTTTGCTCTTAAGCAGTTTGACCAGGTCTTGCACGCTGTTGACGGGGCTATTGGCTGCGACAACGAGTACGTTAGGCACGGAGCCGGTAAAAGCGACGGGAATGAGATCTTTTGCGTTGTCGTAGTTGAGCTTGAGCAGATGCGGTGCGATGGCTTGTGCGGTCGACACGCCCATCAGCATGGTTTGGCCATCGGTTGATTTTGCCGTCACGTCAGCTGCAAGTGTGTTTGAAGCGCCAGGTCTGTTTTCGACCACCACGGTTTGACCCCACATCGGTGTGAGTTTGTCTGCGACGGCACGGGCCATCTGGTCTGTGCCACCGCCTGGTGAGGCGCCGACGAGTAATTTAACGGGTTTAGTGGGCCACTCTTGTGCGAGTGCGGGGGCGCCGATCGACACGGCCAGGCCCAGCATCAAGGTATTGATCAGTTTAATTTTCACGGGGGTCTCCTGATTCCGTTGTTGGACTAACCCCCACATACTAGAAGCTACATTGATTCACGTAAAATGAAACTTAATGATGAATTGATAACTATTGGATATCAATTTCAATGAGGCTTTTTTATTTGACAATGACAATGCATTTGCATTACCATGTTATTTATTTAATTTTTATCCTCTGGGAATGATGTCTATTAAACTTGAAGTTGAGTCTACGCTCACGGATCGGTATCAGACGACGGTACCCGAAACCGTGCGCCGCGCTTTGCGCCTTGGCAAGCGTGACAAGATTCATTACACGATTCTCCCCGAGGGCGGGGTGATGCTCACGCGTGCTGATGTCGCTGAAATGAATGACCCTGCTCTTGACGTATTTCTGAGTTTTCTGGCTCGCGACATCGCGACACATCCTGAGCAGCTTCAGGCCATAGATCCTGCGTTTGTTCAACGGATGCAATCTCTAGTCGAAGGGATCGATGTCGATTTGGACACTCCTTTATCGGCAGACGATGAGTGAAGCGCGTGTCGAATAAGGGTCTTGTGATAAACGGTTGGACAGTTTTTGCTCACCCACTTTTTTTAACTCAACTTGAGCAACTCATCAGTCAAGTAGAAATTCTTAAAAAAAAAGATCCAATTGGATATACAAAGAAAAACGCAAGTAAGCGTTTAGCGGCGATTAACAAGCTGGCGTTTGAGGTCATACCGCAAGATCCAATGAGGATCGAGTATCGTCAAGGCGCGACTTTGGGAACAGATCGTAAACATTGGTTCCGCGCTAAATTCTTTCAGCAGTATCGCTTATTTTTTCGTTACCACGCACAAGTCAAAATGATTGTGTACGTTTGGGTCAACGATGAGACGACCAAGCGGGCATACGAAAGTAGTGATGATGCCTATTTAGTGTTTCGAAACATGCTGGAAAGTGGTCATCCCCCCGATGACTGGGAGCAATTACTGAAAGAGTCTGAAGCAGAGTCGCCGCGTTTGCGACGATATACATTACATGAAAAGTGATCAGTCTCGCCGCCAAAGCGAGTCAGGGTGCTGTGCGGCTTTATTCAGGCAACGGGCTAGAATAAACAGTAAGTCCGACAGACGGTTTAAGTATTGCTGTGGCAGTGGGCCGAGGGGCGTCTCGTGATGCAAGGCCACCACCGAGCGTTCGGCGCGGCGGCAAACGCTTCGGGCAACGTGCGCAAGCGATGCGGCACGCGTACCACCCGGGAGGATAAATTCTTTGAGTGGTTCGAGCCGCGCATTGAAGGCGCTGATCTGTTGATCCAGATACGCGACTTGTTCGGCTTTCATCAAAAAATAACCCGGTACGGCCAGTTCGCTACCTAGGTCAAATAAAACGTGTTGGGCGGGGGCGATGGCCGAGGCAATGTCTGCAGGAACGTCATCGGCGAGCAACACACCCAGGCAGCTATTGAGCTCGTCCACATCACCCATGGCTTGGACGCGTGCGCTATCCTTGAGGACGCGTGTGCCGTCACCTAGGCCCGTTGAGCCATCGTCTCCGGTACGTGTCGCGATGATCGAGAGTCGAGTGCTCATATTTGTCCTTAGAGTACGTAGCGGGCCAAGTCTTGACTAGCTGCGGCTTCTGCGAGCTGATCGTTGACATAGCGTGCATCAATCACGATCGTCTGACCGCTGCTGCTGGTGGCGTCAAAGGACAAGTCCTCTAACAGTTTTTCCATGACCGTATAGAGTCTGCGAGCGCCGATGTTTTCAGTGCGTTCGTTGACGTCAAAGGCGAGTTCGGCTAAGCGAGCGACTCCCTCCTCTGTGAAGTTTAAATGCACTTCTTCAGTGGCGAGCAAGGCCGTATATTGCTTGGTCAGCGAAGCATCGGTTTCGCACAAAATCTGTACGAAATCTTTTGCAGTCAGTGAGTCGAGCTCGACACGGATCGGAAAGCGGCCTTGAAGCTCTGGGATCAGGTCCGAAGGACGCGAAAGGTGAAAAGCGCCCGAGGCGATAAACAAAATATGATCGGTGCGGATCATGCCGTACTTGGTCGTGACGGTCGTGCCCTCGACCAAGGGCAGCAGATCGCGTTGCACACCTTGGCGAGAGACATCAGCGCCGCCTGATTCTTGACGAGCGGCGATCTTGTCAATTTCATCTAGAAAGACGATACCGTGCTGCTCGACTTTTTGTATCGCGACAGTGCGGATGTCTTCTTCGTTCACGCGCTTGGCGGCTTCTTCGTCAACCAAGAGTTTGAAGGCTTCTTTGACGGTCATTTTGCGCGACTTGGTTTTTTCACGTGATAGACCGGCGAACATACCCTTGAGTTGTTCGGCCATCTCTTCCATGCCCGGGGGCGTCATGATGTCCATTTGCGGCGTGGCTTGCGCGACTTCGATCTCGATTTCGGTCGCATCGAGGTGACCCTCGCGCAAACGCTTGCGAAAGGTTTGGCGTGTGGCGGTCTCTTCACGGATCGGCGAGCCGTCTGCCGCGCGGGGAGGAGTCAGCAGCACATCAAGAATGCGATCCTCGGCAGAGTCTTCGGCCAGGGTGCGCACGCGTTTCATTTCTTGTTCACGGGTCTGCTTGACGGCGATCTCCGCGAGGTCACGAATGATGGTGTCTACATCGCGACCGACGTAGCCGACTTCAGTGAATTTGGTGGCTTCGATTTTGATGAAAGGCGCATCGACGAGCTTGGCGAGTCGGCGAGCGATCTCAGTTTTACCCACGCCCGTGGGGCCGATCATCAATATGTTTTTAGGATGGATCTCGTGACGCAGGGGCTCGGCAACCTGCTGGCGACGCCAGCGATTGCGCAGCGCGACGGCGACAGAGCGCTTGGCACGATGCTGTCCGACGATATATTTGTCCAGTTCGGACACGATCTCGCTAGGTGTCATGGTGGAGGCTGACATGCTTATTCCAGGGTTTCAATCAAGTGTTGTTGATTGGTGTAGATGCAAAGGTCACCGGCTATTTCGAGTGACTGTTTGACAATGACCTCGGGCGCGAGTTCGGTATGGCGCAACAGTGCCATCGCGGCGGACTGCGCATAAGCACCGCCAGAGCCGATCGCAGCGAGTCCGTTTTCAGGCTCGAGCACGTCACCATTGCCAGTGAGTACCAGCGTATGTTCGCGGTCGGCGACGATCAGCATGGCTTCGAGTCGGCGCAGCACGCGATCGGTGCGCCAGTCGCGCGTGAGTTCAACGGCTGAGCGCATGAGATTGCCTTGATGCTTTTCTAGCTTGCCTTCGAAGCGCTCTTGAAGCGTAAACGCGTCTGCAGTCGCACCTGCAAAGCCCGCAAGGATTTTGTCATGATAAAGACGACGGATTTTGCGCGCCGTACCTTTGATGATGATGTTGCCCAGTGTGACCTGGCCATCGCCCCCAAGTGCGACGCGGTTGCCGCGACGAACGCAGACAATAGTGGTGCCGTGAAATTGTTCCATGTGTGTACTTTGATAGAGAGTCGAGCTTAAAGTCAACAAGGGCACACTCGTGATCTCGCAAGTGTGCCCTGGTCTGAGTCAGTCCTGTGGTGAGTCCAGCGGTTCGGGCGGACTTAGTCACCAAACATTTTTTGTCGCATTTCCCGACGCTCTTGCGCTTCTAGAGAGAGTGTCGCAGTGGGACGTGCGAGCAGTCGACGCAAACCAATCGGTTCGCCTGTTTCTTCGCACCAACCATACTCACCGCTATCAATACGCAAGATGGATTGCTGAACTTTTTTCAGCAACTTACGTTCGCGATCACGGGTACGTAATTCGAGTGCATGTTCTTCTTCGATCGTCGCACGGTCGGCCGGGTCGGGCACAAATTGCGTTTCACGCAAATGCTCCGTAGTGGCACCCGCATTGCTGAGGATTTCTTGTTCGAGCTGTCTGAGGCGGTCACGGAAAAAGCCCAGCTGCCGCTCGTTCATGTACTCAGTCTCTGGCATTTTCAACAATTCTGCCTCAGTGGGCAGATTGTTTTCGGACAAATCGCCTCTATTGAGGGGTTTTTTCTGCACAGCTTTAGTGGCAACAGCGGGTGTTTTTGCCGGTGCGGGGGCTGCCTTTTTAGCGGCCGCGACCTGTGTGGATACGGGGGCTTTTGCTGCAGTCGTCTTGCTTGCTGCGGGTTTTGTTGCCTTGGTTACCATGTGAAAAACACTCCATTAAATAAACTCTGCGCACGGGCGAAGAGGGACTACTTAGCCAGACACTGCTCGAGACCTTTGGTAAAGATCTCTTGGGGCAGTTTGCGACCGATGAAAACCATTTTGGTGGTCTTTTTTTCGTTGGCCAGCCAGGGTTTGCCGGGTTCGGCGCCCATCAACATATGGACACCTTGGAAGAGCATCCGTTTGTTGATGCCCTTCATGTAAAGAATGCCCTTGTAACGCAGAAGATCGGGTCCGTAGACCTGAACCACGCCACCGAGAAACTCCTCGAGGCGCTCTGGATCAAAGGGCTTGTCGGATTTAAAAACAAACGCACCGATGCTGTCGTTGTGCGCAGGCTTGTGCTGATGACCGTGATCATGGTCTGGATTGGTGCAGGTCGCGGGATCATGATCATGACCATGATCGTGGCCATGTGCGTGCGCGTGATCATGTTCATGTTCATGATCACAATGTCCATGATCGTGATCGCAATGACTGTGATCATGGTCGTGATCGTGCGCGGCATCAGGATGATCGTCAGCCAGAAACTGAGGATCGATATCCAAAATGGTGTTGAGATTAAAGCCGCTGATGTCGATGATCTTTTTTAGATCGGTATCGCCAAAGTTGACAACTTCGATGGAGGCGCGCGGGTTCATGTGCACGATGCGGCGACGCAAGGCGGCGTATTCGGCTTCGGTCACGAGATCTTTTTTAGAGATCAAAATGCGATCCGCAAAACCGACTTGTTTTTGGGCTTCTTCTTGTTCGTCGAGAGTATCCATGCCGTGCTTGGCATCGACGATGGTGACAACCGCATCGAGGCGGTAGTATTCGGCGATGTCATCATCCATGAAAAATGTCTGACAAACTGGGCCAGGGTTGGCCATGCCGGTGGTTTCAATGATGACGCGTTCGAATTTCAGCTCGCCACTTTCGTGACGCTTGCGCAGATCGAGCAAAGTGCGCATCAGATCGCCGCGCACGGTGCAGCAGACGCAGCCGTTGGACAGCTCGATGATTTCCTCTTCCTGATCTTGGACGAGCAAGTCGTTGTCGATGCTCTCAGGGCCGAATTCGTTTTCGATGACCGCGATACGCTTACCGTGGTACTCCGTCAGGATGCGTTTTAAAAGCGTAGTCTTGCCTGCACCGAGAAAGCCGGTGAGGATGGTGACGGGGACCATTTGGTCTAGGCTGCGAGGGGAGTTCATGGTCAGGTTGACTTCAAAAACGGGTAAGAGAGCAGGGCTTCGGATCGGTGTTCAGAGCAGAGGCGAACGCCGGATTACAGCACAGCCGAAGCCTTCGGGCAAACATTAAAAATACATTTTAGAGGTTTAGGCTGACACGAAAATGTCACTTTCTTGTGTTTAGCGAATGCTATAGCGCCTAACTATATTGGGACGAAGCCATGAATTTCAAGGCCATCACCGCAAAGTGAAGGGTGGATGACCAGTAAGTCTATGTTTTTATTCGGTTTTCCTGCCAGCGCGGGGGTGCGCAGCATCATATGCTTTGGCTAAATGTTGAAAATCCAGCTTGGTATAAAGCTGAGTCGTAGAAATGTTGGCATGGCCAAGCATTTCTTGAACTGCCCTGAGGTCTTGGGCGGATTGTAAAACGTGGCTGGCAAAGCTATGTCGCAAAACGTGAGGATGTACATGGGTCGGCAAGCCCGCCAGTTTGACAAGCTTTGTCAACTGGCTCTGTATGACGCGCGGGCTGATGCGAGCGCCGCGTACGCCGATAAAGAGAGCGGCTGCATCGTCCTCGGAAGCCTGAGGACGCACAAACTGAGGGCGGGCTTTGAGCCAGCGCGTCAGGCATTCGAGGGCTTGGGTACCGATCGGAACACTGCGACGCTTGCCGCCTTTGCCCAAGACATTGACCTCGCGATCAATCAAATTGATCCAGCCAGCAGACGTGTACTTTTGGGTTTGTGTGTAGTCAACATCAAGCCCTACGAGTTCGCTCAGGCGCAGGCCGCTTGAGTAGAACAGTTCAAACATGGCGCGGTCGCGCAGGGAAGCGGGGTCTGTTTGGGTCACGAGGGCTGGTGCCTCGAGTAAAGCTTGAGTTTGATCGACCGACAAGGCTTTGGGCAAACCGCGGGAGGCCTTAGGCGCTCGCACATCAGCCGCTGGGTTGGCCGCCATTTGGCTCTGTGGAGCCCACCATTTATAAAAGCCCCGCCAGGCGGCGAGCATGCGGGCCAGACTCCGTGCGCTGTGCCCTTGGCCGTGGAGTCGGGCGAGAAAGTGTCGAATGTTGCCGTTGACGATTTGCTCGAGCGGTTTCCCGTCTGCAAGCGACACAAGCTGATTCAAATCCCGACGATAGGCTGAAAGGGTATGCCCGGAGTAACGACGGTTGACTTCAAGATGTTTGAGCCAGGTCGTGACGGGATCGGACATAGGTGGCGGCGTTTTCAGGAGTATTTAGGAGTATTCAGGCGTCGTCAGCGGCGCGCAGGTTTGTGCCGGCCGGTTTGAGGCGAGAGAGCGCGGAGCTTGCCAGGATGCTGACGGTTTGTAAAAACGCGACGCCCATTTCGGGTGCGAAGCGCTCCGGATCGTCCGAGCCCAGCACGAGTAGTCCGAAGGCGGGCTGACCTACGGCAGAACGCAAGGGCAAGATCGCAAGCGACGCCGGTTTGGCATGCAGCCAACTCGCGGGTGTGAGCGCTGTATCATTGCCACAATATGGGTTAACAAGGTTGTTGGCGTAAGTATGTACTTCCTCACCAACGGGGGCACCCACACCTTCGGTCGGCAGGTCCAGACCCCAAACGCGCAAAGCGACCTCTTGGAGGTTGAACTGTTCGGCCAAGCCTAGCGCAACCTCTCCGGGTAAACGCAAGGTCGATTGCTCGCCCAGCATGCGCACACACCAGCGATTGAGTTTGTCGGTGGTGATTTCGTTGAGTGCGGCGTTGCGCACCAAGTCTGCCAGTCTGAATTCAAAGTCACGCAGCCGCTCACGCAAAGTCATGATTTGACGTTCGCCGAGTGAAATCGTCCGCGCCTGATGAGGATGAGGGACCTCAAGCGAGGAGAACAATTCGGCGTACTGGACAAAAAACTCGGGATGTTCTTGGAGGAACTTGGCGACGGAGTGAGGATGCAGTGAATCGGTCATGGCTTGGTGCTAAAGGAAGTGGGAATGGAGGCGACCAGACGATCGATATCGATCGTGCTGGAAAAGACCGTCGTAGCGGGTCCGGTCATACGCATTTGATCGCCATGGGTCGCAATGGTCAGCCAGCCGCCATGGGTGCGCACGCGCACCGGTGAATCAAGTAGGCCGCGTCGTATGCCTGCGGCGATGGCTGCGCAGGCGCCTGAACCGCAGGCGAGCGTTTCTCCCGCGCCGCGTTCATAGACTCTCAGATGGGCGGTGTGACGATCAACGATTTGGAGAAAACCGGCGTTCACGCGACGCGCGAAACGCGGATGCGATTCGATTAAAGGGCCAACGATGGACACTGGCGCCGTGTCCACGTCATCTACAACCTGCACAGCATGAGGATTGGCGATCGCGATGGCCGAGAGCCAGACGGTGACCTCGCCTAGGTCGGTAAGCGTTTGGAGAGGGAGCGCATAGAGTGTGTCTTGACCCTCGGTGCGCATCGCAAGACCTGTCACGTCAAAGGGTAAGGCCTCGGGGACGAAACGGGTTTGACCCATATCGACGACGACTTCGCCATTGGGCATCGCCTCGAGGGTAATCAGCCCGGTCGAAATCTCGGCGCGCAAGGGATTGCGCGAGGAGAGTTTTTGCTCATGGACGAATTTGACGAAGCAGCGCGCGCCATTGCCGCAGTGCTCGACTTCGCTACCATCGGCATTGAAAATCCGGTAGCGGAAATCCGCCTCGGGGTGGGAGGGGGTGTCGACCAGCAATATCTGATCGCAGCCAATGCCGAATTGGCGGTGGGCGAGGGCTCGGGCGCGTTCGGGGGTCATGTCGATAGGTTGGCGCACCCCATCGAGGACCACGAAATCGTTGCCGGCGCCATGCATTTTTGTGAAGTTCCAGATCATGTAGGGATTATCGCCCATTTGTTTATCGTTTTGACTTAAAATAACAAGTGAGTCGCTGAGTTAACCGACAACTTGCGGGGCGACGGTGTTGGACAAAAGCTGAAATGCTGCGTCAACACAAAAATAAATCCGCTAA
>Ga0247843_1006526_pt1 | contig 15163 bp, 11 predicted proteins | sample LaCruzMarch2017__FD_192420 | JGI IMG/M metagenome (GOLD analysis project Ga0247843, IMG submission 192420) | Freshwater microbial communities from meromictic Lake La Cruz, Castile-La Mancha, Spain - LaCruzMarch2017_8m | ecosystem: Environmental > Aquatic > Freshwater > Lake | place: Spain... | reverse complement strand
GGGCCTTGAGGAAACCCGGCCGGAGCAACAGGCGCCATGACCAGCACCCATCCCGAGACCATTGCGCTGCACGCCGGCTGGCGTGCCGATCCCACCACCGGCTCGGTCGCCGTGCCGATCCACCAGACCACCAGCTTCCAGTTCCAGGATACCGGCCATGCGGCGCGGCTGTTCGGGCTGGCCGAGATGGGCAACATCTACACGCGCATCATGAACCCGACGGTCGATGTGCTGGAAAAGCGCGTGGCCGCGCTGGAAGGCGGCGTGGCGGGCCTGGCACTCGGCTCCGGCCAGGCGGCCACCGCCTTTGCCGTGCTGAATTTGTGCGGCCCGGGGGACAATATCGTCTCCTCCACCGACCTCTATGGCGGCACCTGGAACCTGTTCGCGAACACGCTGAAGGGCATGGGCATCGAGACGCGCTTCGTCGACCCGGCCGACCCGGAAGCCTTCGCCCGCGCCACCGATGAGCGCACCCGCTGCTGGTATGGCGAGACCCTGCCCAATCCGAAGCTGCAAGTCTTCCCGATCGCCGAGGTGGCGGCACTCGGCCGCAAGCTTGGCGTGCCGCTGATCATGGACAATACGGCGGCGCCGGTGATCTGCCGGCCGCTGGAGCATGGCGCGGCCATCGTCATGCACTCCACCACCAAGTGGATCGGCGGGCACGGCACCTCGATCGGCGGCATGGTGGTGGATGGCGGCAATTTCGACTGGGAGGCGAACGCCGCGCGCTTCCCCACGCTGAACACGCCCGACCCCAGCTACCATGGCGCCGTCTGGACGCAGGCGGTGAAGCCGCTCGGCCCCGTGGCCTACATCATCCGCATGCGCGTGATCCTGCTGCGCGACCTCGGCGCGCCGATGGCGCCGATGAACGCCTTCCTGACGCTGCAGGGCCTGGAGACGCTGCCGCTGCGCATGGAACGCCACGCTGCCAATGCCATCCGCGTGGCCGCGCATCTGGCGCAGCACCCGAAGGTGACGAAGGTGATCCACCCGTCCCTGGCGACCGGTGAAGCCGCCCGCCGCGCCGCACACCATCTGAAGGGCGGCTTCGGCAGCCTGATCGGCATCGAGCTGGCCGGCGGCAAGGAAGCCGGCCAGCGCTTCATCGAGGCGCTGCGCATGTTCTACCACGTCGCCAACATCGGCGATGCGCGGTCGCTGGCGATCCACCCCGCCACCACCACCCACAGCCAGCTGAACGAACAGGAACAGGCGGCGTCCGGCGTCTCGCCCGGCTATGTGCGCCTGTCGATCGGCATCGAGCATATCGACGACATCCTGGCCGACCTCGACCAGGCGCTGGCGGCATGACGGCGTCCGATCGCCGCAGGGCGGAGGCGGCGCAGGTGACGAGCACCGAAGGCGCCAATCGCCCGGCCAACCCAGGCGGCTTTCCCGCGCTGCGGCCGCGGCGCAACCGCGTCGATGCCTTCACGCGCCGGCTGGTGGCGGAAAACCGCCTCTCGGTCGATGATCTGATCTGGCCGGTCTTCATCATCGATGGCCAGGGGCAGGAGACCGAGGTGGCCTCCATGCCCGGCGTGACGCGCGTGACGATCGACCGGCTGGCGCACCATGTGGCGCCGGCCGTGGCGCTCGGCATTCCCGCGATCGCGCTGTTTCCGGCGACGGCCGCGGATCGCAAGGATGCCGAGGGCACCGAGGCGAAGAACCCCGACAATCTGATGTGCCGGGCGGCGCGGCTGCTGAAGCACGAATATCCCGGGCTTGGGCTGGTGGGGGATGTGGCGCTCGACCCCTATACCGACCATGGGCATGATGGCGTGCTGCGTGACGGTCCGGGCGGCCTCTATGTGGCGAATGACGAGACGCTGGAGATCCTGGCGATCCAGGCGGTGATCCAGGCGGAAGCCGGCATCGACATCATCGCGCCGTCCGACATGATGGATGGACGGGTCGCGGCGATCCGCAACGCGCTGGATGCGCGCGGGCTGATCCACACCCGGATCATGAGCTATGCGGCGAAATATGCGTCCGCCTTCTACGGCCCGTTCCGCGACGCCGTCGGCTCGGCCGGCGCGCTCAAGGGCGGCGACAAGAAGACCTATCAGATGGACCCGGCCAATGGGGATGAGGCGATGCGCGAAGTGGCGCTCGACATCGCCGAGGGCGCGGACATGGTGATGGTGAAGCCCGGCATGCCCTATCTGGACATCGTCCGCCGCGTGAAGGAACGCTTCGCCGTGCCGACCTTCGCCTATCAGGTGAGCGGCGAGTACGCGATGATCATGGCGGCGGTGCAGCGCGGCTGGCTCGACCATGACCGCGCGATGATGGAAAGCCTGCTCGGCTTCAAGCGCGCCGGGGCGGATGGCGTGCTGACCTACTTCGCCATCCGCGCGGCGGAAAAGCTGCGGCAGGGCTGAGCATGCGCGGCGGGCGCGCAGCCCGCCGCCACCCCGCGCCGGTCCGCGCCGCCTATTCCACGCTCATCCGGAGGTCCCGCACCAGCGGGCGCACCGCGGCGATCTGCGCATGCACCGCCGCGCCGAATTCCGCGGCACTGTTGCCACCAGGCTCGGCGCCGAGTTCCGTGATGCGCGACGCCAGCGTGGGGTAGCGCGCGGCGGCGGCGATCTCGGCATTCAGGCGGGCCAGCGCGGCCTCCGGTGTGCGCGCCGGCGCGAAGAAGCCGTTCCAGCCATAGATCTCGGCATTGGCGAAGCCCTGTTCGCGCACCGTCGGGACTTCGGGCAGCACGCGGGCGCGCTGCGCCGCGAGCGTTGCGATCGGCCGCAGCGCGCCGCTGCGGATATGCGGCAGCGCGGTCGAGAGCTGGTCGCCACCCAGCGCGATGCGGCCCGCCAGCATGTCCTGCACCAGCGGCGCGGCGCCACGGAAGGGCACATGCTCCATGCGGAAGTCACCGTCGCGCTTCAGCACCTCGGCGATCAGGTTGATCGTGCTGCCGGGGCCGGTCGAGCCGTAGAAGGGGGGCGCCGGCTGAGCGCGGGCCCAGGCCACCAGTTCCGCCAGGTTGCGCGCGGGCACCTGCGCATTCACCAGCAGCATCATCGGCACATTGGCGCCAAGGCTGATCGGGGCGAAGTCGCGCTCGATCGAATGCGGCGCGCGCCCGACGAACTCCAGCGCCGCCGTGGTGGTCGAGAAGGTCAGGTTGTGGAACAGCAGCGTCTGGCCATCGGGCGCCGCCTTCGCCACCACATCCGCGCCGATCGAGCCGCCACCGCCGCCCCGATTCTCGACCAGCACGGAAACGCCGAGCGTCTCGGTCAGGCGCTGTGCGAACAGCCGCGCCAGCACATCGGTGGTGCCGCCCGCCGGAAAGGGCACGACGACACGGATGGGTCCGCTGGGCTGCCAGCTGCCCTGCGCCCGGGCGATATGCGGCGCAGCCACGAACCCCACGGCCGCGAGGGCCAGGGAACGACGATGGAGCATGAGACTTTCCTCCGCCGGCACCTGTTTTAGTCGGTGCCGTGCGGGGAGTCTGCGGACGCCGCCTTGGCGGCGTCAAGCTTGTTGGCGGGCGATCAGCGCGCGGCGGCGGCGCGCAGATCGGCGATGGTGGCGCGGTTGGTCACCTGCTCGGGGTTCATCCGCACCTCGATGATGGCGGGCTTGCCGCTGGCCCGCGCGCGCTGGAAGGCGGGCACCAGCTCATCCGTCGCCGCCACCACCTCGCCATGGCCGCCGAAGCTTTCGATGAAGCGGGCGAAATCCGGGTTGGTCAGCGCGGTGCCGGAGACGCGGCCCGGATAGACCCGCTCCTGGTACATGCGGATCGTGCCGTACATGCCATTGTTGAAGACCAGGATGATCGGCGCCGCCCCATGGTGGAAGGCCGTCGCGATTTCCTGGCCCGTCATCAGCGCCCCGCCATCGCCGACGAAGCAGATCACGCAGCGGCCCGGATGGGTGATGGCCGCGCCGATCGCCGCCGGCACGCCATAGCCCATGGCGCCATTGGTGGGCCCGAGGAATTCCTGGCCCGCCCCCACATGGGTGAAGCGCGTCGGCCAGGTGGCGAAATTGCCCGCATCGGTCGTGAAGATCGTATCGGCGGGCAGCACCTGTTCCAGCGCCTGCAGCGCGCGCGCCAGGTTCAGCGGCCCGGCATAGTCAGGCGCGCTGGCCTGCGCCAGGCGCGCCGCCCGCAGATCCGCCCGCCAGGCGCCCCAGCCACCCGCCACGCGCAGATCCTTCACCGAGGCAGCGAATTCGTTGGGATCGGCGACGATGCCGAGCGCCACGCGATGCACGCGCCCGATCTCCGCCTGTTCCTGGTGGACATGGATAATCGGCGTGGCGCCGGCCAGGTCGAACAGCGTGTAGCCCTGGCTCACCGGCTCGCCGAGCCGGGTGCCGATGGCCAGCACCAGATCCGCCCGCTTGGCGCGCGCGACCAGCCCGGCATCGGCGCCGACGCCCAGATCGCCGACATAATGGTCCGAATTCCCGTCGAACAGCCCCTGGCGACGGAAGCTGACGGCGACCGGGATGTCGTTGCCCACCAGGAAGTCGCGGATCGCCGCCTTGCCGGAGGCGGTCCAGCCGCTGCCGCCCAGGATCGCCAGCGGCCGTTCGGCGGCGGCCAGCATCTCGGCCAGCCGGGCGCGCGCGGCGGGCGCCGGGTGGGGCGGCAGCACCTGGCTCGGCCCGATATCGGGCACGGCGACCATGTGCTTCTGCATCTCCTCGCTCAGCGCCACCACCACGGGGCCGGGGCGGCCGCTGACGGCCATGTCGAAGGCGCGGGCCATCAGTTCGGGGATGCGCGCAGCCTCGTCGATCTGCGTCACCCATTTGGCGATGGGGCCGAAGAAGCGGCGGTAATCCACCTCCTGGAAGCTCTCGCGGTCGGTCTCGCCCTGCGGGATCTGGCCGACCAGCAGCACCAGCGGCGTGCTGTCCTGCTGCGCCACATGCACGCCGATGGCGGCGTGGCAGGCACCCGGGCCGCGGGTGACCACGGCCACGCCGGGCCGGCCCGTCAGCTTGCCATGCGCTTCCGCCATATGGACGGCGCCGGCCTCGAAGCGGCAGGTGATCAGCTCGATCCGGTTGCGCTGGGCGTGCAACCCATCCAGCAGATCGAGATAGCTCTCACCCGGCACCGCGAACACATGGGTGGCGCCATTGGCTACCAGCGCGTCGGCCAGCAATTGACCGCCCGTGCGTCCCTCGACCTGCGCCGCGCCCATGCCCGTTCCCCCTTGGATCAAGGCTCGGGGTTTAGCGCGGCGCGGGGCGCCCGGCTACTCGCCCCCCTATTCGGCGGGGGCGGGGTGCGGGGCCGGGCTCTTGCGCTCCAGATCGTTCAGCTTCTGGGCGATGGCGCCGATCGGCTTGGTGAAGGGCGCCAGCAGCAGGAACAAGGCCGGCACCGCGTAGAGCGTCAGGAAGGTGGAGAAGGTGACACCGCCCACGATCACCACGCCCAGCGCCTGCCGGCTTTCCGCGCCCGCGCCGGTCGCCATGGCCAGCGGCACCGCGCCGAAGACGGTCGCGATGGAGGTCATCAGGATCGGCCGCAGCCGCACGACGGAGGCTTCGAGCACCGCATCATGCACGCTCATGCCGCGGTCGCGCAGCTGGTTGGCGAATTCCACCACCAGGATGCCGTTCTTCGCCATCAGCCCGATCAGCAGGATCATGCCGATCTGGCTGAACACATTCAGCGTGCCGCCGGTGAAGTGCAGCGCCAGCAACCCGCCCGTCACCGCCAGCGGCGTGGACAGCAGGATGATCAGCGGGTGGATGAAGCTTTCGAACTGCGCCGCCAGCACCAGGAACACCACCAGCAGCGCCAGCGCGAAGGTGACGTAGAGTGCGCCGGAGCTTTCCTTGAACTCCAGCGACTGGCCGCGATAGCTGATGCGCGTCTCGGGCGGCAGGACCTCGCGTGCGGTCGCTTCCATGAAGGCCAGCGCCTCGCCCAGCGTGTAGCCCGGCGCCAGCGAGGCGGTGATGGTGATGGCCCGCACCCGGTCCTCGCGCGCCAGCGATTGCGGCCGCGCGCGTTCCGACAGGGTGACCACGTTGGACAGCGGCACCAGTCCGGCGCTGGTGGAGGTGTTGGCGCCGAACTGGTTCACGCCGCCCACCGCCGCGCGGACGAAGATGTTCTGCAGATCATAGGGCGTGCCGCGATCCTGTTCGCGCGCCTGCATCAGCACCTTGTATTCCTCGCCACCCTCCACGTAGGTGCCGACCTCGCGCGCGCCCAGCATGGTCTCGATGGTGCGGCCGACCGACTGGATCGACAGGCCGAGCTCGGCGGCCTTGCGCCGGTCGATGTCGACGCGGATCTCGGGCTTGGTCTCGCGATAGTTGCTGTCCATGTTCAGCAGGCGCGGATTTTGCCGCGCCGCCACCAGGAAACGGTCCCGCCAGGCCACCAGGGTCTGATAGTCGGGCCCGCCGATCACGAACTGCACCGGCGGCTGGAAGCCGCGCTGGCCGAGCGAGGGCGGGTTGAGCGCGAAGGCGCGCACGCCCGGGATGGCCAGCAGGTTCGGCATGATCTCGGCGGCGATCACCTGCTGCTTGCGGCTGCGCTCGCTCCAGGGGGCCAGGCGCATGAACACGTTCGCCACATTGGCCTGGGCCGGGCGCTGGAAGCCGCCGATGGTGGCGAAGATCGAGGAAACCTCGCCGCGATCGACATAGGGCTGCAGGATCCGCTCCACGGCCAGCACCTGCTCGCGCGTGTAGGCGAAGCTGGCGCCTTCCGGCCCGGTGGTCGGGATGATCACCGTGCCGCGATCCTCGGTGGGGGCGAATTCCTTCGGGATGATGGTGAACAGCACCAAAGCCAGCGCGCTGATCGCGCCCATGACGCCCAGCGTGAGAACCGGCGCGGCCAGCGCGCGGCGCAGCGAGACGCGCAGCAGCCAGTTCATGCCGACGAAGAAGGGCTCGGTCCAGCGGATCAGCCGGCTATCGCCCTCATGCGCGGTCAGCAGCTTCGAGCACATCATCGGCGTCAGCGTCAGCGCGATCAGGCCGGAGAAGGCGACCGAGGCCGCCAGCGCGAAGCCGAATTCGGTGAACAGCCGGCCGGTATTGCCGCCCATGAAGGACAGCGGCACGAACACCGCGATCAGGACCAGCGTGGTGGCGATGACCGCGAAGGCGATCTCGCGCGAGCCGCGGAGCGAGGCCAGCAGCGGATCCTCGCCTTCCTCGATCCGGCGGTGGACATTCTCCAGCACCACGATCGCGTCATCGACGACCAGGCCGATCGCCAGCACCAGGCCGAGCAGGGTCAGCACATTGATCGAGAAGCCGAGTGCTGCGAGCGCGATGAAGGACGCGGTCAACGAGACCGGGATCGCCACCGCCGGGATGATCGTGGCCCGCCAGGACCGCAGGAAGAAGAAGATCACGACCACCACCAGCAGCAGCGCGATCAGCAGGGCGTGCTCGACCTCGTAGATCGACTGGGCGATGAACAGGCTCTCATCATAGCCGATCACCACCTCGACGCCTTCGGGCACCGAGGCGCGGATCCGTTCCACCTCGGCCTTCACGCCATCCGCCACCGACAGGGTGTTGGCGGTGGATTGCCGCAGGATACCAAGGCCGACCGCGGGCTTGCCGTTGATGCGGTATTCGCCGCGGGTCTCCTCCGGGGCCACCTCCACCTGGGCGACGTCGCCCAGCAGGATCTGCCCGGCGGCCGAGCGGCTGACCACCAGCGCGCGGAACTGCTCGGGCCGGCTCATGCGCGTGTCGGTGCGCACCGTCAGTTCGCGGGCGCTGCTTTCGATCCGCCCGCCCGGCAGCTCGACATTCTCGCGCCGGATCGCATCCTCCACATCCTGCACGGTCAGCCCGCGGGCGGCCAGCGCCTGCCGATCAATCCAGATGCGCATGGCGGGCTTGCGCTCACCGAGGACCAGCACCTGCGCCACGCCTTCGACGATGGCCAGCCGATCGGCGAAGCGCCGGCGGGCCACCTCGGTCAGCTCCATGCCGGTCAGACGCTCGGACACCAGCGCGATCCACAGGATGGGCCGCGCATCGCCATCGACCTTGGCGACAATCGGCGTGTCGGCCGCGTCCGGCAGGCGCGCCAGCGCGCGGGCCACCCGGTCGCGCACATCGTTGCTGGCGGCGTCGACGTCCCGGCTCAGCAGGAACTCGATCGTCACCTGGCTGCGTTCGTCGCGCGACTGGGAGGAGATGAACTTGATGCCCTCGATCCCGGCCACCGCTGCCTCGATGATCTCGGTGACCTGCGTGTCCACCACGGCGGCCGAGGCGCCGCGATACTGGGTGGTCACGCTGATCACCGGCGGGTCGATCGCCGGATATTCGCGGATAGGCAGCTTCGACAGGGCGGCCACGCCGAGCACGACCAGCATCAGGCTGATCACCATCGCGAAGACCGGTCGCTTGATCGAGACGTCGGAGAGCACCATGGGTCGGTTCCTCGAAAACGTGGATCAGGAGGTGGGGCGGGTGACGGTTTCGGTGATGCGCACCGGGGCATCGTTGCGCAGCCTTTGCAGGCCGCGCACCACCACCGGTTCCTGGGCGCGCACGCCCGACAGCACCTCGACCTCGCCCGGCAGGCGCTGGCCGAGCCGCACCTCCACCCGGCGGGCGCGGCCATCGCGGATCACATAGACGAAGTTGCGGTCGCCCAGCGGGTCGAGCGCTTCCTCGGCCACCAGCAGCGCATCGTCGCGCCGCGCCAGCACCAGCTCCACGGTCATGAACAGGCCGGGCTTCAGCACCTCATCCGCATTTTCGAACTCGCTGATCACGCGGACGCTGCGGGTGGTGGTGTCGATGCGGGTATCGACCACGGCGACCACGCCTTCGAAGATGCGCGGGCCGAAGGCGGCGCTGCGGGCCGTGACCTTGGCGCCGGCGGCCAGCCGCGCCAGGAACACTTCCGGCACCGCGAATTCCACCCGGACCTTGCCGATATCGTCGAGCGTGGTCACCACCGTGCCCGGCTGCACCAGCGCGCCGAGGCTGACCTGCCTGAGGCCGACGCGGCCGGCGAAGGGGGCGGTTATGCGCAGTTCCTCAAGCCGTGCCTGGGCGCCACGCACCCGCCCTTCCGCCTGCCGCGCCACGGCTTCCAGCGTCTCCAGCCGCTGCGCGGCGATACTGGTGCCCGCCTGCAGGCCGCGGGCGCGCTGCAACTGGCTGCGCGCATCGTCGGACAGCGCCCGCGCCTGGTCGAGTTCGGCACGCAGCGCATTTGCCTCCATCTCGATCAGCATCTCGCCCTCCCGCACGCGCTGGCCTTCCTGGAAGCGGATGGCGCTGATCACGCCGGTGACCTTGGCGGTGACGGTGACGGAATTATTGGCCCGCACGGTGCCAACCGATTCAGTCCGGTCGATCACGGTGCCCTGGCGGACCGCCTGCACCACCACGCCCACCGGCCCGCCCCCGCCCTGCGGGCCACGGGCCGGCGGGGCCGCCGCTTCCAGGCCCACCAGCGCCAAGGGGCGCGGCAGGCCGACCTGTTCGCCATAGATGTGCCAAGCGGCGCCGAGGCCCCCGATCACAGCAATCACGGCTATCTGGGAAATCGTTCGCATGCGTCCCCGGTCCAATCCTCGGTCCAGCGCCGGCGCCATTGCCGGCCAGCCACGCCTGCGCTTCACAACCCTGCCGGCCGCCCTGTCCCGGGCGAGCCGCGCATCCCATCACATGTGCCGCCGCCCGAATCAAGCAATGGGTTGCGCCGGATACTGTCCGAAACATCGCGGCCCGCCGCGGGCGCCCCGACGGTCAGCGGCATCCGCCCCACCGCGTCCGGCACGTCGGTATAGAGCCGCCGCAGCTTCGCCAGGAAATCCGGGCCCGTCTTGGCGCGCGTGCCGGCCGCCGGATCGGTGCCGGGCATCATCGTGTCGGTCGCCTCGATGGAAAAGCGGCGGACGAAATCCACCCTCGGGTCGCGCAGCGCCGCGATTGCCGCCACGCCGCCACCGGCACACAGGCAGGCGGCCGCCAGCACCCCATCCTCGATCGCCTGGGTGGCACCCTGGCCGAGGGTCGGCACCATGGCCTGCGCCGCATCGCCCAGGAACAGCGCCCGCCCATCGGCCCCGCCGCGCGACATCGGCGCCACCTGCAGGCGGGCCCAATGAATGTCCGGCAGGAAGTCGCGGATCTGGCGCAGCATCCAGGCGACGGCGGCGCAGGGCGCGGCTGAGTTCGGGGTGAACAGCGCCAGCTGCGCGGCCACGGTCCGGGCGGAATCCGGGATATGGCCATCGGCCGGCAGCGGGAAGGCGCCGGCGATATAAACGCCGCCCCCCGGCAGGCGGAAGGAGAGCAGGCGGTTATTGCCGTTGAACCATTGACCGTAATCATCATACGGGCAGTCCGCGCCATCGGCCACCAGCAGGCGCCAGATGCAGATGCGCAGATGCTCGGGCTCCGCCGCGCCCACGGTCAGTTCGCGCAGCCGGCTGTAGCGCCCATCGCCCGCGACCAGCAGGTCGAACCCGCCATGCCGGCGGGGCCCGTCGGGCGTCAAGAAGACCGGCACCAGCCGGCCGGCCGCATCTTCCTCCAGCCCGTCCAGCCGATGCCCAAAGCGCGTGCGATCCGCCACCGGCGCGCGCAGGAGCCGATAGAGGTCGGACCAGCGGATGCGCGCCCCCGGCTCCTCCGCCACATCTAGCATGTCGAGGTCAAACAGCCGCGTGCCGTCCGCCAGATCGACGAACCAGCGCGCCCAGGGCAGCGACGCCGCCCGCAGCGCCGCGTGCCGATCGGGGAGGTGCAGCCTGAGCGCCTTCAGCGCATTGGGGCCGAGATTGAGCCCCGTGCCCGCTTCCGCATGCTCGCCAGGGCCCACGCGTTCGAAGGCTTCCACGGTGATCCCGGGCGCGCCTGCCAGCCCTTCCGCCAACAGGCTGCCGGAGACGCCGGTGCCGATGATGCCGATGCGCATGAACCCCTCCTGCCGGCGCCAAGCCCGCCCTGCAAGAGCCGGGCCTCAACCCGCGACCGGGGCCAGCTTGTCCTGCGTGCGGGTGGCGAAATCGCCGGCATCGTGGCGTTCCCACAATTGGGTGGCGGGGTCGCCATAGGTCCGGTTCACCATCCGCCCCCGCTGCACCGCAGGCCGGGCATGGATCTGCTCGGCCCAACGGCGGACATGCTGGTAGCTGCCAACGTCCAGGAACTCGGCCGCATTATACAGCCAGCCCAGCACCAGCCCGCCATACCAGGGGAAGATCGCGATGTCGGCGATCGTATAGTCCGGCCCGGCGATGTAGGCGCTGTCGGCCAGTCGGCGGTCCAGCACGTCCAGCTGGCGCTTCACCTCCATGGTGAAGCGGTTGATCGGGTATTCCTGCTTGGTCGGCGCATAGGCGTAGAAATGGCCGAAGCCGCCGCCGAGATAGGGCGCGCTGCCCATCTGCCAGAACAGCCAGGACAAGGCCTCGGCCCGGCCGGCGCCGCTGGGCAGGAAGGCGCCGTACTTCTCGGCCAGGTGCAGCAGGATCGCGCCCGATTCGAAGACCCGCACCGGCTCGGGGCCACTGCGGTCCAGCAGCACCGGGATCTTGGAATTGGGGTTCAGCCGCACGAAGCCGCTGCCGAACTGCCCGCCCTCGCCGATGCGCACCAGCCAGGCGTCATATTCGGCGCCGGCATGGCCGGCGGCCAGCAGCTCCTCCAGCAGGATGGTGACCTTCACCCCGTTGGGCGTGCCCTGCGAGTAGAGCTGCAGCGGGTGCCGCCCCACTGGCAGCTCGCTGTCATGCGTGGCGCCGGCGATGGGGCGGTTGATGTTGGCGAAATGCCCGCCGCTGGGCGCTTCCCATTGCCAGATGCGGGGCGGGACATAGGTGGTGGCGTCGGTCATCAGGGCGATCCTGCGCAAGTTTCGGTTGGCGCCCAGATGGGTGGGCGCCCCCGGCGCTGCCAGGGGCGCCGGCTCAGCCGTTGGCGCGGCGGACCACCGGGGCCCAGCGCTCGGCCTCGGCCAGCACGAAGGCGGTGATCTGCTCGGGCGTCGGGTCGCCGAGGCCCACCATGCCGATGGCGGCCCAACGCTCGCGCGCCACCGGTTCCGCCATCGCGGCGGCCAGGTGGGTGCGCAGCCGGCCGACGATCTCGGCGGGCAGGCCCGCGGGGCCGGCCAGCAGGAACCAGTTGGACGCGACCGAGCCGGGGAAGCCCGCCTCGACAATGGTCGGCACGGCAGGCACCGAGCCGATGCGCGTCGTGGAGGTCACCGCCAGCCCGCGCAGCGTGCCGCCCGTGACGCCGCCGGTATGCGCGCCGACCGTGTTCCAGAGCGAGGTGGTGTTGTTGCCGATGATCGACTGTTCGGCATCGGATGCCCCACGGAAGGGCACATGCAGCAATTCGACGCCGGCTTCCTGCGCCCAGAGCAGCCCCGCCAGATGCCCGACCGACCCCACGCCGGAGGAGCCGAAGGACACCGCCTCCCGCCCGCGCGCCGCGGCGGCGCGATACTCGGCCATGCTGGTGATGGGCCCGCCGCCCTTCACCGCGCACAGGATGGGCGCGCCGCCGAACATGGTGACGTACTGGAAGCTGCGGCCGGGATGATAGGCCGGCGCCGGCGTCATGCTGACCGAGACCGAGAGCGGGCCCGTGTTGGTCACCAGCAGCGTATAGCCATCCGGCGTGGCGGCGGCGGCGGCGGCGGTGCCCACCGCGCCCCCCGCGCCTGGCCGGTTCTCCACCAGGAAGGGCTGGCCGAAGGCGCGTTCCATCCCGACCGCCAGGTAGCGCACCACAATGTCGCTGGTGCCGCCGGGCGCATAGGGGTTGATGATGCGCACCGGCCGGTTCGGCCAGGCGCCTTGCGCGCGGGCGACCGAGGGTGCCGCCAGCAGCGGGGCGGCGAGCAGCAAATGACGGCGCAGCATGGGCGATCTCCTGAAAACGCCCTGATCAAGCAAGCTCTGTGCCGGGTCAGCCGTACAGAGCGGCCAGCGCCCCCCCGAAGCCGGTCAGGGCGCGCGCGCGGCGGGGCCGCGCCAGGCCGGGCGGCGCCAGGCCGACCAGCGCCTCGGCCAGCCGCACCGCCGCCGCCGTGCCATCCACCAGCGGCACCGGCACCCGCGGCGCGATCAGGGGCGCCAGGCCCGCCAGCGGCCCGCCGGCCAGGATCACCACCTCGGCGCCATCTTCCTCGACCGATCGCCGGCAAAGCTCGATGATCAACTCGGCCCGTGTCTCGGCCACCGTGCCGGGATCGCCGGCGAAGGGCGGCCCCATGCGGAAGCCGGCGCAGCGCGCTTCCATGCGGTGATGCGCCAGGCAATCCTCGAACATCGGGCGGAGCGCCGCGGTAAAGCTGACCACGCCAAAGCGCTGCCCCAGCATGGCCGCGGCGTGGAAGGCGGCCTCGCTGATGCCGAGCACCGGCACATCCAGCAATTCCTTGGCAGCCGCCAGGCCCGGATCGCCAAAGCAGGCGATGATGGCGGCGTCATAGCTGCCGCGCGCCTCGGCCAGCGCCGCCAGCGTGGCGGGGCCGGCCACCAGCCAATCGGCCCGGCTGACGATCAGCGGCAGGCCGAAGGGGGCGCTCACGGCCATGATCGCGGTGCCAGGGCTGGCGGCGCCGCGGGCGGCGGCGGCGATGCGCGCCGTGACGCTGTCGGTCGTGTTGCTGTTCACCACCAGCAGGCGGGTCACAGCACGCCCTCGGCGATCACATGGCCGGCAATGTCGCAGCGGCGCGCCACCCAGATGTCATCGCGGCGGGCCACATGTTCCAGCACCGCCATCAGCCCGGCCATGCGGCCGGCGCGGCCGATGATGCGCAGATGCAGCCCGATCGAGAGCATGCGCGGGCTGCTGCGCCCCTCGGCCGCCAGCCAATCGATGGCGGCGATGCAGTAGCGGGCGAAATCCTCGCCCTGCACGAAGCCGCCGCCGGGCGAGAAGCGCATATCGTTGGTGTCGAAGGCGTAGGGCAGGATCACGTGGCGCCGCCCATCCTCGCGGCCGATGGTGCGCGGAATATCATCATCATAGCAGTCGGAATCGTACAGGAAGCCGCCTTCCTCCAGCAGCAGGCGGCGGGTGTTCACGCTGGACGCGCTGCGCGTGTGCCAGCCGATCGGCCGTTCCCCCGTCGCCGCCGTAATGGCCTGCACCGTGGCGGCGATGGCCGCGCGCTCGGTGCTTTCTCCCATCCCGGCATGGCGTTCCCAGCGCCAGCCATGCGCCGAGACCTCATGGCCGCGCCGCGCCGGCTCGGCCGCCAGGATCGGGGTGGTGGCGATGGCGCGGCCGCAGGCCGAGAAGGTGCCGCGGATGCCATGCGCGTCGAAGGCATCCAGGATCCGCCAGAGCCCGACCCGGCTGCCATAGGCGAAGTGGCTTTCCATGCAGGGGTCGGGGTGGCCTTCCACCTCCTCCCGCGCTTCATAGATGCTCTCATTTCGCGCATCGCCGGCGTTGAGCGAAAGCTCGGCCCCTTCCTCGACATTGACGACGAAGGACAGGGCCAGCGGCGCGCCCCCCCGCCAGGAGAAGCGCGGCGGCCGGCCGGCATGGCCGACCAGATCCCGCTCGGCGGTCAGAGCCTGTGAATCGATCGAACTTGCGACAGAATGCCCGCTGATGTCATTGGACTTCATCCTGCGAATTCGGTGCTGGCGGGCATTCCTTCACAAACTCTCAGGGTGTGGTGCCGAACATGCGGTGCAGCACGCGGTCGCCCACGCGAATGTCGCGCTCGGCGGTGATGCCGCCGCGCAGTTCCAGCGTGGCGCGCACCGGGCCGCGGCTGTCGATGGTGGCCAGGCTCAGCGGCACCGTGCGTTCGGCGATGCGGTGGATGCGGCCATCGGCGGCGATGAACAGCATGTCGAGCGGCACCAGCGTGTTGCGCATCCACATGCTGCTCTCGCGCGGGGTGCCCCAGTCGAAGATCATGCCCTCATCGGGCGGCACCTCGGTGCGGAACATCAGCCCGACCATCTGCTGGTCGGAGGTGAGGGCCATCTCGACCTGGAAATCCAGGCGGCGGCCATCGCGGGTCGCGATCACCATCCGCTCCTGCGGCAGTTTCGGCTGGGGCCGGTCGATGCCCGGCTGGGCGCGGCCCGTCACGGGCAGCAGGGCGGCGGCGGCGATCAGGGCGCGACGGAGCATCATGCGACGGAGAGTGGCACGGCCGGCGCCCCTTGCG
>Ga0247843_1006525_pt1 | contig 15164 bp, 12 predicted proteins | sample LaCruzMarch2017__FD_192420 | JGI IMG/M metagenome (GOLD analysis project Ga0247843, IMG submission 192420) | Freshwater microbial communities from meromictic Lake La Cruz, Castile-La Mancha, Spain - LaCruzMarch2017_8m | ecosystem: Environmental > Aquatic > Freshwater > Lake | place: Spain... | reverse complement strand
GATTATCGAATCTTCTCCATAACGTTGGTGCCTTACCTAGTTATGTACATCACATCTTATAGCATACGAATCGTCCTACTATCGCGGTACGTGAATATCTACGATACCATGGCGCCTATGTCATGCACGTGAGAGCGTGACGAGAGAGAGACAGACAGGACACTAAGGGCTGTTGGGCTTTAGGAGTACCTCCAAAAGAATAAGGGCTGCCGGGCTTTAGGAGTACCTCCAAAAGAATAATACACCTTTTACTCTTCCTCATCGCCTTATATCATTTTTATTACTGCTGTTGGATTATTAATGCCATCTTCAACATTCCATCTTCTCATCACTCTCTAATTGTCTAAATTGTTATTCTAGGTCCACCAAACAACAATAGTCTAAATGAAGCTCGCCAATCGCTTCCTCGTCGTAGCTGCCGTCGTTCAGCTTTCCGCTTCCTGTGTCTACTCGGAGGTGAGTGTGATGTATGGGTCATAGGCGCAGTGCTTTAACTGTTTTGTACGTATCTCCCTCTCATTGTGACACATCTTTCAAGTATTCCCCTGGTTGGGCCTACTGGCTCGGCGGTGAAGCATCCTGGGATGGTACACCGGTCAATTACGAAGAGTACTATCCTATCACGTATGTGGTCATCGGCGAGGCGGCAATGCCGATAATTCGTTCCATTGTCGGTCACGAAGACGATTGCCCAATCCCTCAACACAAATTCTCCGAATTTGTCTACGCTAGAGAAGATGGTGCAACATCTGTTGTACATGCCGATGGATGATATATAGGGAATGACACCTACCCATACAAGTTTCCAGTCAAGGTATGCTCCATCAATATCGCCTCACTCTCAACATGTCGTCTAGCTTTGGATGAGGGCGTTGTCGTCCTTTCCTTCCATAACAAATCTTTTCCCGTCCCCAGGGTTAAGCTGGATCCTAAACAATTTTTTCTCATCGGTGACACCGGACACCGGCCTTCGTTCCAAGCCAAAGAATGTGGGACTTGGTGACTGCAAAGGTCCTAAGTTCTACGGCATTCCTCAATGTGAGGTGAATTTCACGCAGGCGGATCTTAACGTTCAGAACTTGCCCAACCCTAATATTACGGGTGATTTCCAAGCCACTGAAGCTTGGCCATTTAAGGAACTCTCAGACCAAGTTGCTCAGACGATGCATTGACGAGGGACATTGATTTGATCGTACATGTTGGAGACTACATGTATCGCCTGGGTCCCTGCCCCATTGACAACGGGCAGGGACAGAATTGTTCAGGAATGAATGCCGTACGGTTCGAGATGGATATGAATTGGCCACAAGACGTCACTATGAACTTTGTGCCAGGAGCATTTGGTGATAACTGGTACGGATGGTGGGCAGACTTTTTCTGGCCGTCGATGAAACTTCTTCAAAAAGCGCCGATCATTCCAACGCGTGGCAATCATGAGGTTTGTGATAGGGGAGGCTATGGCTACTTCTTCTTCCTTAGCCCCTTCATGCTCTGTCCCAATTGAAAAGTGGCATTGGACACTGCATGTCATTCCAATAATCCACCATACTCCGCCAACTTTCTACATGAGCAGTTCCTTGTCATGGACAGCGCGGACGTTGGTGATGGAGGGGATGCCGGTGCGGAGGACCCCGGTGGAGATTGTCCCAGCATTCCCCCTGACGGAGAGTTCATCGTACCTGAGCCTGAAATCCTTCGGCAGAAGATGATGACAAGATTGGGCTTCAAATGCCTTACTTTATGAACCGCAATGTTGGTGTTGGAAGGCATGTCAAGAACAGAAGACACAAACTTCCTAGTTGCTCATCATCCTTTGCTTCATATTGGATGTTTCAATGGGGCTATCATGACGATGGATTGGACAATGCAGAATTCTCTCAGTCCGACCACACTTGATCGAGTGTCTGCCATCTTCAATGGACACATGCATGGCTTCAAGTTTTGGAGTTCAACGACAATGCACCCCCATGTCATGGTGGGACGAAGCTATTCAATAGCTCAATCGACGAGGAGTTGTACCCACACATTCGACTAGTTGTTGGCGAACCAGAGATTTATTCGGCAACGATCGAACGCAGTTATACAATGAACAAATTTGGATATGCTATCATGGAACACAATGACGATTTGAACTATGACGTTACCTTTTACGTGTTTAATCAAACGACCCGTGAGATCCTGGACATGGAAGACTTGATCATCCATTCCATAGGGACCTCGCAAAGGGACCGACTCATCATCAGGAGTGTCTAGCAATGAGTGGGATTGCGTCAAGCTATTGATGGCTCTCTTGATCCCAAGTTTCATCTTGTCGTTCACTGTTTGATCTGCCTGTTTGAATTGTGTCAAAAGATGATTGTAAAAGTACCATGACAAAGAAATAATTGTTCTATTACATAATTATGCAACCACAACAACCTGGCCCACTGCTACTTCCAACTGCGTTATAAGCTCCACCAGCCTGTCCTTCTCCAGAATCATCATTCACTGCACCAACCTTGACAATCTCCACCAACTTCTTCACAGTTGTTGAATCTTGAAACAAGTACGCATCAGACATGGGTTTTACTGCAAATCGTCCCTCAAGCAGACCTTTCAACTGAGCTAGTGTGACTGAGTCCATGAGGGAGATGAGTGGAGCTGTATCCTTGATTGTGGCTTTATCAGCGTTTGTTAATTGAGAAATTGCATCAAGAATCATGTTTCTAATTTCAGGCTTGCTAAGGTCTCGTATTTGTGCAGGTGTCAAGTCTGTCCCTTGTTTTGGCTCAGGCTGTTTCTTCTGTGTCATTTCAATTGTACCATTTTCTGTGTGGCAGGTCCCGCTACCATTTTCTGAATTATCACCTCTAGTTGAAAAGTCTTTTCGATAAACCTCCTGCAATGCTTTACCTACGAACGCTTGTTGTGTCTTTGATCTCATTATCTTTCCACTCGTGGTCTTCGGCAAAGTCTTTTGCTTGACAAAAATGATACATGAAAGTGAAAGAGAATGTTCTCTGATAATTTCAGTCTGAATAGCATCGACAATTTCTTCGTATGCATCCTTCTTTGGAAGAGGCTCTCTCAATTCCATCACGAGCACAATCGTTGCGTCGTCTCCCATCTTACCCGGCTTGACATCGAGTGAAAATGCCGCTGAACATCCAGGTCTAACGTGTTCTGCAACTAAATCTTCCGCTGTAGCCTCAATGTCCTGAGGGTAATGATTGCGTCCACCAACGATGATCAAGTCTTTGATCCTACCACATATGTACAGCTGTTTTTGATAGAGGAAACCAAGGTCTCCAGATTTAAGATAGCCACCCGAACTCCTCGACATTTCATCCGTGTTTCCCATCTCATCTGCTAGGAACGAATGAAAATCAAACCTCGTCTCTAGTTCACTTTTTCCATAATATCCAAGTGCTTTTGATGGTGAGTTGATCCAGATCTCGCCCACGTGGCCTTCCGGCAAGGAAAGAGACCTCGGTGGATCAACAATACGAACATCCACACTCTGAGTTGAAGGGAATCCACAACCGGCAAAATGGAGAGTACCATGATTGTTTGTAGATTTGGTATCATCCACCACGACTACTCGATTCTCTTCCTCGAGCTCCTTCTTCATGACAGCTATTACTCCGTTCCCACCCGAGCACACAAAGACCGTATGTTCGGCTAATCCATACGTTGGATATATGACACCATCTGGCAAACCATACGGAGAAAAAGCTTTCCTAAATGCTTCCATTGACTTCTCAGTCACCGGTTCGGCACCATTCACAATATGCTTCGTGCAGCTCAAGTCCAGAGTCTTGACCACTTTTCCTTTCCTCTGCGTTACAATTGCATCTCCTCCTAGTACACTACAATATTCATCAGGATCAAATTTCCGCGCTGTAAGTCCAAAGGCAAAGTTGGGAGCCTGTAGATGTGTACCTCTGTATTCTGACACGGCTTCTAACCATCCCATAGGTCGTTGTAGAAATGCAATGGGGGACATGTAGTATCCGCTCCCGCCGCAGTAGAGCACACCGAGAAGAGAGCCGATGAGACCCATGTCATGATATTGTGGCAGCCAAGACACGACTACAGTATCGGTATCGGCCTTCAATTCGTTGGTAATAATGTGTAGATTATGTGCAAGGTTACCATGTGTCAAAATCACGCCCTTGGGTGCCGATGTCGATCCAGATGTGTATTGGATAAATGCAATCTCGTGCGATTCCGGATGGTTACCAACTAACTCTACGTCAATTGATGGCGGATTTTTTAGTGGCTCGTTATCAGTCACAACCCATACCAACTCCTCTGGCCAGCTTGATGTCTTTGCCTTTCTACTTTTGGTCATGAAAACATTCTTCATCCCGACTAATCGTTTCGCATGTGAATATTCTCCATTAGTTAATGCCACCTTGGCCCCACATCCACGTACTATGCCAACGAATGCTAACACGGAGTCCTTACGATCGGGATGGGGTGGATAGACCGGTACTGCAACTAACCCCGCACGGATACATGCGAGGAAAGTAAGAAGGAAGTATGGCGAACATGGTGGGTAGACAAGCAGTACACGATCACCTCTCGTCAGCGATATCGGAATAAGTCGATTATTCTTCGTATCATCGAGGGACAATAATCGAGATGCCAAGTATTCCACCGCAGAATTCAACGTTTGATAAGTAATAGACGATGAGATAGTTGGAGTTGAATTGCCATTCGTTTGGAGGAAGGAAATCGCAGTTTTAGCTGGAGAGACGTCGGCGTGATGTGACAGCCTCGTCAATATCGAATCAAAGGAAGGTAGCACCGCGACATTAGTCCTCGACACTTCGCCCTCCTCCTCCTTCAGAGATATCTTGTCCCCGTCATTTGACATATCTACTGATCATGACACAAAAAAATACGATAAAATGCCGGAGCAGGGCAAGACGAAGCTCCATCGGCCATGTCGCGAATACGAACGAGTAGATAGGTGAGATGATAGATCGACTCCGTGTCACACCACTCACGTGGCCCGAACTAAAGGCAATTGTTAATTCGCACGAACCAGGTGGTGAATTGTATAAGCTTGCCCGTAACAAAGACCGGCAGAATACTTATCGAGCATTTCGAGAACAAATAAATGACGAGTGGGAGTCCATCTACGACTATTTGCTATGCGAGAAGTTTGGATTTGACTGGGCATGGTCTGATGCAAAAAATACTCCGATAAAAGACGATACGAATAACGCGAGTGATGGCAGTGTGATACCAAGACGAAAAAAACAGTCAAAGCCAACGTTTCAAGAATATATGAACAATGTGGATAGTGGCAACGAATATGACACGTTGAAACTATGCATCAATGATTTTCCATACTATTACTTGCCCGGAATACAGCATTGGATACTTTGGAAGCTGGGAGGGGAACTACCAACATCGACGGAATTGGCCAATGCGAAGAAGGAAATATTGAAAGAATCAACGTCACACCTGCAACACGATCCTACTCAGGGACTCTTAAAAGGTAATGCCATGGAAAGAATTATTAATGATGACGAAGTATTTCTACATTGGATCAATCCACCACACTTGAGAAGTTTACCGGGGATTGATCACGTACATATTTTGTTCAATGGTGAATTGGAACTTTAGAAAAGCATTTCGATGGTAGGCAACGCAATCATCAGATATATCTACTCATTGCAGTAATGAGTAACGCCGAGGATGGAATAAGTGAGAGATAAAGCCTTTTAATGACGAGATGAAAGGCAAAAGGATGTGTAGCCGAAGACGATATTCGGTGTCAATGGCGATTTTTGTTGTAAAATGTAAATTTTATGTTGAAACAATGTATTCAAGTAAGCTTGGTGCGTTTTGCCGCCTGTGCTTGAGTATTAGGAGGCGGCACACCACGTATGCCCTTGTCGGTAATTGTAAACAATGCCGTCCCACACGGTTTGTGAGGTGACTTTATCAATGTACATGTGCGAAGCTCCCCGGGTGCCACAATTATGGGTGATGTGGGATTGTGACGGTAATGATCAATCATCAACCTCGATGTGATAGAGTGTGCCCATGACTCACCTAGTGCAGGTACCAACTTCATCCCCCCTCCCTGATTGCTGGCATCGCCCTTTTCCAGCCGTGTGGTTAAATGATTCATAACTACCACGGCAATTTCAAATTGATCAGCCAACTCGATTAGGAATGCAGCCATACGTGTCAAATTGTGCGTATTCGACAACGAATTGCTCTTGTTTTTGCCGCTATTGTTGCTGCTGGTAGTGTTGAAGGAATTAGCCGATGATGCCACACGATAGTGAAAAGCAATCGAGTCGATAACTAGTATTCTTGCTGGTGTTCCCTTCTGTTCTAGGTCAAGTAAAAACTTGGGAAGATTGTACAAAGTACACGTCTGCGATGATTCATCGTGAACTCGAAAGATGTGAATTCCCTCGAGCACGGATTCAGGAGTGAGCCACGATGGCAAGTCGAGATTCACTCCTTCTTCATTGACGTTATTGCCTGCCTGTGGTGCTGACACCGCCCCCTCTTTGAGTCTATTCTTACGCTTCTCAGCCGATATCTTCACATGTTCGACCATCGCATTGGCCATGGACCACAGTCTGTCACCCCCCGATGCACCACACCAGCTACCTTCAGAATCAATGACTACGGCACATCCCTCCACTCCTCCATAACTGATTGGTAGTCGTGCATCGACGCATAGTTGCATTGCTAACTGCGTCTTACCCACGCCGGGTAGGCCGACAATTTCGGTCAGTTCAGATAGAGCGAAGCCACCCCCAAGGAGAGTGTCAATGGTCTGCGAGAATGACACGATATGATATGTCTTTAGCATCTGACCGTGTTGATTAGATGTTGACGATTGAAGTAACGATGCTGCCGTGGCCGGCATACGGCATGGGTGAGGCCCTACCATGCTATCATTGTAGTCCGTACTGGCATTCTCGTTTGCTGCTATTGTCGAATCAGATGATTCATCCATCGGAGGCGACACCTTAGGCAAACCGAGAGAAACTAATGCATCATCGATTTCATGGACATAGTCGGCAGCCTGCGATAGAGAACATCCAAGGTCGTTTGCAAACTCCTCATAACATGGAGCAGCAGAATTATCGTTCGTACTTGTCGCATGTGGCGCCATCGACGCCAATGGAGACAACGAGACACGAGCAGCAGCATTTATTAAACTATTTCGGATAACATGTTCAACGCGTGTCGATTGTGGTTTGCCAACTCTGTCATTTCCATTGTCGGTAGATACCTCATCAGACGTCTGCCGACAGGCATCCATGACAGCGCCCGAGGAGGAGAATCCAGCTCGAAGCAATGCCGTCAGTGTAGATGGTCGTAATGGCAATGAAATCAGTGGGATTGAGAATACTGGAGGTGATCGCGTGTCCGTATTGTTGTCCACCATCTTCTTGTATCAGTGTCTTTGTTATTCGAACGGGATGAGTACGTAGTACATACCTATCCCCTTGTAACCCTAACCCTAACCCTACGTAGTAGGTAGTAGTACATACCTATCTATCTAAAGTTTTTGTCACCCTTATTCCCTTGACCCAACCCATCATGGCGTCGCTAGCCAGACCACCGCTTGTACCGTGGTCCGCAACCACTTGGTCACGATGGGCAGACATGGGTCGGTTGTCCTCCGTTCCTGTCCCTCGTACACTCCTTCTACTGCTAAAGGCGCCCGCTAGTACTCTTTATGAGGAGAAGTTTGGCGGTGATCGGAACATGTTTAACGTTAGCATGTATTGTACACGCATGATGGCACGTGGTATACGAGTCGGACTTGTAATCGATTGCACATCGTTAGATCTTGAGGATTTTGAGACTCTTCCTACCGCAGCGTTGTCATCTTCATCATCGACATCAGTCGACCCAAGGGTGAGATATTTTCATAATCCTAGTGAATGGGACGACTACGACGTAGAGTACCATCGATTGATACCTCCAAAGAGTGTGGATGGGAGTGATGAATCAACAACAATGCAAACACTACTTGCACCACAAGCACTTCCAGAATTCTGTAACGTCGTATCGAAGTTCCTACAAAGGTCACGTGGGAAAGATGCCATCTCACATGTCGCCATCTTCGATTCACGTGGTGGACTTGGCGCTGCCGCTTACCTTGTCGGGGGGTACATGTGTCAGATGATGAAAGCACCTGTCCATGCTGCATTTCAGGCACTCAAGGAGGGTACTCCTCCTCAGCCATCGGACACAGCAATTTCTGATGGAGAAAAGGGAATGGGTAAATGGGGACTATGTGATGCACGGCTTTTGCAGGACTTGCAAACAAGGTTCGTCGGGCGTGTTGAGATACGTTTGGATGGACGACGGCCATCATGGTGGTATGCTGTCGAGGAATTAAACGAGGATGATATCGATGGTAATGATAATGATGAGCCACAAAGAAAAAAAAGGAGGACAGAAGACAAAGAGGTTGTCATCTCGTCATGTTCTGTATCAAAGGAAGATGACAAGATACAAACTACAAGTCACAACACACAACAACAACATCAAGACGTTGCTACTTATTTGGAAAATCCTGACATAAAACCGACAAACAAGCTACCTGAAGGATGGGTGTGTGTTTGGTCAAAGAGTCAAAAAAGATGGTACTTCTTTCATAAGATAACTAACAAGAGTGTATGGGACATCAAACACATCAACATAAAGGAGGTTTGATAGGTTGGAATTAAGGATCAATTCATAGAACAATATACTCATAAAGATAATGACATGTTAAATTTTATGTAAATACTAAGAGTGAAAACGATATTGATGTATCATATCTCTAATACTCTTGGGTTTCAGATTGCCCTAATTCAAAGCAGGTGTTTGCACCCTCATCCTCATCAACATTATTAATGTCAATAACATCTTCCTCGAACATGACTCCTTGAGTCTGAGAGAACCGACTATCTTGAGTCTGAGAGAATCCATAATTCTGCTGACTCTGCTGAGAACCGTCGTCGTTGACGGTCACATTCGTCTGGGTAGGTGCCACCACAACCAACACATTATTCGACTCCTCATCTCCATCGACTTGAGAAAAGGGATCATCTTGTGAATAATCATCAAATTGGGATTCCAATAGCAGTGTAAGTGTCTCTTGAGTCTTGCCACAATCGACAACGGTTTGAGATACCTCGAGTTTTTTGTTTTCATTATCTACTTGCATATCGATGTCCTCGACAGGAAGAATAGCATCATCCATATCAATCTCTGGAACTGTTGCTTTTTCTTCTACTTCTTTTTTATTGCCAGACACTTCAATTGCGTTCTTTGCAGTGGCTGTCACTGTGTCATCTTCCTCGAAAGTTGCTTCTTCTTCGTCGTCGTCGTCGTCGTCCTCCTTATCCATGTCATCAGTACGTGGCATATCCAAATCATCACGGGTGGAAGCTGCCAAATCATCATTCGACTCGACGAGCCCTTCCTGTACCAGAGAAGAAGAGGTGGGTGTCGTCTGGTCGTTAAAAGACGCAGTAACTTCGTTTGTTGCAATTCTGTATGGATTCGCCATAGGAGCTGTTGTGACAGTGGTCGTCGTCGATGAATGAGTGGCCGCCACTCCTTTTCCAAAATATTCAGCCTCCGTATCCTCCTCATCATCATTTGTAACGGCATATCCCAACCTTGGCACGACATTTGCCCTCTCGTCATAGTCATCATACTTTTGCTGCTGCTGCGACATCAATGCTGATGAACGTAATCCATACTCCAACTCATTCAATATCCTTTCCGCCTTCTCTGCACCATATATCTTTGTTAAATACTCTTTACGGAATTCATCACGCATTAATTGTAAATAGTCTTTAATCTCCTTCTTACTCCCCAAGTCTTCAATCTTTAAGTAGACATCCTCCGGTGCTAATGTTGGCAGTAATTCACGTGCAAAGTCATGATAGGCTGATACTAAACTACGTGAGTAGGATGCGGCAGCATTGATTTGTGATGTGATTGCTATCTTTTGTGCTAGTTTGGCCGATCTACTACTGCCGCTTCCGCCTGCGATCTTGCTGTTCAATGACGAAACCGCATTCTTGGGATGACGATACTTGACAATTTGTGTAGGGAATGATCGACGAATGTATATCAATCCTTTAGCACTTTTAAGATGTATCGGTTCGAGTGTCGTCTGCTTCTTATTCTTCTTCTTGGCACGTACCTGTTCTTCAAATTCTTTGGCTGCGGCGGCATCCTCCTCGGTCATGTGAGTATTGGCTTGGCGTTTATTCTTGTTGCTGCGTGCAGCGCCGGAATCATCACCCGCCTCACCGTACTGCTCTGACAAACGACGTTCCTCCTCCTCGTCTGAGTCGAGGTCGTCATCGGCATAGCGGCTGCTGTAGCTGGAGGCAGCGCGGTTGGCGTAGACCGACATGGTGGGTGAGGAAGGTGGGAAGAGGAGTGAAATGGCGCACCGTTCCCGCTCGATCCATCTCTTCTCTTCCCTCACCCCAAAACAACAATAATCACGGAGTGTGAAATGATGCGTATCTTCCTCTTCATCCTCTTAACAACGCTGCCCGCGGTCGTCACGCCATTTGCTCCTTCTGCATGCACATGTACTGGAATATACGCAACAACTCTGCATGGTGCACGCGGTGGCGGTGCAATGGCTCGCAGGAAGAAGCAAATCGTTCGAATCGAAGAAGAACAGGATAACGACGATGAGAGCGAAATGATCATACACAATAATAAGAGAGAAATAATAGCATTAGATAACAACAACAATAGTATATACTCCATGCCACCATTGTATGATTTAGCATTTGGGTATCGTAATTATGAAGAGGAGGTTGATTTCTTATTACGGATGCATTCCAAACATTCTTCTACGAATAGTGGTGGTGGTGGTGGTATGCGTCTACTTGAACTGGCAGCAGGACCTGCAAGACACTCTTTATCAGCATTGTCATGCCATTCAAAAACAATTGTCCATTCTGTTTTGGCATTAGATAGCTCAAGCGACATGGTGGAGTATGGTATTAAGAATGCTAATGTTGATCTTGGCAATGGTGGAGGACGACGAGATGACTTTGTATACCTATGTGGCGATATGAGACAGGTTTGTGATTACTGTCCAACAGACTCAATGTCGTTCGATGGTGTTTGGCTATTACTAGGATCAATGCAGCATCTATTAACGAATGATGATGTAATATCATTATTCACATCACTACATTCCGTAATTAAAGATGATGCGACAATTGTCATCGAACTGCCACATCCACGTGAAGTTTTTAAAATGGGGGAATGCACAACCAATGGATGGACGGTGCCTTTGGTAGAGGAAGGTGACAATGATGATGATGATGATGATTACGTTGACGATGACGACGACGACGACGACGACGACGACAAAAAGCAAGATGGAGAATATGGTCACTTGAATATAGTGTGGGGCAAGGATTCGGATGAATTTGATCCAGTTTCTCAAATACGTCACTTTACAATAGAATTCGAATTAACAGTGAATGACATTAACAACATACCATCACAGAATAATGATGATGATGATGATACATCGATATTGTTTTCGCAAATGAAGAAAGCAAGCAATGGTGGTACCAAACTTAGCATTAGGGAATTCGTTCCACTTAGATTGTTTACACTTCAGGAGATAGATGCACTAGCACGATGTGCGGGGTTTGAGATGGTTGACATGTTTGGTGCATTGTCAGAGGATGTATCCATTGATGATGAAGATGAGGCTTTTCGTATGGTCTGTGTTTTGCGAAAAAAGGAAAGATAGTTCTCACTCGTAATATTGAAACTCATTAAAGGTAGACATGTACTCCTTTGGAAAATCTCAATCACTCGAACTTTGTCGGAACAATCTCAAGGACTATAGAATAATCATTTTCTGATAAGACAAAGACAAATAGCATTATTATCAAGAGTCTCATCAAGACTATAATTAACTACCAGTTGTTGATACATTTACTAAACAACTAGACTCTCAATGCAGATATCTTTTATATTACGTACTATTGCTGCTCTCGTCATTGGACGTACTGTTGCTGCTCTCGTCATGGGACGTACTGTCGCTGCTCTCGTCATCGGAAGAGGCGTAAGAGTCTATTTCTACGTGTGAGACAGATTCTTCAACAGTGACAGCAATTAGATACGGCAGTACATGACAGATGATGACATCAGCTCCACAGGTAACTCATCTTTGCCTTCGAAATTCGGATTGATCAACTATGACTTTCTTCTGCCAACTACACATAACCTCCTGGTGAATATTCTCATGCATAGTCATCTTAATCTTCCACAAAGCAAGCTCAAGAATAGTCGTTACTTCCTTCACTTTAGGGAGCTCATCTTCAAAATGGGCAATTCTTCTTTGAATTCTGCGCAAAATAACCAAGTTCCTCTCCCCATTAGACGTACATATGAAATCAGCAGTCTGAATCTTATGTCTGATGTGATCACGCCAAACTTTGAATGCAAGGGTTTCCATACGTTCTGATATACCACACATAAACAGAAAACGCATCTGTTCTTGAAATAGATCTACACTCAGATGAAATCTGGAAGACCTAGCAAGTTCATTGAGTAGATACTCCCAATCAATTGGCTGCTCAGGGAAAAGTCTTTGCTTTACATGAAGTACGTTCTCAATACTTTCCTTTGGTGGATAATACCTCCCAATTGTCTCCACCATCATTGTCCAATCGAACTCATAGTCCGGGTAAAGTGCTTGATAGCTCTCAAGTAAGAACTCAATAATCTCAGCTGGTGCAGCCCCCCAAATTGCATACTGCAGTGGTAGCGCCCCCCATCTATCTTCGGTGATAAGATTTGCAGGGTACTTCTCAACAATTACACGGTACATCTCCAGATCATGGACGGACGAGCATGCCAAAATATGAAGCGGAGTCATACCAAGACACAAGACAGTCCTGTTCATTTCCTGTCCGATCCAGATTACCGCGTAATGTCTGGTCAGATCTACTGTTTACCGCAAAAACAAGGTTATGTAGCACCCCCTGATGATACGACTGGTAGTAGACTAATTTATGGATTGGTAGTCCATCTAAGCAATGCTGCAGATCTATCATAATCTGTAATTCTGAATCAAACAGCAACCGAAGATCCGTATGCATTTCCATCTCATCATCGTCTTCTGAAATAAAGATCTCATCACCAAAGACAGCATCGGGCGGAAAGGCCATGTTTCGTAAGCAGTAACAATAGCGGAATGCATTATATCCAATCTCACTGACGTCTTCTGGAATCTCCACAGAGAAAATGGATTGGCAGTTATATAACATGTGATCAGGGATCGCGCTGATGAGGGGTGGAACTCTAAAATTGGTGAAGATGCAGCAAGAGAATGTTTCAAGTCCAATGCTTTCAATGTCATCGCGAAGACGAATAGTAGTTCGGAGAGAATCGTAGAAAGCCAAATCGTTAATCCTCTTGATTGAATTGGGAATGTTGATTTTGTAATAGAGTGATCACAATTCGCGAAGGGATGGTCTCCAATTTCACATGAGGCCTAACTCTCGTCGGGGAAAGGTCGTTGTTGTTGTTAATGCTCCATCCACCTCAGTCAACTTCTTCCGTCCTTCAAATGCTTTAGCAGGGATCGACGTGACAGATGACAGAGGGATCAACCCGAGCACGGACCACAGTATATGGGGACACACAACAGCTCCACCGTCCCCCGTGTAGACGAAGATGTCAGCGTTTGTCTCATTCATACCGACGCGTTTACTTTAGGGTGAAAAATAATCCTACTGTTTGATTAAGCAAAGGACTTTTCATGTGCCACTACTGATGATTCGACTTTTAAATTACCACGACCGCTGTCAAATGGCTTTTAAAGTACCCAAAAACGAGTTATTGGGCTTTCGTCTAGTGCAGCACCAAGATTTTTGTTTTTATGCCCATTTCTTTTAAATTGCCATTATGTGTGAATAATATGGCTTTTAGTTATCTGTTTTTTTAGAGTATCCCTTTTAAATTACCGTGCATTGCTATATCACTTTTAATTTACCTGTTCCATATTTAGTCGCTGATTCCTAAAATTCGCGATCCAGTCATGAGTACTGTGCCCATGTTCCATTTAAAATACCTGTTCTGTTTGGGTAAGTTGCTTTCAAACTGCCCGTTCCTTCAGCATATTGCTTTTAAATTACCGTGTCGGTTGGTGAGTATCGCTTTTAAATTACCGTGCCGCGTGATGATACTCCTTTTAAATTACTTGTTATAGCTCAATTATATGGCTTTTAAAATACCTCGTGTTATTAGGCTTCTAAAATACTGGTTACGCGTGCATACCTTTTAAACTACCTAATTGTTTAGCAGAGAGCTTTTCAATTGCTTGATATCTGATCCACAAGATACGCACCTGCTTCCATCTAACGCTCACAAGCGTCCAGCACAATTTGCAGTATTGGACGCTGAACAGTCACTGTTAATGTTGAAAGTGACGAGGAACAATCCAAAGGAGAAGAGTCAGAGGAGTTGGTGCAGACTGGTACTGAGTTGGTGCAGACTGATACTGCCGATTAAGCACCAGAAAGTTGTTGGAACATAACAATGCGGGGACAGGGAAAGGGCAGTGTGGGTGGTTGGAATTGTGTGAAGTCATTCTGCCGAAGAAGTAGGGCGAAGTTGATGTTAGAATAATCATAGTGATAATTGAATTAAGCCAATCACATTTATTATATTACAGGCACATCGCATATCCAGGATTAGGACAAGCCGCCTCACACCCCAGTAATATGCATATCCTTGTACCACTATCAAGTGTCTCAATAATGGGGTATTAAAAAAGCTTCATACAATGAAAAAAGGTAATAAAAAAGACATTAGAACACCAGAGAGGCATTATAAAAGTGATTACATATAGAACCAGTCACATATGTATTATAAAAGCACTTTGATACCACTTAAAAGCTATATCCCAAAGATGGTATTTCGAAAGTGCGACACCAGAAAAGCATGTATTTTAAAAGCGAAAAAGCCTTTAAGCCACATCATGGCAGTGGCACATGAAAAGTCATTTGCTTCACAAGGAAACCTTGAAATCAAAGGCTTATGCTCGTCATGCATCCGTCGAGTGTTGATATACAGATATAGATATATAATATATAAGACAAGATATCAGCCAGCAGTTGGGTGTGGAATCATGTTCT
>Ga0247843_1006524_pt1 | contig 15165 bp, 11 predicted proteins | sample LaCruzMarch2017__FD_192420 | JGI IMG/M metagenome (GOLD analysis project Ga0247843, IMG submission 192420) | Freshwater microbial communities from meromictic Lake La Cruz, Castile-La Mancha, Spain - LaCruzMarch2017_8m | ecosystem: Environmental > Aquatic > Freshwater > Lake | place: Spain... | reverse complement strand
GTGGGCGCCGATTTATCGGAATGGGTGGGCGTCAATTTATCGGAATGGCCGGGCGCTGATTTCCCGGAATGGTGGGCGCCTTCGCGTCGGAATCAGCACATGCGGTACAGCGACATGGCTCGACAATGTCTCACAAGGCAACTTGCGTGGCCGGTGTCGTGATGAGGCTCTACGCAAGTCGCAGCGAAATACGCACGCAGACGGGGACGGAATTGTTTGCACCGGCGCACCTGTGTGGCTCATAGCCACGCCCGTGATGCGCGTAATACCGCGATGACCCGTCGTTGGCGGCGAGGGGGCTGTGTTTGAGACGCGCGTCGCGGCCTGCGACTTCAGTGCGCCAAGAACAGCGGCACCTTCATCCTCGCCAAGACATGCGCCGTGGCGCCGCCAAGCACGAACTCGCGCACACGTGATTTTCCATAGGCACCCATAACAAGAAGATCGCAGGACGTTCGCTCAAGGTAGACGTCGAGGGTGGCACCTATTGATTTGCCGCCTCCATCAATCTCGTCGATATCTGCGTTGACGCCGTGAAGCGTCAGATGCCGTATGACGTCTCGGCCGATGCCAGGCGTCGCCGAGGCCTTTTCGTTGGTGACCGTTAGGACTGTGACCTTTGCGGCGCGTTTAAGCAGCGGAAGTGCGTCTGCCATGGCGCGTGCTGCCGTGCGACTGTTATCCCAGGCGAGAACGACCGTGTTTATGCCCTGACATGGTAAGTCCGCGTGGCCCGGGCGGAACACAATCACCGGCCGGCCGGATGCGAAAATTACTGCTTCGGCGACGGACCGCTGACCATCTAGTTCGTTCATCACGGGGACGATACAGGCGTCACGGGTCTTTGCATGATGAGCGACCCAGTCGCCGACCGAGCGCATGTCAGCCTGCGTGATGACGACGCCTGCAAGAGCGTTTCGCGCGTTGGCTCTCTCTTGAAAGTGCAGGGTGAGTTCTTTGCAGGCGTGGGCGCTTCGCGCTTGCTCTCCCGCTGCCAGCCCCGCGAGGTTGATCAACGTGTTGGCGAGCGGATTTGTCGGCGGTCGAATGAGCACTTCGAGCGCAAGTGCAGTCAAGCGGCCTTCAAAAAGCGAAGCGAAATCGACCGCCTGATCGATCGCGCCTAGCGGCGTTGGTTCTGGATAGCTGTCGAGGTGTAGCAGGATGTCCATCACTGGCGCCGTCTCCCTAGAAAGCTGACTGCTGAGACAGCCAGTTCGGTATCTTAGCGAAGCATCAAAAATCTAGCAGTGGGGCGATCGGGTGTCGCTGGCTCGCCAATCACAAGGGCTTGAGGCGTCGACAAATATGACCGGTCGTGCATCACCGGCTGCACCGAGAAGGGTAGGAAAGCAAATCATCTCTGTTCAGCCTTGGTCAGACCTTATGCACATAAAGGCCTGGCGCAGGCATGAGCGGGGGATAGCCTGCTGATGGCGCGCCGAGAGCGGATGGGGCCCGCAAGTGTGCGCTGTTGCTTTGATCATCGAGCCACTGCTTCCAAGCCGGCCACCAGGAGCCTGCGACGACGGGCGAGTTTGTGAGCCACTCCTCGACGTCCAGATAGCCCCCGCAATGGCCGGCATTGTTAATGCGAAAGTAAGCGCCCGCCCTATCAGGCGGGCTCACGATAGCGGTGTTGTGACCCCCTCCGCTCAGCACGAATGTTGTCTCGGCCGAAGCAAAGAGCGCGATCTTATAGACCGATCGCCACGGCGCGATGTGGTCGCGCTCGGCGCCTACAGCGAAGATCGGCAGGCGAAGATCCCTAAGCGAAATCGGCGTTCCGTTAGTCTCGAATTTTCCCTGCGACAACCGGTTTTCAAGCAGCATCCAGCGAAGATACTCCGAATGCATTCGAGCGGGCATGCGCGTTGCATCTGCAAGCCAAGCATCCAGTTCCGTCGCAGGTTTGCGCACTCCGGTCAGGTATCGCTCGACGATGCGCTCCCACAAGAGATCGTTGGCGCGCAGGGCATAGAATGCGCCCGCCATCTGGCGGGCGTCCAGGTAGCCTTGTTCGCTCATGACGTCTTCGAGCGCCGCGATCTGGCTTTCATCGATGAACATCATCAATTCGCCGGCCTCGGAGAAATCCGTTTGGGCCGCGAGCAGTGTCATGGAGCGCAGGCGGCGATGGGGTTGGTGCGCGAGACCGGCGGCGGTGACCGCCAACACGGCGCCGCCAAGGCAATACCCCACGCCATGCACTTCGCGGTTAGGAACAATAGCGTTTATGGCGTCAAGCGCTGCAAGTACGCCGTGCGAGCGATAGTCATCAAAGCTCAGATTGCGATCGCTTGCGTCGGGATTTTTCCACGAGATACAAAACACCGTATAGCCATCGTCCACTAGATACTTGACGAGCGAGTTCCGCGGCGACAAATCCAGGATATAGTACTTCATTATCCAAGCCGGCACGATCAGGATCGGCTCTGCGTGGACCTGCGATGTCGTGGGCGAATACTGGATTAACTCCATAAGGTCATTGCGAAAGACGACTTGACCGGGAGTGACCGCTAGGTTGCGCCCTACTTCATAGTCCTCGGCGCCAAAAAAGCGTTTGCGGGTGACGAGCCTGTAACCGTCGTCAGCGAAATGCATCCACCCCTGAAGCAGGCTGAAGCCTGCGCTTTTCGCAAAAGCACCCAGCACGGTTGGATTGGTGCAGATGAAATTGGACGGCGCTATCGCATTCAGCGATTGCGCACCCATGAAGCGCACCCGACGCAGGTGGTGGGGGCGGACGCCTGACACTGCGTCGGTTGCACTGCGCCAATGCGCCTCGCGCGCCAATTGTATTTGGACAAGCGCGTCAAACGGCGGCGTGCGCCATGCCGGGGCGCGAAAGCGCCGATCCTGAGTGGTGGGCTGAAAAGGAGCGGAGTCGGCGCGCGTCGGCGATGGGTTTAGCGCATAGGCGGCCACGCGGGTTGCGGCGGCCATGGCTTCCAACGCCAGCTCACCCACGCGTATCGGAGCGCTCGCGAGATGAAATGCCCAATCCTCACAGGCTTGAAGCGCCGCCCATGTTGATATCCCCCCCAGTGGCGATGTGAGCGTTGCTCTAATTCGCCGGTCGAGCGCATCCGAGGGCCGCAGTGCGAGCGTCGGTGAGTCGAGCGCTGGTGAGGAGGGCGCTGGTGAGGAGGGCGCTGGTGAGGGCAAAGGTTTCGAGCGGCGCATTCCAGAAGTGGCCTCTCGCTTGCGCTGCTTGCGGCTGTAAGAAATGCGAGCCTTACGGGAGCTTTCAGGCCTTGCCTTGATCTTGATCAATCGATCCTTGCACGCGAAGGTTGTCAATCCAATTCAGGAGCTTGAACCGACCATAGTAAGGCGCTCCCTTTGCACAAGGAGATAGATAATCTCCCCAGCGTCGCCGACGACGCGGCAAATGTAATAACCGGCGGCACGCGATTCAAACGCGCTCGTCTTTGTCCGCCAGCTGCGTCATCAAAAGCCCGGTAAACACCATCGCAGCCGCATACACCATCGCTAGCGCGCCATAGACGCCGTCCAAAGCCCCATCAAGATTGGGAAAAAGCGACGCGAAATCGTAGGTCAGAAACGCGTTCAGCAGCAGGCTCGGGAACGCAACGCTTACCGCCGCCTCCCCCTCGTCGCCGCGCGCCACACCCAACAGCTTCACCAAAACGAAAGTGATCGCGATGCCGATGACAGCCGCGACAGCGAACATCAGCACCGGCGGCGCGACGATCGGCATGAAAAAGTAATGGCCGGAAAACCGGAACAGTGCAGCGTTGATGAGCCACAAGAGAAACCCCAGCGCCATACCGCGCAGAATCATGGATGCATCCTCGAAACGGCTGCCGACTTACCGGCGCCGCTAAAGTTACCCGGGAGCGTTTGCCGCCATTAATAGCTCTGATGAAACTCCGCCAACTTGAGTGCCATCAATCTTTGCCAAGTCCGTTGTCCGTCAAGCTTATATAAGAGCCGGATGAGGTTTAACGATGACGCCAATCAACACCAGCTCGTATTTAGTCCACGCCGAGCTCGATCGCCGGTACACGCCGTAATCGACTTCATCGACGCGTAACGCACATTACCTCGCGCAGACTTCCTTGCCTTTGCGAAAAATCAAGTGTGAGCTGAGGAAAAATGTATGCTGTATGGATGGTACCGAAGGGTCTGGCCCCAGTCTTTCGCAAAGACGTGGGGCGCGTGCGCAGTAGCGTCTGCAATGAGCATCAATACCACTTGCCAGATCGCGAGAATTTGACTTTCCAGACTGGCTCAATGGGCGCTTGAGAGAGAATGTGGAGATTATCCAGAGGCGTGGCAATCTCCGTATGAGCAGCAGCCTTTTCGAGCGGTTCAAGACAGAAGGGCGTGGATTTGATTAGGTTCCAAAATATCTTGCTCGTCATGGATGGTTTGAGCTCGGATGCCGACGCCATCAAACAAGCGCTAAGTCAAGCGCGCAACAATCAAGCAGATCTCAGCGTGCTGTTGCTGCCGCCGAGTTTGCCTGCATCATTCGCGAGCCGGCAGGATGCATTTGAGAAAGGACTCATTGAGCAAGCAAAAAGCCGTCTTGATGAGGCGGTCAAAAAATTGCGTTTAGAGGCGGCGACGCTGAATATCGAGTATTGCATCGAACGGGGAGATCGCCCCGCGACTCTCGCGATTCGAAATGTATTGAGGAACGGACGCGATCTCATCGTCAAGCAGGCTGCGCCCGTGGCCGATGGAAAGGGCTTCACCGCAGCGGATTTCGAGCTTCTTCGTAAATGCCCCGTCCCGGTCTGGTTGTGCAGACCGATTACCGATCCGCGTGACGTCATGCAGGTCGCCGTGGCGGTGGAGCCGAGTTCATCACAGGTTGCCGACCCAGAGCTCGCGCTCGATTTGCTCAAGCTCGGCAAGCGCCTCGCGGAAGAGTGTAATGGCAGACTCATGGCGATTTCCGCTTGGGATTTTCCCTACGAGAGCTCGCTGAAACACAGCGCCTTTATAACGATTTCCGACGCCGATTTGGCGGATGAGGTAGAGCGATGGCGCCGAAGTCATCACGCCGCCTTGCAATCGCTTCTCGCCAAGGCAGAGCTCGGCGACAATGTGCAGGTCGAGCACCGGCGTGGCGCGGCGGCTGACGTGGTGACCGAACAGGTGGAGAGCGCCGGAGTTGACATCCTGGTCATGGGAACGATCGCGCGCACCGGAGTGGCCGGTCTGGTGATCGGCAACACGGCTGAGAACGTGCTTCGTCGTCTGCCTTGCTCTCTCGTCGCTCTGAAACCGGCGGGGTTCGTGTCGCCTATCAAGATTGGCGGGTAAGTCGCTAAAGTGACATGGTCGGCTCCGAGACCTCGCTCGGTTGGCGCCCGTGCAGAAATTGCGGCGAGCAGGGGGGTCAGGGGGCCGCTAAGCCACGCCTCGTTAGGCACTCAATCGCATCAGTTCGAGTGTGTCCGAGAAACAATCTACGGCGCAGCGAGAACGCCAAACTAGCTAGGTCGCTTCTGAGAGCGTCGGGTGGGACATGCAGGAACAGCGATCTCTCGAGGCAAAGTCTCCCCACGATTTTCACGCCTTGTCGTTGGCGGAGGTACTTTCCGCAACTGAGTCTCAGTTCAATGGACTGACGCAGAGCGAGGCTAAGCAGCGCTTGGAGCGATATGGGCGCAATGTACTGCCGGAAGCGCCACCGCGGAGCGTTTTGGTCCGCTTCATTGCGCATTTCCATAATGTGTTGATCTATGTGCTGTTCGGCGCTGCGACCATCACCGCCGTCCTGGGTCACTTCATTGATACTGGCGTCATTCTCGCGGTCGTGATCGCCAACGCCTTGATCGGCTTTGTCCAAGAGGGACGCGCCGAGCAGGCAATGAACGCTGTTCGACAGATGCTCGCACCAAAGACATCCGTAATGCGTGGGGGTCAGCGTTGCACTATCGACAGCGCCGGTGTTGTGCCCGGCGATGTCGTTTTGTTGGAAGCTGGTGAAAGGGTCCCTGCCGACGTGCGGCTGATCGAGGTGAGTGGACTTCGAGTCGAAGAAGCGATTCTCACCGGCGAATCTATGCCGGTGTCCAAAGGAACGAAGCAAGTTCCCGCCGAAGCGTCCCTGGGAGATCGAACGTCCATCGCGTTCAGCGGCACACTGGTAGCGGCGGGCGCAGGCCGCGGCGTTGTCGTCGCCACGGGATCGGCGACGGAGATCGGACGCATCAGCGGACTCCTCTCTCGAGTGGAGACCCTCAAGACGCCACTCGTCCGCAAGATGGATGGCTTCGCGCGTTGGTTGACCGTTGTGATCTTGCTGATTGCTGGGGCTCTGCTGGCTTACGGTTACTTCGTAACCCAAATGCCGTTTTCCGAACTGTTTATGACCGTCGTGGGCCTCTCTGTGGCGGCCATACCCGAGGGACTGCCGGCGGTGCTCACCATCACGTTGGCGGCAGGCGTGCAAGCGATGGCGCGGCGTAACGCGATCGTGCGCCGGTTGCCGGCAATAGAAACACTCGGCTCTGTATCAGTCATATGCAGTGACAAGACCGGCACCTTAACGCGTAACGAGATGATGGCGGCGACATTGGCAAGCGCTGGCGCCGTCTATTCCGTTTCGGGAACTGGCTATGCGCCCGACGGCGCCATTCGACGCATAGATCCCGTCTCTGATGATCTAGATCCCATTGAGCGCGCTCGGCTAGTCGAATTCGCCCGGGCAGCCGCACTCTGCAATGACGCGGCGCTGCGCAAGCAAGAAGAGAGTTGGACCATTGAAGGCGATCCGATGGAGGGCGCCTTAAAAGCGCTAGCCGGAAAGATCATGTGCGAGGGTCCCCAGCCGTTTAGTGACTGGCGGCGCGCAGACGCAATTGCGTTTGATGCGAAGCATCGCTACATGGCGGTGCTTCATCACGATCAACAAGGTCAAAGCGTTGTTCATGTTAAGGGTGCGCCAGAGCGCATTCTCGACATGTGCTCGCTACAGCGGGCGCCCGATGGCGGGGTCGAAGCCCTCAATCCTGCCTATTGGTTAGGCCGAATTGACGAAATCGCCGCGCAGGGTCAGCGCGTACTCGCCTTGGCGGAACGATGCGTACCCAACGACCAAGTGATCTTGAACGAATCCGATCTCGATGCGGATCTGGTGTTTATCGGCATAGTCGGCCTCATTGATCCGCCGCGCCAGGAAGCAATTGCCGCCGTCGCAGAATGTTGTGGCGCTGGCATTCGTGTGAAGATGATCACAGGTGATCATGCTGGCACCGCCGTCGCCATTGCCCGCCAGATTGGTCTGCAGAATCCGGACAAAGTTCTAACCGGCGCAGACATTGAAACCATGGACGATGCCGACTTGGCGGCCGTCGTGATCGAGACTGACGTGTTCGCAAGGACCAGTCCCGAGCACAAGCTTCGTCTTGTGACGGCGCTTCAGTCGCACAACTTGATTGTCGCCATGACCGGCGACGGCGTGAACGATGCACCTGCGCTGAAGCGCGCCGATGCTGGTATCGCTATGGGGCAGAAGGGCAGCGAGGCCGCTAAGGAGGCTGCCGAGCTGGTTCTGGCCGACGACAATTTCGCCTCGATCGCGGCAGCGGTACGCGAGGGCCGCACAGTCCACGACAACATAAAGAAGGTGATTAGCTGGACGCTCCCTACGAATGCAGGAGAGTCAATGACCATTGTCGTCGCGCTCTTCTTTGGGATGGCGCTGCCGATAACAGCGGTGCAGATTCTCTGGATTAACCTCATCACAGGCATCACTCTTGGAGTAGCCTTGGCATTCGAGCCGACCGAGACAAACACGATGCGGCGTCCGCCGCGCCCTCGGAGCGAACCGTTGCTGAACGCCGAGCTCGTCTGGCACATTGCTCTTGTCTCGGTTCTGTTCCTTGCCGCGGTGTTTGGGATCTACGCCTACTCCATCGACAAGGGCTATCCTGTCGAACTCGCACGTACGATCGCCTTGAATACGCTCGTTGTGCTTGAGATTTTCCACCTATTTTTCATTCGCAACATCTACGGGACATCGCTCACGTGGCGTGCAGTGAAGGGCACACCGGTCGTTTGGGGCTGCGTGATCGCCATTACGGCGGCTCAGTTCTTTGTCACCTACACGCCCGCATTGCAGAAAGTGTTCGGTACGCGCGCCGTACCCTTGATTGACGGCCTTATCATTGTCGCCGTTGGCGCAGCCTTCTTTGCAGTGATCGAGGCGGAAAAGCAGATCCGTCTCGCCCTGCGCAGCTCTGGCGCGGAGCGTGCCCCATCGACGTAGCAGTTTGCGGAAAAAACCCTCGCGGTTAGCCAGGTGTCTCTATTCAGTGTATATGGTGAACCCGAGTGTGGGATGCGCGGGGCGTCAGGGTGTAGGGATCAGACGATCTGTCCGATTTAGGTAGCGCACGATCTGTCGGGTGTTTTGGCCAAGGGAGTTGGCCGATGCGCCGGACGGAGCAGCAGCAGGGCCTGCGGATCTTGAAGCGGAGAGACGTGATGAGCCGATCGGGGGCTGGCCGGTTGCGCCAGATCGAGGCGGTGGAGATCTTGGGTATGAGCGAGCGGCCGTTCCGGCGTTGCACGCGTCTCTATGAAGGGGCTGGGGAGGACGGCGTTTTGGACCGACGGCTCGGCCGCGCTTCCGGCCGGGCTGTGGGCGCCGCCGAGCGGGCGCGGATCGAGGGCCTCTACTCGGCGCGCGAACAGGGGTTTACGGCCAAGCATTTCCACGAGCGCTTGGTCGCGGACCATGGCTTCCGCTGGGGCTACACTTGGACCAAGCTGGTCCGCCCCGTCGTTTCCGCGGACACTGTGGGTGCGATGCTCGCCGGTAAGGCGGCAGGCCAAAAATAGCCAAGGCTCGAATGGGGACGCACCTCGTTGAAATGGCGCCGCCAGTTTTCGGAGCTCTGCCTAAATCTTGGTGATGGACTTCTGGATCAAGCGTCGGCGGTTGTGGCTTGAGGTCCGGGGAAACGCTCTAGGAGACGAACGGTCTGAGCGCGCCAGCGAGCTCCTCGAAGGCCAAACGGCGAGGCGTTTGATACGACGTGAAAGCACCGCCGCCGACTACCAGCCAAAGCTCCATGTGATCATGGAGGACCGCATGCGAAACGGACCGCTTTGATGGCCTGACGTAGCGTGTAGGGTCCCGCTTCGCCCTCAAATGATGCTTCCACATTGACTGAACTGAGCGGGGCGGCGCTTTTCCAGACGGGTGAGCGGGTCTGCACGAGGCTTACAGTCGAGAGGTTGGAGCTTTGCACTCCAGTGACAGGCGCGACTACGCATTCCCCTGCGCCAGGGTCGCAGAAGCCAGCCGCAAATCGACCTGGAATCGGAATGGAGTGAGAGGTGATCACTGAGAGGCGAAGTGGCACATCAATGGGATTGCCCAGGGACGCAATGCCGGTGCAATCGCCTTGCAAGGCGTCGGTGCGACCGCCACGCTGCGCCGACCACAGCATCGAACTCACCGCCTGTACGCGGTCCATGTCGCGCCTTGGCGCCAAAGTCACAGTCGCTGGTTCGGGCGCTAATGGAAGCACGCGGATCGAAACGTTGTCAGCCCCAACTTCGATAACACTGACATGATGGCGCGCGCCCGCATTGGCAGAACCGTGCTTTGTCATTCCGCCTGTCGCGCCGACGACGATGTAACGCACGCCGTCGAGTTCGCCTTCGTCTTGCCCGTAGTGGAAGTGACCGCCGATCACGAGGTCCACGCCGCGGGAGCGCAGAAGATGGTGCACAGGCACCCACGCCGCCCAGCTGTACCAAAGAGGCTGATGTAGAAAGACGACAATCGCGCGCGGCGTGGGTTTCGCGTCCAACGCCTGGGCAAGCCAAGCGCGCTGCGAGGCGCTGATGGAGGCCATGAATGTGTTGCCCCATCGGGGGTCGGCGTGCAGCGCTTCGTGGCTATTAAGCGCGATGAACCGCACCCCACGGACGTCGCGGACCTGCCAAAGCGCCTCGCGTGCGTCCGGGGCATGATCTCCGTACAGCGACATGAAGAGCGCCTCGCGGGAGCGATCGCTTGACCCTGTAACCCAACCTGGCGGGTTGACGTCATGGTCGCCTGGCGCGAGCATCCATGGTGCGCTTAATCCAGAGAGTATTGCGCGCGCGCGCGCCCAATCTACGCGCACCTCGGACTCCGGCTTGGTGCTCTCGATCAAATCACCTGTATGAATGACCAGTTCGACGGACTCGAGATTCAGCGCGGTGACTCCGGCTTGCAGCGTTCGATAGGCGCCATCGAGGTCTTCCGTGCCAGTCTGGTCGCCGATGACGCCGAACCGGACAGGCGTGTATTTGGAGTCTGAGACGGCCAGTCCCTCGCCTGTGGCGCAGGCGCAAAGCGTCAGCACCAGGGCGAGGGCGGGCGCTTTCCACATGATCTAGAACCTTCCGCGCACGCCGAAGGTGGCTGAACGCGGCGCTCCGGCGAACGCTTCTGGTTGCTCGTAAACCTCGTCTGTGATGTTGCGCACGCCGAAGTAGACATCGAAGGTCGGCGCCAGCTCATAGGTCAGATTGAACGCGCCGATATCATAACCCTGGACGCGACGACCAGAGGCGACGAATGCACCGGCGTTGTTATAGTTGACGTCCGTGCGCGATCCCACGAAACTCCAGCTGAGCGACAATTCAAGACGCTCCGTGGGGGCGATCGTGGCCTGTACGCCCCAGACGTTTTCTGGACGTCGCAACAACTGCGGACGGCTGGCCAGACTGGCGTTGACGGATTCAGTATAGGTGCGGGAGACTTCCAGGCGGTTGCGATCCGATCCGCTCAACCGGATAAACGCCTCAGTGCCTTCTATCTCGACGCGACCGATGTTGATATTGCGGAGCTGGGCGAAGTTGTATTCGATCAAGTTCTTCACCGAGCTGTCGAACCAAGTGGCTCCAAGCTCAAGGGTGCGATCGCCCTCTTGCAGAAGCATCGCTTCGAAGCCGACTTCTGCGGTGCGTCCTTCTTCTGGCTGAAGGTTCGTATTGCCCAGATTGAATGCGCTGGTGGAGAAGCGCTCGTTGAGCGTCGGCGCCTTGAAGGATGTCCCGTAAGCGGCCTTGAGACGGGCGGGCATGCTGGACAGCCAGGTCAGCTGGTGCACCAGGCCGACGTTGTAGGTTGTGTTGTCGCCGAACGCTTCGTTGTTATCCCGCCGCACGGATGCGGTCGCGTCAAAGAATGAGCCGAGCCCGGTTTGCGCCACGAAGAAGAGCCCTGTGTTGCTTTCGCTGCGGTTGAGCCGACCTGCGAACGCGGTTGCCGGAACATCGATGGCTTCATCGAACCACTGCGCACCAGCGCTGAATGCGGGATTGCGGAAGAAGTCACCAATCTCGGGCGTGTAGGTCACAATGGCGTCGGCGAAATCGCGTTCGCCTTCAGCGCTGCTGGTGCGCACGCCGCCGTTGGTTTCGGCGCGCTCGTTCTTGACCCGTCCATAGGCGACGCGGCCGGCGATGGACGACGTCGGACGGATGTCTCCGCCCACGCGCCAGACTGTATATCGATCGAAGTCCACCTCGAGGTCAGGGTCGTCCGCGCGCAGCGAAAATGTCGGTCCTCCGGAGAAGGTGTCGAACTCCGAAGTCGCTTCACGATGGCGGACCAGTGCGTCCATAGCCAGCCAGTTCGTCAGATCGAAGCTGGCTGTGCCGGAGATCGTCGAGATCGTCGCTCCGTCAGGGTCGCCGGTTTTCTGGGCGAAGCGGCTCGGGACCTGGTCAAAGCCCTCGCCGTCAACGGCCTCGGCGCTTACGCCGTAGGACAGGGCGCCGACAGAACCAGCAGCGCCGATAAGGCCCCGCCTTGTTTCAAAAGACCCGTAGCTGACGTCAAAAAACCCTTCGAAGGGCTTGTCGCCGCCACGTCGCGGAATGAGGTTCACCACGCCGCCGATCGCGTCAGACCCATAAATGGAAGATGCCGCGCCGCGCAGTACCTCTACGCGTTGCAGTTCGCCGAGGAGATCTTGCCCGAAGTTGTACTGTCCGTTGGGGGTGCTCGCATCGTTGAGGCGGATGCCGTCATAGAGCGCCAGAGTGTGCTTGGAGTTGGTCCCGCGGGAGAAGACGGAGGTCAGCGAGCCCGGCGTACCATTTTGCACCGCTATGATCCCGGGCACATCCTTGAGCGCATCGACAACGCTCACATACCCGCGCTCCTCGATTGTCGCGCGGTCGATCACCGTGACTTGGGAGGCGAGCCGCTCAATCGGGGTCGGCGTGCGCGTCGCGGTTACTGTCACAACGACGTCATCATTAGAAGGCGCCTCTTCGCGCGCCGGCTGGGCGCCGGCTTCGCTCGGCAGGAGAGCCATCATCGCCGCAGGCGCGACCAGCGCCAGGCGGGCCGTAAGACCCAGGATTCTCGACGTCGAAAACATCCGCATTTTCATATCCAAGCCCCGCTTCATTGCGGGGCCTAAACTAGACGTGCGGCGTGTCACGGCTTTGACACTGTAGCGACATACACGTAAACACAGCGCCTCAAAGCGCCTGCATACGGGATAGCGATCGGGACGCGGAGACTGGAATGGGCTCCGAAACGAGTGGGTATTGGCCAACCCTCTTGCGCGAGTTTCGCAAGCGGCATGGCGTCAGTCAGGCGGCGTTCGCCGAGCGTCTTGGTGTCGATCAGACCAGCGTCTCGCGTTGGGAGAGAGGCACGGATTCGCCCCGCCTTTCGGTACGTGCACGCATTCGAGACCTGATCCGGACGCAGTCGGCGCCCCGTCAGGATGCGGCTGTACTGGCCCGCGTGCGTTACGCTGCGTGGCCAACGACGCTTGTTTCGCGGGGCGCTGTGTTTCTTGAAATCAACGCCAGCGCGATTGCCGAGGCCGGACTTGGTCAGCGCGAACTGCGTGGGTCGAGTATCTACGGCGCCTTCGGGGATGAAACCGATGCCGTGACCGAGAACTGGGAGCGAACCGGCATCTTCAGCGGCGAGATTGCTGCGACGATTTCGTTGAATGTGATTGCCGACGCGACCGGACAGAGAACCTTCATACGGACCCTCGACACACCTTTTTTCAATCGCGACGGCGACATCTGGTGTCTGTGCGAGATCATGCGTATCAGCGAAAACGAGTTCTCAAGGCTGCGCAGCGAGTTTGGTGGATCGATGTTCGCGATCCCATTTTCCTGAAGATCGGGTCTGAGATCAGCGTGGCGCCAGCACTTCGATAAAACTGCGCGCGCTGTGCTCTTGTCCGAACTCGTCAACGCCGCGCGCATGGATCACATGGACGCCGGGTGGGAGATCGGTCGGCAGCGGACCACGCCAGAGATGTGTTGAGGGCGACGCGGTCAAGTTAAGCCGCACGCCCTCGGCCCGAAAGAACAGTTCCTCCGCAGCCGGATCATTTTCAACCTCCCGGGTCAACTCGACTTCCGGGCGTTCACCGAAGCGAACGAACACTCGGCTCTTGGGGCCGCCGTCAAAAAGGTTTACGTAGACTTGCGCGCCTGGCAGGTGATCAGTCGTGATAGGTCTAGTCGCGATTTCGCCCCAACGGTAGTCGCGCATCGCCCACTTGCTGTAGCGATAGAACATGGTGTCCAGCGTGATCCGCATTTGCCGGTCTGCGGGTTCGCTTTGCGGGAAGAACCGCGTCCGGTAGCGCACCCCATCGACCTCAAGCACGTAATAGCCGTTCGGTGCTCCGTCGGTTTGCATGGAAACGGGAATTCCGCGCGCGTCCATCGGTCCGCTCCACCAAGAGCCGGAAACCGCCGACAGTGTGTGTTGATGGACCTCGCGACTTTGGGCGCGTTCGGGGCAGGGCAAATATCGGTGATCGGCGTTGTGCATATGGCCAGCCATCACAACGACATTCTGGCGTTTGCACAGCAGCGCAATAAGCGCCTCGCGATCGGCGGTGTTCACGTTGTCGCCGCTCCAGGTCCCTTGCAATGGAATGTGGAGCGCAATCACGACCAGCCTGTCTTGGGGAATCCGGGCAAGCAGATTAGCCACAAACCGCAGCTGTTCCTGGCCGATCTCGCCCCGATAGGCGCCGATTTCGCGAGGGTTCGGCGACTTGCTGGAGCCGGCCCCCAGGTAGTGTACGTTGTCGAGCACGATGAAGACGGCTTCGCCGGCCATGAACGCATAACGAGAAGGACCAAAGAAACGAGAAAATGTCTCCAGCGAATAGGTATCGTTCGGGCTACGAAAGTTGAGTTCGTGATTACCGGCGACGGACCACACTGGTACGCCCATCGTTCCCAACAAGTCCTGATAGCGAGGAATGAGCGCCAGATCGTCGTTCATCAGGTCGCCAAGGCCCAGTGCGAAGTCCGTTCGTTGCTTGGCGGCGTCGGCCAAAAAATCGTCGCGGACAAACGTGAGTTCGGCATCGGTGGTGGGCTGAGGGTCGGCGAATACGAGCGCTCTGAACTGCGATCCGGGGCCACCCCGAGAGAGGCCGAAGTCGAGACTTGGGGGAAGCGGCCCGCTTGGCGCCGGGCTGAGATACCCAAGGTCTGGCCCATTCGAAGGGCGAAAAAGTCGATAGAAGCGCGGTGTGTTCGTCTGATCGCGCCGCACGCTGAACCCCGGCGGCTGGATCACGAAAATCGCGCCGTGCGATGGCGCGCTTAACCGGTAAAGACCGGCGTCGTCTGTTTCGACAACTTCGATTCCGTTTGAAACCAGAACTCCGGGGATCGCGGGTTCGTTCGACTGACGCACCCCGTCGCCGTTGGCGTCTTCAAATACGTGCCCCCCCACAGGCTGCGCCGCAGCAGTTGAAGCGAGGGCGCAAATAAGCGCCAGCGTGGCGGCGGTCAGCTTTGGCGTCATCGATCACAATCCAGAGGGCGCTCGCGCGATAACAGGCGATGGCGACAGTTCGGTTACGGTGGATAAGGTGATTTAAGGCGGTAGCGTGATCAGCGTGACGCAAAACTGTCATGGTGTTGTTGAGCAAGATTGTTAGCCGCGCCTCATGCTTGTCCGCGACGCCTGTTTTCCCGTCCTGTTTGTCGCCGGCATTGTGTGCAGCGCACCCGCAATCGCGCAGGAGGCTCGGCGCGAGGATGGCCCCGTTCTCGCGACCGCCGAACGACTGAGCTATCCGGCGTCCTTCTTTGCAAGCGCCAGCCCCGCGACGGCCTTCGACATGGTCACCCGGGTGCCGGGGTTTCGCCTTGAGGAGGGCGATG
>Ga0247843_1006520_pt1 | contig 15170 bp, 6 predicted proteins | sample LaCruzMarch2017__FD_192420 | JGI IMG/M metagenome (GOLD analysis project Ga0247843, IMG submission 192420) | Freshwater microbial communities from meromictic Lake La Cruz, Castile-La Mancha, Spain - LaCruzMarch2017_8m | ecosystem: Environmental > Aquatic > Freshwater > Lake | place: Spain... | reverse complement strand
CCCCCGAACTGTTGCCGCCTGTGGTCACCCAGGCGCTCTACCTGAAACCCCGCGCCATCCGAAACCAAGCACTACCGGAAGCCGGGGGCATCAACCCGATCAAGCTGGGCTTCCACCATTGGCCCATCGACTACTGGGTCGAGGGCACCACCGTGAGCAATAGCACGGTGACACTGTCTGCGGCCGCGGTCCTTCGCGAAGCTCCCGGCCGAGGATTCCGCTGGATCGGGTCGGGCGCTCTGAAGCGCGAAACGGAGGTACAAGCATCGACGGCCGCTCCAAAAAAACGCCCAGTCCCCGGTCGTGGTGATCGTGACAGCGACGGGCGCAGCGACCTGGAGGAATACTTCGATGGCACCGATCCGGAAGATCCCTTCTCTACCCTACCTCGCGTCCTCGCCTCCTTCGGATTTGACACCGATCGATTCGAGTCCGGTGATGGATTGCTCCCCCTGCCCGGCTCCTCCGCCTCGCGCGAACCTTCCTTCGACCGCAGCGCGGCGGGATTCCACCGGACCGGGCAGGTGCTGCGTTACCCGCTGATTTGGACTCGCGACGGAGTCACCCGCACCAATCTCCAACCGGGCCACGGATCGATCAGCCTCGACTACTCGCCGGACTGGTTCCATGGCGCGACCAACGACGCCCCCGGTGCCGACTGCGTCCTGATGGAGGCTCCGGGGTGGCGGGTGGTCATCGATGCCGAGGGGCGGCGATGGGGCGTCAACCGGGTTTCCGAAAACTTCCAGCAAACCCTCTGGTCGCCGCTGCCTCGATCGGCCATTCAATCCAACCCCTTCACGGGCCGAACCAACTGGACTCTGCGCTGCTCCTTCAGCGCAGACACCTTCGATCAACTCCCGCGGGAATCCCACTCACGTCCGCCCAGCCAGCGCGATGACCGCAACACCTTCAGCTTGGGCAATGCCATCGACGGCCAGTCCCCGGCGCTGGGCCGATTGGATCGGGTCCTAGTCCGCAACCACCTGGTGCCCGGAACCCTCGGCCACCCCGGCCTAGCCAACGGAATCGTCCGAAGCGATCGTCGCCCACTGGAGGCCGACGACACCGAACGGATTTCCGGAGAGTCTCTAGCCTCGGGCATCCGACTCACCTTCCCACGCGACTGGGAAGGCGACGGCGATCAGGGCGGCTTTTATCCGATCGGGCGGAGGTCCTGGGGCCCCAATCCCACCATCTGGGAAATCATCGATCGCGACGCCCGAACCTCGATCTTCACCGACACGACCGCACGACCGGGGCAGACCTATGGTTACCGAGTGCTGCGCAATAGCCGGCCATCGCTGGAACTCTGCGTGGCGCATGACACCCCGCCCCCATCCGACCGAGGCCGGGCCCTCTTGCTGGTGGATGAGACCCTCGTCGAATCCCTCACCGCCAGCTTGGCCCGATACCGGGCCGACCTGATCGCCGACGGCTGGGAAGTCGTCCAGCACCGGGTGCCGCGCCACGTGGACGCCGACCCACAGGACTTCGATTGCCGCCGTTATGACGCCGAAGCCCTTCCGAAGAACCGGGCCAATTTGCTGGCCATCAAAGCGCTCATCCGCCGCGAGTATCAGGCCCATCCCGGCCGCACCCAGGTTGCTGTGCTCATTGGTCATCCCACCATTCCCCAGAGCGGCTGGGCCGCGGAAGATGGCCATGTGAATTGTGAGGATCCGGCGGGCATCCACCTGGGAGCCTGGCCGGCCGACCTCTTCTACGGCGACCTCACCGGAACCTGGACCGACACCCAATCCTTCAAGACCGGTTGCCCGGATTGCCCGCGCAGCCAATGCGTCTATTGCATTCTGGGCAACGAGGCGGGCGATGGCCGCTGGGATCAGAACGATCTCCCCCGGGAACCCGACGGCAGCCCCGGGCGCATCGAGGTGCCGCTGGGACGCATCGACTTCGCCCGGCTCTCCCACTTCGACAGCCGATTTGCCGATCTCAAGGGGAACCCCAAAAGCGCTCTCGCGGTCGAGGTCGCACTGCTGGACCGCTACTTCGACAAGGTCTGGCGTTATCGACGCGGCCTGCTCCCATTCCAAGACTCAGCCATCGGATACGCGAATGTCCTGGGCGCTCTGGTGGATCGGAATCTGGTGCACATCGCGCCTCGCTTGGGCCAGTCGGAACCCCTGCAGCCGGTGGCCTGGAATACCGACCTATTCCAGGACGGACCGTCCGTCCGCTGGGGTTTCCAGACCGACTACTCGCACTTCGGGGTCCTGGGGATGACCGGGGCGGCCAAGCCCGGCCACAGCCACTTCGCCAAGAATGTCGCCTGGAAACGGCCGGGAGATATCCCACGAGTCGCCTTCCTCTTCGCCTTCGGCTCCTTCCTCGGCCAGTGGTACAGCGGCTACGGCGAAGACTTCCTGCGGACCTGCCTCGCCGCCGAGAACTCGGTGCTGCTGGCCGGCTCCGCCTACGCCTTCGCGCCTTGGATCACCGACCGGGTTCACGCCGGGGCACCGGTCCACGCCCTGCTCACCGATTCGGCCGATCGCAATGCCTCGGTCAATGCCCGATTGACCTACTTGCTGGGGGACCCCTGCCTGCTGGAACACCCGCTCCAAGCCCCATCGGCGTTCAATTTCAAAACCCAGGCCGGCGTCACCGAACTCACCTGGACCGCCTCGCCCGAGGCCACCGGCGGATACCGAATCGATTCGGCCCCCGCCAACGACTCCGCCACGTGGACACAAGTCCAAGAACTGCCACCGGAGACCACGCGCCTCCGCCTGGAGTCCGATGCCGGCGGCAAAACCTTCCGCCTTCGGGGGCTGGGCAGCGTGACCAACGGGTCCGGCAGGTATCGGCAATGGACCGCCCCCAGCTATGTTCAGCCCTGATACGGTCTCGGCCGCGAATTCCGGAGCCCGCGTTTCGGACTGGATAACGGTCTTGAGGAGTTGGCCCTGTACCTGCTTAGTTCGCTGTATCTACACTTTGCTTTGGACACCATGAAACTGATTTATATCGGGTGGATGCTCGGAATGGCTTTGGGGTGGCCCCGGTTGGTTGCCCAGACGCCAGACATCGTGTCCCTGACTTGGACCAACGGACGGCCGTCTCTGGAGTTTCGCATGGTCCCCTCGGTCTCCGATTACCGAGTTCGCGGCACCGGCACGCTCGCGGCACCGGGCAGCACCGTGGCCGGAAAACACTCGGGCACCTTTTGGACCGCCGAGGCGGCCGCAGACGGTGATTCCCGCTTCTATCGCCTGGAAGCCGTGCCTCTGGCCGCCGAGACAGTCCGCGCCAGCACGCTGCTCAACCGCATCGCCTATGGCCCGACGCCCGACGATCTCGATCGCTTGGCCACCCTTGGCACCGACGCCTACATCGAAGAACAACTGGCGCCGGAGAAGATACTCGAAAACCTGGATGAGCCCACCGCAACCGGTCCCGTCTGGCGAAAAATTACCGTCACGGGAACCGGCTCCTCCTCCAAACTCTACGTTTATCTCAGCGGTGCGGGCGACGCCTACCTTGATGACTTCCGACTGGTCGCTGGGGCCTCGGACACAGGCACCGCCCCGAACCTGATCAGCAACGGCAACTTCGAACAACCGCTGGCGGCCGCCAACTGGACCACGACCACGAATACCGCCAACTCGGCGCGGACCACGGACTTCGTGCAAGGGGGCAATGCCTCCTTCCATCTGGTCCAAGCGGCGGCTGGAAGCACCGGCACCGACGCGGTGGTTCAAACCATTCCAACAGCCCTCAATGCCTCGACGACCTACACGCTGAGTTTCTGGTACCTGGCCCAATCCTCAAGCCTGCAACTAACCGTGCGGCTCAGCGGCAGCGGCATCGCCATCACCGTTCCCCTGCAAGGCGATGCCGAATCACCGGTTCCCTACTACGCCCGGCTTCAGGACGGCAGGGCCACCATCGGCGACTTGCGGGCCTGGCATGTTCTTCATGCCGTGCAGTCTCGACGCCAACTGGCCCAAATTTTCCAGCAATTCCTCGAGAACCACTTTGTCACGGAATACTCCAAGGGGCTGACCTACTTCGATGAACGGGCCGGCTTGCCCAACGCTTGGTCGGGCCCGGAATCCACCCGTCAGGAGTTCAAGGAAAACCTCCGCTGGCGGAAGGCCTTCATGGCCCCCCAATGCACCTTCCACGACCTCCTGAAGATCAGCGCCGAAAGTCCGGCCATGATCATCTACCTCGACACCGTCCTGTCTCGCGGCGACTACAGCACCACCACCAAGACCAACCGCATCGCCAACGAGAACTACGCCCGCGAACTCTGCGAACTCTTCGCGTTCGGCGTAGACAACGGCTACGACCAAGGCGACATCGAGCAAATCTCCCGAGCCTGGACCGGATGGACCGTCGAACTCCTGTCCACCAACCAAGCAGCCAATCCGTTCGCACCCCGAACCACGGTGATGATCAATTCCGGGCTCACCAACGCCACGGAACGCAACAGTGTCACCAACCTCGCCGGGCTCTGGTCCTTCCGCTACCGGACGGACCGCCACGATACCCGGGTCAAGTGGGTCTTCTACGAACGGGACACCCAAGGAAACATCCTCACCAACTCGCCCAAGACCGTGCCTGCCCGTTTCGGGCCTCCATGGGCCGGCCGAACTTATGGTCTGAAGCTCAACAACGGTTCCACCACCAACGGCATCCAGGACGGTTATCAGATCCTGCGGCACATGGCTGACCAACCTTTTGCCCAAGAATACCTTTCAGTAAAGCTCTGCCGACTGCTGGTGCACGACAATTTCCACCACGGCTACGACTTCACCGATTCGGATACCTCGCCAGAAGAATCCCTGGTCCACGAGTGCATGCTGGCTTGGGAGAATCCCCCGAACGGCGGACCCAAAGGCCAGATGCGAGAGGTGCTGCGAGTCATCCTGAAGAGCGAGCTCTTCCGCAACCCGAACACCGCGGCGGCCAAGGTGAAGACACCGCTGGAGTTCGCTGCCTCCACCCTGCGGGCGTTCCGGGCCGTGAAGCCGGACGGAACCACCACCGCCACGGCAGATGCAGCCAACCTGGTCGCCTCGGGCGGTCTGCTCGACCGGGCAGGTCGCATGCGCCTCTTCGACCGGGCTGACCCCGACGGGTACGCCGAAGATGCCGGTAGTTGGATCAGCGCAGGCACCCTCGGTGAGCGGTTGCGCTATGTGCAGTCGTTGGCATTGGCCGGTGCTGGTCTGGCGAGCGGAACCGGCGTCCGCAGTTCACCCGATTCATCGGGGTCAAGTCGGATAGATCCTTCCGCGCTGCTGACCCTTCGGCTGACCAACGGGGCCAACCGGTCGGCCGAGGCGGTCACCGATGAGTTGCTCCGCCTTCTCTTCCCCTCGGAAGGGGCTGGCAACCTCAGCCAATACCAGGCACTGGCCATCCAGTTTCTCAATACAGCAGACAATGGCACCACCGCCTCCGACTTTTCGAGACTGGTCCCGGGAACCAAGGAGTATGACGGCCGAGTCCGAGGCCTGGTCGCCCTGCTGCTGAGCACACCCCGCTTTCAGGAACAATGAGGTCCGGCAACCCACCGCAGACACCGAGGCTACAAAACAGCGCCATGAACACGCCACACATCCTCACCCGCCGAAACTTCTTCAGCACCGCCAGCGGCCTGGCGGCCACGGCCGCCCTCAGTTCGTTAACCGACGTGCCGCTCTTCGTCCAGAAGGCGCTCGCGGAAGGCGGCCTCGGACAACCCGATGCCAACGGACGCGTCAAGAAACTGCTCTTCATCTTCCTGCGCGGGGCCAATGACGGCCTCAACAACGTCATCCCCCACGGCGACGACGCCTACGGCCCCAAGATCCGCGACAACATCGCCATCCCGGTCGATCCCACACAAAGCTGGAACGTTCAAGGCAAGGCGCTGTTTCCTGAGGCGGGCACCACCGGGGCCACGTTTGCCTATCCCTACTCCCTGCCGCTGGGCAATGGGTTTGCCGGCCTGCATCCGGCGCTCAAGTTCCTGACGCCGGTTTACAACGCGGGAGAATTGGCCCTCATCCACCGGGTGGCCTACCCGCAGCAATCGCGTTCGCATTTCGACTCCCAGGCCTACTGGGAGACCGGGGCTCCGCGGGCCAACATGGTGAAGGACGGCCTGCTCTACCGAGCGATGGTCGAGTCGGGGCGTCCGGGCAAGAACTCGCTGACCGGCGTCTCCTTCCAGAATTCGCTGCCGCTCCTCCTGCGCGGATCCCGCGCGGCGATGACGAATTTGTCCGATCCGACCCGCTACGATTTGCTGGGTGTACCCAACACCCTGGAGGGCAATCTCAAGGCGGGCCGAGCGTTGGATGCAGCCACCAAATCGGCATTCCCCGGCAAGGTCAATCGGGACCTCCTCCAGCAGCAGTACGAGAACATGCGGCGCACGTTGGAGATCTTCGCCGGCATGGATTTCAGCGAGACCGGCAACACCTTCGTCGACGGCGACAAAACCGACGGAAACAAACCGTATTATCTGTTCCCGACCACCAACGCCAAGAACGGAGCGGGACCGTCCGGGAACACCAATCCCGGCTATGTGGTTCCCACTTCCGCCTACGGCTACTTCAACCAACTCAAGTCGGCGGCATTGGTCCTCAACAAGACCGATGCCCTCGTGGCCGGTACCCAAATCGACGGCTGGGACACCCACAGCAACCAAGGCGGGGTCACCGGCGCCCACGCAAGCTTGTTGCAGCGTGTCGGCTGGTCAATCTACGCGCTCCGGCAGTATTTCCGCCGGTATGCCGACCAGTGCCGCTGGGACGATCTGGTCATCGTGACCTTGTCGGAGTTCGGTCGCACCACCATCGAGAATTCCGACAACGGCACCGACCACGCCGAGGCCAGCGTCATGTACGTCGCTGGTGGCGGCATCAAGGGGTTGCGCACCGACGCCACCGGCAAGGTGACCCACAGTGGTGTTTTCAACTGCGGCCCATCGGATCCGGTGGCTTGGCAAACGGGCATGAATGGCTCGATGTTCCAGAGCACCGGCCGCTACTTGCAGCGCGCGACCGATTTCCGCTCGGTGATGGGCAAGGTCATCCGCGATCATCTCGGGGCCAGCCAGGAGCAACTCAACCGCATCATTCCCGGCTACGCCGACCCGAACCAAAGCCTCAAGTCCGGCGGCATCCAGTCTCAGGACAAGGTTCGCATCACCGGCGAGCCCGACTTGATTTGAGCGCACATCGTTTCTCTGGGTTGGGCTCCATCACGGCGAAGATTTCCACCGCTTACTGCCGGTGGACATTGAACCAGACGTTGCAATAGGCGCATCGAACATCGCCACTGGGAGAAACCGCGGAAGCATCCTGGATGCGCGCTCCACAGGCCGTGCATTGGTAGGCATCCCGAGTAGCCTTTTCCTTCTCGACCCGTTCCGAACCAGCAGGCTGTGAGATCGAGTCCGAATCTGGCCAGTTCACGGGCTCCAGCGCCTTTTCCCAACCATCCAACCGAAAGAGCGACAGGGCCGAACGGACCAAAACGACACCCAACAGAAAAACCACCAAAGCGACACCAATGGGAACCGTCCGAAAGGTCATGTCTACCGAGGCTCCAGAGGCCCGAAGCGTCTTCAAGTAAAAGAAAATGGTGACTGCGGCCAAACCCATCATGAACAACCCCATCACCAAATAGAGGTGCCGAACGACGGCAAATCCTCGGGAAGAACCCCTCCTCGAGAACGCTCTGAGAGAATAGCCCAACGGGTTTTTTAGCAAATTCATGGGATACCTCTGTGCGCCTCATTCTTACCTACCGCCTCTTTGGGATGGAAGGGCTCTGATTCCACTCCTTCTCCGACCCTCCCGAAATGGCTCCACGACCTCGCTCCGCAAGCAGGCAGAGTTCAAGAAAAGGCCTCGCCCGGCTTGAAATCCTCAGGCCTTCGGCCGACAACTCACCCGTGACTTCGATCAAGTTCGGTACCTCCGGATGGCGTGGGCTCATCGCCCGGGACTTCACCTTCGAGAACGTGCGGTTCGCTGCGCAAGGCATCGCCGACTATCTGCTCGAGGAACTCAAGGCGGCCGGAGACACCGCTGCCTCCCAAAAACTCGAAGTCATCATCGGTCACGACACCCGGTTCCTGGGCCGGGAATTTTCACTGGCCGTGGCCGAAGTGCTGGCCGCCAACGGGCTGGTCCCTCTGCTCTGCCAGCGGGACGCGCCGACACCGGTCATCGCCCACGCGATTCGGGTGCGTAAGGCCTTGGGCGGCATCAACATGACCGCCAGCCACAACCCGGCTGAATACCAGGGCCTCAAGTTCAGCGTCTCCAACGGTGCCGCCGCACCGCCCGAAGTCACGCGCCGCATCGAAGGACACATCCGCCACCGCCAGGAATCGGGCTGGACCTTCCAGGCCGGATTGGTCGGCTCGTTCCGCTGCAAAGAGATCGATCCGGCCCCGGCTTACCTCAAGCAACTGCGCAAACTCATCCAGTTTGATGTCATCAAGAAGGCCAAGCTCAAGGTCGCCGTCGAGTTGATGTACGGCACCGGTCGCGGCTACCTCGACACGCTGCTCGAAGAAGACGGTGGGGCCAAGGTCCTGCGGTTCCACGACACGTTGAATCCCAGCTTTGGCGGACATCATCCGGAACCCAATGCCGAGGGCATGGAACCAGCCCGCGCGGCGATTCTGGCCGGCAAGGCGACCCTGGGTCTGGGCCTCGACGGGGATGCCGACCGTTTCGGCATCGTAGACCGCGACGGCACCTGGCTCACCCCCAACCAAATCCTCGCCCTGGTCCTCTATCACCTGAAGAAGAACCGTGGCTGGACCGGCGCGGTGGTGCGCACAGTTCCGACCAGCCATCAGGTCGATGCGGTGGCCGAACTGCTGGGAGTGCCCGTTCACGAGACCCCCGTGGGCTTCAAATACATTGGGGCCCTGATGGAATCGGAACCCATCATCGTGGGCGGTGAAGAGTCCGGCGGTCTCAGCGTGAAGGGTCACGTGCCCGAGAAGGACGGCATCCTGGCGTGCCTGCTCATGGCCGAACTCGTGGCCACCGAGAAGAAGCCCCTGATGAAGATCTTGGCTGATCTGGAGAAAAAAACCGGCGAGTTCCACACCACGCGCATCAATGTGGCCATCCCGCCCGACAAGAAAGAGGCGCTGCTCCAGCGACTGGCTGCAGGTCTCGACAAGGTCGGCACGGCCAAGGTGCAGCAATTCATCACCACCGACGGCTTCAAGTTCTTGTTGCCGAACCGCGAATGGGTCGCCTTTCGCGCCAGCGGCACCGAGCCTTTGATTCGCTGCTACATCGAAGCCAAGTCGGCCGCCCAGCTCAAGAAGCTCGAGAAGGCTTGCCGCGCTCTGCTGCTGGCCTGAGTGCCAAAAGGCTTTGCTCGCGCTTCTAAAGCCGGGTGCAAGAGCTCCTGCTCCCAATCGCTCAAGCCAACACGGCTTGAACTACCTCGCCGTGGACGTCGGTCAGACGGCGTTCGAGTCCATTGTGGTAGTAGGTGAGTCGCTCGTGATCGAGTCCGAGCAAGTGCAGGATTGTGGCGTGGAAGTCGTGCACGGTGACCACGTTCTCGATGGATTTGTAACCGAACTCATCGGTGGCCCCATGGCTGAAGCCCTTTTTCACACCGGCTCCCGCCATCCAGCAGGTAAACCCAGCCGGGTTGTGGTCGCGTCCTTTGGCCCCCTTCTGAAAGGTGGGCATGCGCCCGAATTCGGTGCACCACACCACCAGCGTGTCTTCCAATAGACCGCGCTGGCGCAAGTCGATGAGCAAGCCGGCCGTGGGCTTGTCGAGCACCGGACCATGCACGGCGTATTGGCTGGCGATGTCCTTGTGGCCATCCCAGTTGCTCACCCCTTCGCCGCCGGTCTGGTAGGCCCCATTGAAGAGCTGAACGAATCGAACCCCCTTTTCGATCAACCGGCGGGCGAGGATGCAATTGCGGGCATAGGCTGTGCGAGTGTCCTTGATCTTGGTGCCGCCCTCGTCGGCACCATACAAGCGAAGGATGTGTTCGGGCTCGCTCGACAAGTTGGCCACCTCCGGGACGGTGAGCTGCATGCGGGCGGCCAATTCGTAGCTGGCAATTCGCGCGGCCAGTTCGGTGTCGCCGGGAAACCGCTCGGCGTGGCGTTCATTGAGGCGCTGGAGAAAACTCCGCGTGGCGCTGTCGCTGGAGGCGGCCACGCCACCGGGGCGCGCCAGATTGCGGATCGGGTTTGTGGCGTTGAACTCGGTGCCCTGGAAAGCTGCCGGCAAAAAGCCGGGAGCCCAATTGTTGACGCTGTTCTGAGGCTTCCCACGCGGATCGGGAATGGCCACATAGGCAGGCAGACTCTGGTCGTCGCTGCCCAGGGCATAGGTCATCCAAGCGCCCATGCTGGGAAATCCATCCAGCGTGTAGCCGGTGGACATGTAATTCTCGCCGGGGCCGTGCGTGTTGGTCTTCCCCTGCATGGAGTGGATGAAGCACATCTCATCAACCAGATCGCCCAGGTGCGGCAGGAGGTCGGAGATCATCTTGCCGCTCTGGCCGCGCGGACGGAACTCCCACGGGCTCTTGTTCAGCGCACCCTGCTCGCCCTGGAAGGTGATGAGCTTCTCGGTGCCGGGCATGAGCTGGCCGTGTCGGCGGATCAACTCCGGCTTGTAGTCGAAGGTGTCGAGCTGGCTGCAGGCCCCACTGCAGAAAATCACCAGCACGTTCTTGGCACGCGGGGGGAAGTGGGATTGGCGCGCCCCGTAAGGATGGCCGGGTTCGATCAGGGGCCGAAGCGGCTCCCGGCGGTCTGCATTCTCAGCGAGCAACCCCTGGCGACCCAGCAAATGGGTCAAGGCAATGGAACCGAGGCCGAGGCCGGTGTCGCCGAGGAAGCGCCGCCGATTGAGCAGCGGGCTTTGAAAGGCAGGAGGGATCGGGGCGCTCATGGAATGAAGAGGAACTCGTTGGCGTTGAGGACACCGCGGCAGAAGGCCTGCAATCCCTCGGTACGGACAAAGGCCATCGCCTCGTTCGCCTCGGCAGGCTGCGGAGTCCGGTTGAAGGCCAACTGCCACGCCACCCGGACCTGGGACTCCGGTTGATCGCCCGCCTCACGCCGAAGGCGGTCGGCAAAAGTCCGGGACTGGTCGAGGATGAATCGACTGTTGAACAAGTTCAGCGCCTGCAACGGCGTGGTGGAGACGCTGCGCCGGGGCATCACCAGACTGCCATCCGGACAGTCGAACGCACCAAAGATGCCGTCCTGCTCCATACGAACCTTGAAGGCATACACCATGCGGCGCGTGTCGGCAGGCCCGAACGCTTCCTTGGGGTGGTAGTGATAGACGTTCTCCCGATCCACCTGATGGAGGTAGAAACTGGGTCCTCCGCGGGCGCGGTCCAGATTGCCGCTCACGGCCAAGATACTGTCACGGATCCCCTCGGCCTCGATGCGCCGCGGCGGGAAGCGCCACAGCAATCGGCTGCCCGCATCCACCGCGAGGGCTTGTGGGCGAGGCAGGCCGGATTGCCGCCAGGTGGCCGAGGACAAGATGCGCCGCTGCAAGTGCTTCAGGCTCCACCCGTGCTCGATCAGGTCGCTGGCCAACCAATCCAGCAACTCCGGATGCGAGGGCTTGGAGCCGTTCTTGCCGAAATCGTTGGGTGTGTTGACCAACCCCACTCCGAACTGATGCTGCCACACGCGATTGACAATCACCCGGGCGGTCAGCGGGTTGTCCGATCGGGCGATCCAGTCTGCCAAAGCGAGACGACGGTCCCGCTCGGGGGCGTTGGTGGACAACACCAGGGGTTGGAACAAGGCCAGTGTTCCCGGAGCCACGGTTTCCCGTTTCAGGAGCGGATCGCCACGATGAAACCGATGGGTTGTTCCGGGTTGGGAAAAGGTGCCGGAGTAAATGGCGGGGGCCCTCGAGAGTACCTCGCGCTCCTTGCGGGCCGATTCCAGTTCCGCCAACCAACGCCTCCCCTGAGACGCCTCGGACTCGGCGATGCCTTCGAAGCGGTACTCCGGTCCGGCAGGCTTCGTGGATTCGCCGGCGAAGGGAGCCCGATCATCGGAAGTCGCCACGGTCTTCCAGGCACCGGGTCCGGTCGCCACCTCGATGCGGTACTGGGTTGTCAGTCGATCCTTGAAATTCCCCTCGCGGTCACGCCCCCAGACCACGCGACCAATGCGCTCGGCCTTGGGGAACTCCAATTGCACCCAGCCCTTGCCCGCCTCGCTGGAAATCCACGACCGGGCATTGCCGGGACGCCCATCATTCAAGTGCTCCAGCTTGTGGATCTCATACCCGGCCAAACTCCCCGAGGCCGTGGCTTTGGTTCCTGACGAGGCCAGCGCCACATTGTGATCGCCCGACCAGACTTCGAGCTCGTCGATGCACGGTTCGCCGCCCGTCGTGGCCAGGATCGTGAAGCGCACGAATCGCGCGTCGGTGACCGCGAAGCGATCCTCATTCTGCCGGGCGATCACGGCCGGCCGCCGGTCTGCCGGAGCCGTCGGGGACGCTGGCAGCGCCTTCGGAATGAAGACTTCGAGGTATTTTTCCAAATCGCGGATGCGGTCTTCGATCAGCGCCAAGCTCACGGCCCGTTCAGGAGGCAAGGGCAACGCGCGTTCGCCGTGTTGGACGCCAGAGAAGATCGCCGCCATCGAGTAGTACTCGGTGTGGGTGATGGGATCGAACTTGTGGGTATGGCAGCGCGCACAACCCAAGGTGAGCCCCAGGAAGGAAGTTCCGGTGGTGCCCAGCATGTCGTCGATTTCGTCGGCCCGTTGCTGAGCGGTCAGCGTGATGTCCGGGCTCTTCACGATGTCCACCGGCCCGCCGACCAGGAACCCCGTGGCCACGTCCACGCCCAGCGCGTCCCCGGCAATTTGCTCGCGGATGAAGCGGTCGTAGGGCTTGTCGGTGTTGAAGGCGTCGATGACGTAGTCGCGGAAGCGCCACGCACTCAAGCGCTCCCGGTTGGTCTCGAACCCGTTGCTCTCCGCGAAGCGGATGACATCGAGCCAATGCCGTCCCCAGCGTTCTCCGTAGCGGGGATCCTCCAGCACGCGATCCAACCAGCGCTCCCAGGCTCGGGGCTGCAGGTCGGCCAGGAACGCCGACACGTCTTCCGGAGTCGGCGGCACCCCGAGCATCACCAAATACAACCGCCGGATTAGGGTTCCTCGATCGGCCTCGGACGACGGCGTCAACCCGCTCTCGGAGAGGCGGGCTTGAATGAAGGCATCCACCGGATTGGCAGCACCGGCAGAGATTTTGGCGGTGGGAATCGCCGGTCGGACCACCGGCTGGAAGGCCCAGTGCGAGTCCGCCGACGGCACTTCGGCCGCGCTCAATGCCAGGGACCACAGCGAAGCGATCCCCAGCCAGCTCCGGAGTCTTCTGCCCGCTTCACCCACCGGGGTTTTGGATGCCTTCGATGGATTCATACGTTTTCTACTCCTTGGTCTCCGCGGAAACCGCTCGGATGGTCGCGATGCGCCCTTTGGCCATGCGCTTGAGAGTGAGCTTCAGGTCCCCCTTTTCGGCCGCCGCCAGGCGTTCAAAGTCGGTCACTGTGAACACCGGCTGGTCTTGGACATGGGTGATCAACTCATAGGGTTTCACACCGGCAACACTGGCACGCCCGCCGGGCTCGATTCGCGAGACCACCACCCCCGGTTCGTCGGCCTTGCGCTGGATGTAGCGGCGCACGTCGTAGGTGAGGTTGCGCACCGTGATCCCCAGGCTCTCGGATTTGAACCGTGCAGCCGACTCGTAATGCGTCGGTCCCGGAACCACCTCGAACTCATGGCTGAGCAGTTTACCCTCCTCGACAAAGTCGGCCGTGAAACGGGTTCCGAAGCCCAGATCGGTCAGGGCCCGGGTCAACGGTGTTTCGACCGGCGGCCACGGCGTAAAAATCCGCTCGAAGAATTGATCGCGGATCTCATCCAAGCGCTCCCACGGGAACCCCTGGGCTCGCGCGAAGTCTTCCTCCAGTTGGATCTCGATGGGCACCGGCTGCGATGCGGCCCGCAAGCGCAACATCACCATGCCTGCATTGATGCCCGCCTTGGCTGCAGGTGATTCGGGATGGATGTAGGTGATGAGTCCGCCGGTCTGGCCGTCGCGCGTCTGATCGGACACCTGGTTGGCACGAGCCAACTCACGGGTCAGCGGCTGCAGTTCAACTCCGAGCCAAGCCAGTCTATTTTCTTCGGCTTCCGACACCGGCACGTTGGCCGGATCGGCCGTCTCGGGCAGGCGCCGAACGGCCTCCGCCAACTGGCGCGCGGTCGTCAACTGACGGCGGCCTGCGAAGGGATCGCGGACGCCACCGAGCAGTTCTCGACGGGTCACCGGCAGCGCGTAGAGAGCGCGATCCATCGTAAAGAGGAAGGTGTCCTTCACCTCCGGGTCGGGCAGCTCAGGAAACGGCTCCATCCGGGCACCCACCCGGACACCGGCAATCCGGGACTCATGGAAGTAGGACGAGCGAGTTTCGCCCCGCAAATCCACCTCGGCCCGCAACAGCAGTTGCCCCATGCGGTCGGCCGGATGCGTGGTATCGATCCGCAACGCATCGCCCAGGGGTTGCTCGGGCTCCATCACTAGGACCCCGAAATCCCGCAGCGAGGCTATGAACTTGGCAGGGACCGGCGGCTTGCCCTCGCGCTGGATGGACGCACGCTCCAACCGCGCAGTGATACCGCTCTTGAGCGCCGCCAACACCGCCACACGCCCTCCGGGCAGGAGTACGCCCAACTCATTGCGCTCGGTGGCCGATTCGTCCGATTCCTCATCGCCGCGATTGCGCCCTCGCATCGGGTTTTGGCCCGGGGTCACCTTGGGACTACGAAAACTCAAGCGGACGCGCACCAGAGCCTGCGCGGTCAAAGCCTCCAACTCCTTCAACTGGGCGGCAAAGGCGGTAGCGTCGATCATCTTCCAAGCGAGCGGATTGCCGCGCCACCGATTGTCGGCGTCGAGCCGGTGGTTCATCACCAGTCCCAACGGATGCCCCCGGGCGCTCAGTGCCACTCCCTGATGCTCCAACACCCTCAGCGCCTTGCCGGACTCGGTCTCGAGGTACTGCCCACCCCACGGAAGCGCCACGCGGACCATTTGTCCGTCTTGGCGGTAATAGCTGACCAAAGCAGCCGGAGCCTCGGTACT
>Ga0247843_1006519_pt1 | contig 15175 bp, 11 predicted proteins | sample LaCruzMarch2017__FD_192420 | JGI IMG/M metagenome (GOLD analysis project Ga0247843, IMG submission 192420) | Freshwater microbial communities from meromictic Lake La Cruz, Castile-La Mancha, Spain - LaCruzMarch2017_8m | ecosystem: Environmental > Aquatic > Freshwater > Lake | place: Spain... | reverse complement strand
TAGCAGTAGTATCTTTTTTACCACTAATTAATTCTGCATCAGTAGCCACCTTCGCCTCGAGCTGCGCGGCCTCTCTTGCCTTCGTAATCGATGTAGGATGGAATAGTTGCGAACTCGCCCTCTCCGTTACACGTAAAGCCGCAATTACCGCCTTCCATGCCGCATCGGGCAATTCCCCCAAATGAAAATATACTTGCAATGTCGCGCCCAGGCGTGTCAAGTCGATACTTCCACTACCACCACCACTACTACTGCCACTGCCATTATCACCGCCGCCGCTACGTTGTATCTCGTCCATCAATCCGGCCGCGGCCTTACGTACGCTCGCGGCCACGGCATTGGCACGCGGACGTAACTTTTCAACCACGTGTATCCTACTATTATCATTCTCCTCCTCATCACCACCACCACCACCACCACCACCACCAGGAGTAGTGCCGCCACCGGGCGGTGTTAATGATGGATGCGATAATAATCCCTCCATGGCAGCAACGCTCGCCGCGGCCCTCGTTAGATCGCGCAAATCCACAAAATCATCAGCCGCAGTTGTACTATTAGCCGTCGTCGTCGTCGTTGATGATGGCGTGGACGTAGTTTGCAGACTGAGGACCTTGCGCGCCTCGAATTGCAATCGCAACATCATTTTTAACGCGGAACTCAGCTCGAGGACGCGCGATAATTTGAGCGTGATGGTTTCCATCCGCGTGGTACCGCGGCGCAATGTTTCCTCGACGCGTTTGGCCATGGCGTCGAGGAGGTGGGATTGACGTTCGATGCGTTCCGCCTTGTCGCGTATTGTCATGAGAGTGATGGTAGTACTGCTGTTACTGCTGTTACTGCCACTGCCATTCATCCTCCCATCGAGAGTAACGATCTCATGACCATGACATCGCAACAATGGTCCGGCGATCAATTCCGGCGATTCGCGCGTTATGCGCTGACTCAGACTGTCGATCAATGCCAACTTTCGATCCACGTCGGCGAGCGCCTCCGTGGCACGTTGACGATATTCGCCGCTGGCCGTGGATGTCATCCATTTTGCCGCCACTCCTCCTCCCCCCGATGATGACGAGGAAGTATGATATGGAGGTCGGACGTCGGTCGTGGCGGAGCTTGAAGGAACGTGAAGTAAGGCCGAGGCATACGAGTGTGCGGCGTTGTAGTTCCTCTTATTGCCAGCGGCGATGGTGGTGGCGTCATCGACATCCTCCTCCACGCGACCAGCGTCAGACGTTAGACCATGACGTACGAGTAGGGGATCCTCTCGTAAAAGCAGAGCTAGGGCTTGCGCCGCACCAGTGCCAACAGAGCTGCTACTGCCAGTACTGCCGATGGGGGCCGCCATCGTCGGGGAAGCATTCGACGGCCAGACGTTATTCAGCGACACAAACAATCATGGCCTCCGAAGACGATTACAGTAGCGAAGACGATGGCGATGACGATGATGTAGTAGTGGCAGAGGTAGTTGGTAGTGAAGAAGAAGAAGAAGACGATGAGGTAGACGATGAAATTGTGGAGGAGGAAGATGACGAAGACGAAGAAGACGATGACGACGGCGCAGGATCATTCGGGACGGATATAACTCCCCCGCATACAGCAGGCGACCACGCATCATCATCGTCATCCAAGAAGAGGACCTTGTCTGATTTTAGTGAAGTAGCAGATGATGATGACACCGCTGAAACGGGAGGATCGGCAGTTGCATCCACGACGGCAGAAGGAGGAGGAGGAGGCACGAAAAAGAAATCACGTCATGGACGATCGCCAAAATTACATCAAGGTTTAACAATCCCATTTCGTACCATAAAACGTATAATGAAAACGGATGCGGCCGTGGGAAATATACAGAATGATGCCGCGATCATGGTCACTGCCGCGTTGGAACATTTTGTTAAAGAAATTGCATTAAAAAGTTTAGAGGCCGCCAAACATAAAAGAGATGGAACGAATATCGTAAAGTACGAAGATGTGGCCACCGCACGTGCTAATAATAGTGCATTTTCATTCTTGGATTTGCTCATACCATGAGGATTTATGTATGCAATATGGACCATTTTTAATAGAGAAGCGTGGTGTGTGTGTGTGTATGATGATGATGTGTCTACTTCCATAATTATGATAATTTGATTTAACTCTTTAGCCATTTCGTTGGTACACAATAGTTGCTAATTGCCTCGTATGCTTTACTATGTTCATTCCCAAAAGGGGCAGTTGGTTTGTATGGCCTTTGTCGCAGCCACAGCTAAAAATAATAATACACAATGCAAAAGTTTGTTAAAATGCAGTTTTGTTTTGTATCAAGGAGAGATCAAAAAATCAAAAAAGGAAAAAGATTAAACACACTTACCTGTGCAATCCACTTTTCACTCATGGCATCCATGGCAACGGCCTCACCGCAATGTAAAGTACGTATATCGAATGGTGCATTGGGTAAACCACCGGCGGCGGGGAAGAATAACAATGCTGTACCCTTGGTGGGACGTCTAGGTTTTGTTGTTATTGTTGTTGTTTGGTTTATACGTGAAGAAAATTAGATTGACATAAACACATACGGATATTCTTCTTAGAACACAAAGTCACAAATAAAAATATATTTCAGTTACTTACACCTTCAATGGAGGACCATTATTACCACCAAGATCACGAAACATTGTTGCACCACCATCCTTTTCTGGTAGGTCAGTTAGATACACCAATAATGTCGCAATACGTTGACCAGCTCCATCATCATCAGCATTGTTGATTTCATCAGTGGGTGATAATGCATCTAAATGCCATGTGAATTTTTCATTCCTTCGATATCGTACAGTCTGTGGTTCTTCCCATCGATTTATGTTCTCCAATCCCAATAGTCGCGATGCCTTGGTTATTAATTCAGGCACACCACCATAATGATGAAACCACGTAGTACTCGTACGTTGTGCACGTGAATATGAATCTGTACCCATGGTGCGAGATTGACCTAATACCATTGGTTTATATAATATGTTGTTTTTGTCGTTATCGCCATCAACAGTTGAAGCTCGTTGTTGTTGTTGTATATCCTCTTTTAGTTGTTCAGAATCAATTGATAATTGAACATATCTATCACACTCCTCCATGGTGAAGAAATCATCAATGGCAAGTACCATCGGATCAGTATGTAGGATACGAAAATGTTTAAATGGTGGGATGGTATTCAAGTCAAAGCTCACGTGATGCGACTTATCATCCGACGACGCCAACGTTGAATGTCCACCACCGGATAGGATATCATCGAACAATGATGGTGCATCAACGTCGGTCGTTGTTGTGGTAGTAGTTGTTGTTTCAGTTGTTCTAATGGATTTGTATATAGCATTCTCGCCACCAAAATTGAACTTGTCGAAACCATATATCTCATCAAGTCGGTCGTATATCTCCATTGGTAATATGCCGCCACCACCACTGCCCCTCCCACCCTGCTCATAATTATACGGTACGAGAGTCTTGACAACTTGTGGATCAAGCTCAGGATAGACAATAATGTCACCGTCTCCGTCATCGCGACTAATTGTAGTGGAGGAGGAGGAACCGAATCCTTCACCACTCCTCCTTCTTCCACCAACTGCTCGTCTCTTCTTCTTCGACGATGCTGCTGCGGCTGATAATAATGATGGAGGCGGGTTTACGACGTTGACAACGACGATGAAGGCATGCGACAGTGTCGTCTGGAGTAGTACGGGAAGTAGTAGTAGAAGGAACGTCGTAGAAGGGGATGCCATGGTCGGATATTGTTCTTTGTTTGTTGTCTCGCGAATCTTTCCCGCTAATTTTTGTGCCCGAGCCGGCATCGTGATAGATCGTGATGGGGACAATGGCTTCGGAAAGAACGACATTGTTCAGCAAGGATGGAATTTCCGTCGTGGCATCATCATCATCCTCATCATCACCTTCCTCGTCATCCGCCAATGGTGGTGGTGGTCTCATCATAACACTATTTCTCAACCGTCACATCGAAAAGAATGTAATAAACCCAACAATGGTATCACTTTTGATTGAAGCATTGGACTGTATTGATTCACACCCAGTGTCATCAGGTACTGCAAGTAAGGCATTGATAATAACTGGATTGAATGTCGATGCGGACGGTGCCGTTAGTGAGTCAACTTCCAAGTTCTTTGGCAATGGCCTTGACTTGCAATGGATGCTCGACAATAATAGTAATAACAAAAATAAAGATGGCAGTGGCCGCAGTAGTAAAATAATGTCAACATCTGAGACAATTGAATTATACAATTCCAACATCTTAGCACGTATACTAACCCTTCCATACCGCACAGTCGCTGCAATTAATGGACATTGTATCGGCGCGGGTCTTTTCTTGGCACTGGCGTGCGATTATCGACTTATGCGCCATGATAAGGGATATATACAATGGCCAGAAGCTAAACTTGGCATGAGATTAACTAAAGGATTTGCGGAACTTAGTAAAGCCAAATGCGCTAGTAGTATTAATGTTATTCGAGAGGGGATAGTGGGTGCAAAACGGTATAGTCCAACAGAGGCATTACATTATGGTATCATCGATGCCATGTATCCCATTGAACTATTGTATAACGAAGCAATCAAACTTGCATCAATGGGATTACCAGAAGCATTGCAATTGGATTATTATAATCCTGTAGCAATTACAGAAATGAAAATGGAAATCTATACCGATGCATATAGGGCATTAACGTTTGGTAAAGTGGATGATATGCCACATAGTCGTATATGATGATGAATCGAGGAGGATGCGAAGAAAGAGACATTCGACTAACTACGATATATTATGTTAAAAGCTCCTAGAGTAATTTTAGATAGAATGATCCAATCATTCCTTTCAAACTTCTCTCCAGACTTTTTTTCCAGATTTTGGCTTTATCCATCAAACTCTTCCTCTTCGGAAGATGAACGCTGGGGGTCAGGAGGCATGTCATCCGCATCATCTGACAAGTAGTAGTCTCCATCAACATCATCATCATCATCCACGAGTACGGTTGGCTCTTCATCAACATCGTCCACCTCTCTAACAAATGTCACGTTTGGATCCTCACAAATGTGAATTAGAGGTCTATCCTCACATCCGTCAACATTGAATTCACTCCATTTCTTCCCCAGCTTACGCTTTGTGTCGCACTTGCAATCCCGCTTCAACGTGAAACAATCGCGCAGCTCTTCCTTCGAGAAGCTCGCAGCGCTTGTACTGGTCCCACCGTCATTTGCCAGTTTGGCCAAATTTCCCTTCTGGAGTTGACGCTGATATATGACCTCCTCGAGAGTACCCGCCGTGAATAATCGATATATGAAGCATGACTTCGGTTGTCCCTCGCGATATATACGTGCCATGGCTTGATGATCCGTGGCAGGATTCCAATCGGCATCCACCATAATCAAACGATTGGCACCAATCAAATTTAACCCACATCCACCAGCCTTGGAACTTAGTAGAAAGGCGAAGCTATTCTCTACCGATCCACGGTTGAATGAGTCAACGATTGATCCACGTAACTTGTTATCAGTAGAACCATCAAGACGGACAAATGACAACCCCTTCTCACGCAATATCAATTCTTCAATGATAGTCAATGCAGATGTAAAATTTGATATGATCACTACCTTGTCAGTCGGATTGAAACGTCGGATCGAGTCTAGCAAATTACCAAGAACTATCAATTTTCCAGAAAGAGAAGCATCTTCGACCTTTTTGTCATCATTCAGTAATGCTGGATGTGTACACAGTTTACGAAGTTCCGTTAGCAACCTCAAAGGATTATCACACTCATCTCTGCCCCCGGTAGTGTTGGTATAGGCACGATCGGCAATACTCTGATATAACGTGCACTGACTCTCCGTTGGACGGCAAAACAAAAGCACCTCAGTTCTCTTTTTGAGATACTTATTCAGAATATCCTTTTGAAGCCTGCGTATAACGAATGTAGATGTAATAGAATTCAATGCTGCAGCCTGTCTCCGGCCTTTCTCCTTCTGTACGGCCGACGCAGTCTTCTGATTCGATTGGGACATGGGTCGTTCGTATAAACGTCGGAATGCTGCCAACTCACCGAGGATGCCAGGGACGGCAAAGTTGGCCACATTCCAGAACTCAGAGAGATTGTTCTGTATTGGTGTACCCGAGATTAATATCCTTGCCTCGACACTCGTCATCGAATTCAATGCAGTCAAAATTTGACTTCCACTTGCATTTTTGAGCCGATGCCCTTCATCGACAACTAGGATACCAATTTTTTGTGCATTCTGGATAATATTGACGTGTAATCTGAATAGTTCATAACTTAGGATCAGCACCTCGCTCTGATTGGGCTTCAGCGGCACGAATGACTTGAGATTACGTAAACCTTCTGACTCGGCTCCATTGCGGACTACGATTCGTTTGGGTTGGGATGCCTTCCCGAGCCATTTGTCAAATTCCTTCGACCAGTTGGATACGAGAGTAGAGGGACAAACTACGATGAAGCGTCGATCTCGATGAAGGCGGTGGTATGAATATATTGTAGAAATTGTCATGAGGGTTTTTCCAAGTCCCATCTCATCCGCCAGTACTACACCCCTTGGAATGTCTTCCACCGTCGGCACACCACCGCACGCCTTTTTGTCATTATCGTCGTCATCAATCTCATCGAACGAATCGGCAACTTTTGCAAACGATTCTCTAATACCCTCGTTGACACCCGTGACACAGTTCCACAAGAACGCAATGCCATCTCGCTGATGTGGACGTAGGATGCCACGGACGAATGAGGGCACATTGATGCGCTCTCCCTTCGCCCCCGGAAAGTCATCCAAGCCGTTATTACTGACAACGGTAGAGGAGTTCCTATCACTTTTAATGGCGACTTTTGATGGAGGAAGACGTGATGCGGCCAATGATGACGTTGATGATGCCGTCAGACTAGAAAGTGATTTTGCCTTGCTCCCACCAAACTTTTTCAACATCCCAGCTCGTCTAATCCGCTCCCTCTCCAATGTATCGTCTATTTCGTCATCTTCAGCTTTGTCGTTGACATCCTCCGATTCTAATGATACCCTCGTCGGTGGCTTGATTGCTGACAAGGTGGTGGTGGAGGCTGTCGATACAAGAGTCTTCCTCGGACCACCGCCCACGATACCTAATCCTTTGCGTAATCCGATGGATGTAGTTGTAGCTACAAGCGGCCTCGCGCTCGCTGTGATCTTTTCATGCAATGCGCCTAATGGTGCTCTTGGTAGTGTCGAAGAAGTGACGACGGCGCGTCCATTCCCCGGCGGGCCTGTGAGCGGCCCTCTATTCATTGAGCTGTTGGACATTCTTCCCACCGATGTCGTCACCGCCTTCTTTGCTAGGACTCCATCGCCATCGTCATTTAACGAGCTAACAATGACACACTCCCATTGCCCATTCATCACTAGCGTATCATCGACATCAAGCGTACTCTTTACACCAGTATTATTATCCCCGGGTGTAAGGAGAGAATGTGCCCTTCGACTAAGATCGGGATTGACCCCACTCCACACAGTCGTTGACGACGACGACGACGATGACGACGAGATTTTTTTCTTGGATGCTCCCTTTTTGTACGTGGCATATGCACGCTTTTTCATCGTACCCTTCTTCGTGATCCCCTCGTCCTCGTCATCATCACTGTCATCGTCCTCATCATCATCGTCGTCCTCGTAATTGTTCGCCGCAGAAGAGACCAACCTGCACGTACAAGAAGGTGGGGGGTTCACAATGAGCACCCCGTCCTCACGCGTCGTACCACGGAACTTATGTACCTTGTTCGTTCGTTTGAAGTATAGGACGGAGTACTGCCGTGGTAGTAGCAATGACGACGCCATCGCGAAAGCCAAAGCCCTATCAACCAACAACCAAAAAGAATCTTCACAAATGTCTGTGTCTGTGTTTCTGACTGGGAGTCGTTTTAAACTCAGCGTCTCAGCGGGAAGCCAAAAGAGGACAATGAACGAACCGGAAGGGAGAAATGAGTCGCGCTTCTCATCAATAAGCAAAAAATAGTAAAAGAAATCTAAACATCACTACCGTTAAGTATTTTTTGTCACTATTCGGACGAATCGTGTTTCTATTCGGACAAACAAACTGTCCGGGCCTTCGGACGCGTGTCCAAAACGACTCCTGGGATAAGATAAACATATGTACATGGCGCCAAAAACCTCTTCTCTCTTTTCCTCTTCTTCTCCATGATCGAATGTCATTTTTTTGATTTTGCTGTGGCGCGCCAGCCTCGTCTCGCCGATGCCCCGTACAATGCCCTACTCTGCAAAGAGTCGCTCGCCATGGCGGCTTGGTCATCTTGTCACATTAGTCGGGTGGCTTTACATGTTTGCCACACTGGCCGTGTTGCTTACGAGAGTGGTCGACTTGGATGATTTGACTGGAACGATTGCTGGTCCAATTGAAATTCTTCCTCCCGTTGCTACAATCGATGAATTCATTTCGAATCTGCCGCAGCATGGCTCCTTTTGGCAAAATTATGTTCACGGTGGCGCATTCGATATACATCCGGAATTGCCAGCAACGACAACAAGGATCGAAGTCAAAGGCATCGAAGACAATGGCATCGAAGACAATTACAACGACGACAATGTTTCGGTCAACGACGACGATAGCTCAAGTCGCTCAGTGACCACGAACGGTGAGGGTAAAGTGTTTCTTTGGGAGGATGAAGGAACTGATCCATCGTCTTTCGCTACGATTCTACCGACATCAGAGTCAAGTGGTAACCAAGAAAGTCGCGAACTGTTGGCTGTGTCCTCTTTATCAGAGGTTGGTCGAGTGTCTGTAGGGAAAGCAAAATCGATGCTCAAGTACGCCAATCTCGAAGATGCTACACAAGGACTTCTATCGAGAGGTGTGGCATTGAATCGTCTCGAGAAGGTGTATGTTGAAATACGCAAACACCTCAACCTTCGCAGAGCTAAGATGGTCAGGCATGATGTGAATCATCGAGCCAAGCACGATCCTAAACATACAGTAGCCACGGCAAGCGACTTTCACTACCCAGCGCCGGAGGATAAAGTCGTGGTTGATCCAGTTACCGGCTTCGGTACTTGTGCTACGCTTTGTTTCAGCGAGGCAAATTTTAGGCATGCTCGTACACGTGAAGCACGACACTGGTTAGGCATTAAAGATGCAGCAGAGCTTGATGAGGTTGTTCGAAATGCAATCGACCGAGACGCGAGGCATGCAAATATATGATGAAAAAGTATTGACTGCACGTAAGAAACTTGGTCATCAGGGCCATACTGAAGCAGTGCGTAGAATTGCTGCGGCTTTGGATATTGACTTGGACCAAGCGGCATCTGTACTTGGACAGCGTGGTCATGCTGAAGCAGTGCGTAGAATTTCTGTGGCTTTGGGTATCGACTTGGACCAAGCCGCATCTGAACTATCCCAAAGAGGAGGCAATGGCAGAGTAGCAGGTGCAGGCAAATACTCAAAACATCTTGGAAGGGTCGCTAAGACCATGTCTGAGGCTGGAGTGGAGGGTACTCGCGCCGACGAACGCGGAATGGCAGGTCTTTTTTTCTCAGAACGGAAGACGCGATTCCGTGCCATGTAATGAACGTGGTGAACGAACAACTGGAATTCCACGGACAGGAGGCGTTGTTAGTACGACATTGGTCCTTTATCACGAGAACAAGATCTATTTCAGTCGTACCGATCCCCCAATGCTTGAAAAATTGGTCAAACTGCAGGTGTTTAACACTGAGAAACATGCAAAGAATCATATCCCAAGGCTGAAAGAGTATGGGCAAGAGGTAGGGAAGTTCCAGCTCAAGCCGGGAGCAAGAGGGAAACCAAGGAAAGACTTCGTGCCATATAGAGGAGCCTGCGGAAGGGGCATGCCATCAGATCTCAAAGTTTGGATGTCTGTTGGTGAGATTCCTGAAGGTGACGTGACGGAACTCAAAAAACAATCAAAACGTAAGAGGGCGGAAGACAAGGGAAACTAAACAACGATGTACATCTTTGCTGCATATAACAAAAATATCAATGTAACAATAAACTTTCGTCCTAGACATTATTTACTATTTAGAGTTTAATTCAATATCTTCATGCAACTTTTAGCTCCCGATTCCAATCTTCAATTTAATGCACAAACGGTCCTCGCAACTTTCAAGTCTATACGATCCTTGGTAGATTTGGGTGAAGCTTTAGATGTACTCTCAAAATCTATTCGATTAGAACGAGAGATGGGAATTGATACTTCATGCTTACATTCACAAGCAATCTCACATTGTAAGTCTTCCGATAGCCTCATTTTTTCATTTTATCGTCACCCTGGCACCAACCCGCCCCGGAGATCGGATCATGCCTACAGTCCATTACGTGTCACGGGCACTCCTACAGGCAAATGGCCTTTACCGCCTTCACAAGAATGATGATGGCAACGACGATGATCCCAACCGGGTAGCAGTAACGGGAGTCGCCCCACGAACGATGGATACAGGCAATAATAGTAGCAGCTCGACTCTCTCAGAAAGTCAGCCGAACTCGGATTTGACCGTGAATAATGATGGTCAAAAGAAAAAGAGGAATAGCAGAGTGTGCTTTAATGATAGTTTTGAGGATCTAAAGGCGTATAAAGAGAAAAATGGTCATCTTAGTATCACGGAAAAAGATGATAAGAGCCTTTTTTATTGGTGTGCAAACATAAGAAGTGCTCGAAAGGGCAAACTGGGTACGAAATTAACAACTGATGGAATCTCAGCATTAGATGCCATTGGTTTTGAATGGAGAAGTGAGGGAATATCCCGCAATAGCCAGAAGCACATAAGCTTCCAAGACCGTGTCAACGCGTTGAGTGAGTATAAAGAAAAGAATGGGCATGTCAATGTTAGTCGGAAGACAGATAAGAGCCTATATAATTGGTGTACAAAGATTAGAAGTTCTAGAAACAAACCAGGTGAAGGCAAGTTGAAGTTGACAGCAGATCGTATCACTACATTGGATGCCATTGGATTTGACTGTAGAAGTGAAGGATTATCCCGCAGTTGGATAAAGTGCCCATTTGCAAGGAAACCTCAATTAAGTTCGAAAACCATCATCATCTTGGTGTTTCAATTGCTTATCATACTAGTGGAAATCTCCCTTCCGGTAGGAAATCACGCACAATTGCCATTGGCCAACGGGTACGGACAATGTTACATATCTTGGGTGCTACTTTCATCTCAATAATCAGGCGCTGTCGTCCTTGTAAACGATAGAATGGAATCCAATTATCCTCTCGCCCATCATTGACGGGAGAAAATGACGTCAAAGTATTTCCATTACCATCGAAATTGAATCTCCAACGACGATACTGCCCAGGATAGTATTTTTCGTCCACAGGATGAAACTTCACCGATTGAAGCTCTTTGTCAGTGATGGACATGATACCCAGACTATTGCCACAAAGCATGGCAGCATCTCGTTTGAGTTCATGGTGCATCCTAGAAGAGATTGAAGTTGTAATGGATCGTCCTTCCTCTTCTGATTCGCTACTTGAAGTCGGGATGCGAACTGGTTGGTTTTGACAAGAGGGTTGATTCGGCTCAGATCCATGCAACGACGTTATCACTCTAAACCCTAAACGCTCCCCCGACCAACAATTCCAATGAGACAAACTGAGAACATTCCCAGGAATGTCCAGTGATGTTGAACCGCCAACAAGATCGTTCATATTCAGAAATAACGTCGAATATCCAAGCTCGCCAAGGCAGATCCATACAGGCTTAATGGGTCGCAGCAGCCTGGTGTTCAAATTGTTTTGGCCGTGTGTACTCATATGCAATAGACCAACACCAAATATGTCTGCAGACCAACCATCGTAATTATAATGAACATCGCCGCTTAGTATAAGGCTAAGTAGCTCTACTGTCATGCAATCCATATCCTCAGGTGAGATCAGAAAATCTCCACTCTTATCTTTCGCCCGTGCTTCTAGAGCTTTAAGCGATTCATCAAATTTACAGTTAAGTAGTGCCTTAGCACCACCAAAAGTCGTTCCATTTGAAAAGCTGTGCGTGGTGTATAGAGACGTATTGGGGCCATGACAATGTAGGATTGTCTCGAGCAATAATGCGCATCCTCCCGGTTCCTTGAAAGACCGGAGATTTGTCTTGACATATGATTTTATGTCGTGTATGTTTGTGGATGAAACCTTAATGTTGACATCCCTGGGAATTCTTCCCTCCGGAAAAATCGTAGCATTGCCATTCGTGGCATCCGTTTCCCACCAACAAACATTACATGCACGAGTTCGACGTTGTAACAACATGTGCTTCATCGTATAATTTGCCTCTTCTTCAGGGGACACACGTCTCTTCCTACAACGGTGTGCCCAGTGCCTTTCATATGCTTGTAACTTCTCCTTATAACGTTGACTCCCAGCCTGAGCGGCAACGAAGATGAGAGAAGACAACGCATCAGTCAAACGTTGATCAAACTCGCGCTTGCGCTGGTCCAACGTTAGCTCGTCAAATGGAACACGATCGGAATCGCAGGCCACAGTCTTCCCACCCCGGATGGACGCACCCGAATATAGAAGTGCAGTCACGATTGATAATAGTGCAGATACGCCCTTGCAATTGTATGGGAAAATTGCCTTCACACTTTTCAATGGACCATCTCGCAAAGCTGGAAATGCGGATGATTGTCTATGTGAGCGATCCCAGTCATCATCTGGAGGTGCTGACATGGCCAGTCCGTTACCACATTTTGATAGACTGAAGCCACTGCGAAGCCAGGAAATAGGAATATTCACTCGGCCATTGGCAGAATTGTCACCATCATCATCACTTCCATCGCCATCATCGGTGTGCCGTGGGTACGATTCCCAAAGCACCATAGACGGTTCGTTACTTTCTGTAGAAGATAACAAAAAGTCAAGATCTATTGACTCGTCATCGGAGCTTACGCCATCGTCGTTGTCGTCGTTGTGGAGTTTATGCTTATCATTACCATGACTATCTGGTTTCTTCCTCTTACCAGGCGAGGGGAGTAATGTTTCATTATCACTCTTTCCCCTCTTTAATCGAAAGACGGGTTCCGGACCAGGCAAGAAGCTAATATCCTCATCATCTGATACATCAATGAGATTATTATTTTCAACCTGCCGTCGCATACCCTCGAGGGCGCGTTGAAGCATCTCAGGGCCATCGAAGGGTAAGTCAACGCCACCACCAAAATCATTGTTATTGACATTCGCCGCCTCTATCCTCCTCGCGGCAGCAAGTACAGCACGTCGTGGTTGATAATTTGGAGGTGGAATATTACGCATGGCTCTATCAGCACCAACAGCTTGTCGATTATTGCGAGCGGCAGAACGTATCCTCATAGATCGACGCAATGCACCCGCACCACGACCAATGGCTACATCGCCATCTCCTTCAATAGAGTCGTTGTCATCATTGCCATCCTCTCTCGCATTGTTGTTATAATTCCTATTATTGCCATTCCCAGCAGCATTGTCATTATTCCCGTCTTGCTGCTCCCGTTCATCTCTTGATGCTGCCGTGGCATAGCCACTCGAGCCATCTTCATCATCATTATTGTCATTGTCATCGTCGTCAGAATTATCATCATCCCCTCCACCACCCCCCGCACCTCCAGCAGCGGCGGCATTGTTACTACTACTACCACTGGCGAATGCAGAACGTTGATCCGCCTCCATGAAGAATCGTGCCTCGGCCTGTTGTAATGCATCATTCATCGATGCTGCAAGACCACCACCAGCACATCCTACACCCACATTGGCATCACGAGCCTGATTGTATGCCATTGTACGTGACAACCAGTCGAAGGGGAGTGGACCAGCACCATAGTGTTGCTGCAATGCCGAATTTGACATACCACCACCACCACCCAAACTTCCTCTTCCATACAAGTTGTTCAGGCCTCTGCTTCCGTACTGATCTAAGAATCGTTCCCACTCACCTGGTGAATCGTGATTGTTCCGTGATCCTGCCGCTGCTGCGGCCACAGGTTGTTGACGTTGCTGTGCCGCATGCATTGCCGACGATATTGATGCACGTATTGCCACATTATCATTATTAGTCCCATCTCCAGGTACCAAGCTACTACCACCAGACGATGATGATGATGCACCTCCTCCCCTCCCCGCAGCAGCAGCAGCGAAGACTGATTGACGTGAACGTAAGGTTGACAATTGTTGTTGTAATAGTTCGACATTTGCGGCCATGGCAGCACGTGATGTAGCAGACAAGGATTCATTATTGTTGTTGTCAAACAACCCACCCCCCTGCCCCATCATCCCCCCAGTGACATCTTCACCACCAATACCCATTGCTGATGATGATGACAACCGTGATCGGTATGATGCTAGTCGTTCATCGAGCATTGATGACAGTCTTTCATTATCAAGTCGAATACTATTATTATTTGCACCACCATCAAGCTGTCGTTGAAAGTTATGCATTGATGATAGAATATGGTTGTCATTATTATTACTATTACTTCTTGCGGCGGCGGCAGCACTTCGAAATCCAATGTTATTGTCGGCATTATGTGCTGCTGCTGACGCTGCCGATGAAGATGTGGAGTTTGATGATGGCTTGTACTTCTTCCTTGCTGCCGTGGCCGAATTGTTATTGTCACCACGATAATGATGATCATCATCATCATAATGATGATCACCATTGTCACTATCATTACTACTACTATTATTATCATGTCTACTTTTCCTCTTCTTCTTTCCGGATGGGACTTTATGGACAGCATACTTCTTCCCAAGTGCAGCAGCTGCATCCTTCATGGCATCAGCAATATCTTGTAACTTTCGTCGTTGACGTTGTTGTTGTGTTTGGTGTCGAATTTCCATCCCTCCAGCAACTGCTGTGGTACTACCCGCATCATCATCATCAACATCATTATCATTATCATCATCCTCATCTAAATTGTTATTGGCTGCTACTGCTGCTGCTGCTGCTGCTACATTATCATTCTGTCCCTCTCCTCCTCCTCCTCCTCTTCCTTGTCCTCCGCCTTGTCGTCCTCGTCTATCTTCAGCTGAAGCGCCACCCTGATTGTGCTGCAGCAACTGCCACAATGGTGGTGTCGGTTGATCATATGGATCAAGACCCTCTCCTCCTCCTCCTCCTCCTCCTCCTCCTCCTCCTCTTCCCAACCCTAACTGACGTAGAGGTGGTGGAG
>Ga0247843_1006515_pt1 | contig 15194 bp, 14 predicted proteins | sample LaCruzMarch2017__FD_192420 | JGI IMG/M metagenome (GOLD analysis project Ga0247843, IMG submission 192420) | Freshwater microbial communities from meromictic Lake La Cruz, Castile-La Mancha, Spain - LaCruzMarch2017_8m | ecosystem: Environmental > Aquatic > Freshwater > Lake | place: Spain... | reverse complement strand
TTCCTCGCAGCCACCACCCTTCACGCTCTTCTCCAGGAGCATCCTTGGAAATAATGTGGGCTAATTTCCTCTCTTCGCTCCAAAAGCCTTGACTTTTAAAGCTGAGGTTACTAATCTTCCCCGCATTGTACATGTCTTGGAATTCCGCAAGGTCTCGTTTGTGGATCCGTGATACTCATTCTTATTGCTTCATCTATATCTACAGTCCAAAAAAAGAAAGAATAATACCTTCAACCAAGGATCAAGAAAGAGATCTCGGAATGAGAATAAGCTAGAACGCAAGAGTGGTGCTTTAATTGCACCATCTAGGAGTGGCGAGGGATGGTCGATTCCAATTGACAGTGACAGCTGTCTACCTGATGCTGTCTACAATGGTTTGATGATGCTTGGCTTCAATGCATCTCTTCGGCGACTGCGTGGATTTTCAATGCCAATTCTTGGAAATGACAGAAGTGCATCATGGTCATCTGTGATAAATGCACTCAATCACCTCAAATATCCATTCAAACTGAATGAGGTCACATCAAGATTCAAAGTCAAAGGAGGCCCTCTACTCAACCTACTTTCTGCACCAAGTGGTGTGTATATTGTATCTCTCTCCATCAAAGTAGATGGAGTAGTCAATAAGCATTCTGTTATGCTCTCAACCATTCAAGAGCCAGGAAAATTGCATGGTAAAATTATTGACAATAGTAGATTATGTCCTGTATATCTGGAAGGTAAGGATAAAAAATTCAAGAGCAGTGCTATAAAAGCATGGCTGAAAGTCTTCGTGCAAAACACAAAGTTAGGAGAGTGGTCCAGCCTCCTCATTAATGTAGACGCAGTCTACAAACTAGATAATAGTGGTAAGCTATAATGTAGTGGCATGATACTGAATTGAATACAATCTACAGGTCCCCATAGTTTAATCATTGCCCACAAGTATCCATCTCATTTTGTGACTGAAAAGGTAGTTCAGAGCTCACCAAGAGCTCACCAACAACATAGACTCTAAATGCAGGTCTCATAATTCCTGTGGATGCACCAACTATAAAATATGAATAAAATGGAAGTTGCAATCCCTGAACAACTTATATATCAGCCTAATGACAAACGTCTCAATAATTTAGACTCCAATACTACAACATCGATCTCCATGGCAAATACTACAACAACAGCAACGACAGCAAGTCCAATAGATATTATTATTATTATTATTTACTATTAATAGTAGTAGTAGTAGTAGCGGTAGTAGTAGTAGTGGATCTCAATCTCAATCTCGTCATATCTCGTCATGCATATTGGCCACGTTGTCGTAGTATTATTCGCTGCAGTCTTAGCCGCGTCAGTAGCGTCCTTCAGAAACACCCCACTACGGTTGTACTGCTATGCATACGCACTTGTTGCGTCCGGGTTCGGTGCAGATATTGTTGTCGAGGCTGATTTGGGTTTGTATGATTATTGTGCACTGGTACCAATTTTAGAGGGAGCCGGTGGAGTTATCTCTGATTGGAATGGACGTAAATTGACATTGCAAAATCATGAGACGTCAAAGGGGAGAGTGTTGGCATGTTCCAACCTTTCGTTGCATCGTCAAGCGGTAGAAATATTGAACAAGCCACTCGACGTCTCTGACAACAATGTCATTCTTGCTGTGGCCATAAATCAGAGTTTATATGGTCAATTGAATTCATTACTCTGTGGTGTTGTAATTGGAGAGATTATTGCTCACTTGGGGCAATAGTATTTAGAGATCTGGGTGATGACCTATGACAGAAGACACTGCAAATCATCGCTGAAACAACAGGATTTACATCATGATCAAGTGTTTCAAACGCCGTTCCCACTTACTTCGGACGAAGAACCTTGAAGCTTTGATTTGGACCGCGGGTACTGTATTCTTATCGTATTTGTTTCAAAAATGAGCTAATTTAGTGAAGCATTAGGTATGTCAGACTTGACAGTGACAATTCGAAGATGAACATTGATAGAATTCAATACTTATTTAAATTAGCTTGTGTACAATTACTAATGACAGCATCACGTACTCTCATCGTCAACAAAATTACCAACGCCAGTCCCACCCCAATCGACCACGAATTTGGATAGACCCACATACATTGCCGCATGTCTCAAGACGTAGAGTAAAATTGATACAATCCCATCAACATAAAGCCCTCCTCGGAATGAATATTCTGCATCGCTAATTGTGGACACCCAATCGAATCCACCAATGAGCATATATAATGGCAGTATGACTAATCCAACAGCCACCGATTCCAACGTTGATGTACTACTATTCGACTTGACGACCTTCTTGTCCATACCCTCCAATGCCGTTTGCTCGCTAGTAGATACTCCCCCCGTCCAATCATTTGTAACAACAATGCCATCCCGATTGACTGTCGCGACAAGGTCTTTTCCCCATTGAGGAGCAGTGGCACGAAATGCCGTACGCCATTCGGTCCGGATTGGGATCATACCCTCTACTTGGACAAGACGTTGATGCATATCTCGACAATGACCGGCACCATAGAGCAGTGCCACATTCCTCCTTTTCTTGCCTCTTTCCGATGACGAGTAGGACAATGATGAAAGAGACTGTCGTAGCACGTCCATGGCCCTCTCGTTCCGTTTATCGATCAGCACGCCATTTCTACTACCATCAGCATTACTACTGCTCTGACCGGCAACAAGGACCTGACCAAAGACTAATCGTCGTGCGGTGCCCCACTTCCCTAATAGTAGTGATAGCAGTACAGGTGCTGCAATAGGGGAGATAGGTGCAATTCCATACGTAGTGTCATTGTCATTGTCAATATCATCATACAGACGTCGGCGACGACGTGAACGTTGCTGATGTCCGACATAGGAAAGACAAGACCAATCAACTAACATGATTGATAACTCAGGACTAGGGACACCCAGCCATAATATTGCACGTATCCATCCTGACAATGCGTCGCCGGGTAAGAAGAGGTGGGTAAATAATCGTCGCGTGAGTGCGGCGCTACTGCTACTACCACCATCTCTCGTCGTGAGCGGTCGTAGCAAGGATGAGACTAATTCGTATCCGGGATATGTTGCTGATGTGGAAGCTAATGCCCAAAGTGGCTGCTTTTGTTGTTGCCCCGGCAACCCCTCCTGTATAATTATTTCTCCTCTACAATCTTCATCGCAGTTCAACTGCGATAGAAATTCCTCCCTCGTTAAATCGGCATGTATCCAATCATCTTGACAGTAACGTATGCCATCAACTTGGCATTGTAATCCATACTGCAATGCCGTGTTTTGATCGATTGGAGTGGGTGCAATGGGATTAACTCCTCCCGTAGTAGATGATGATGATGACAATCGTCTAAAGCCTGGTATTGTTGACGATGCCTGCTCAAGGAATCTTTCGTCGACTATTAATTCATAGAGTACTCTATCATATCGTGATCCAAACGCTACGTCATTAAAATAATTGTAATAGGATTCATCGGCAAAGTGAATTTGAGCATGTAAATCGACCGTTGTCGTCGTTGTCGTCGTCGTGTCATTCGCCGAACGGCCGCTACGAAATGTTGTAATTGCAGTTTGTACATCGTAATGACGACCTCGCTTTTGGATACGCATATACGGACCTATATTGTTATTAATATTAACATCGTTTCTAATATTATGGCAACCCTCCTCGTCTACTAAATCGCAGTTATTGTTGAACAGAGTCGACGGTGTCTTAATTCGTTCCGGTATCCGACGACGGAGACGAAGCTTTCCTCCTTCGCAGCATGGAGTGACGACGACAAGAGATTTTGCACTGCGATGATTAACATAGACAACGATGACGATCGCCAAGGCGAGACGCCGAATGGAGGAAGGTGCCATTAAAGTTAGAGAACTATGAGCTATGCGCCTCTCAAATATCATCCAAGCATGGTGTCCGACCTCCTTCTGTTTCTTTTAGTTTGTGTTGTTCTACTTATTTATCACAGCCCAGAAAAAGAAAGGTCGTGTCGCGCACGGGCGGGGCGATGATCATGACCGCCATCGGACTCCTGCTCCTGATAGCGACATCATCATCATCATGCGTCATATCGTCGTTTCAGTTGTCGTCTCCGTCGATCCTCAAACCTCAATTTCGTCTGCACGTCAGCAGCAGCAGCAGCAACAACTACGACGACAACATTCATCGCACGCCTCGTGATGTACTAATCGTCGGAGGCGGGATTGCCGGTCTATCAGTGGCACTGCGGATTGCCACGACGTCTACTCGACACGTGACGCTACTCGAGCGCGAGGCTCCGTGCGATCAGCGAACGAAAACGACCGCGGGCAGCTTCGCGGCGGCGGGGATGTTGGCACCTCAATCGGAACGATTGCCGGAAGGTCCGTTGTTGGACGTATGCTTGGAAAGTCGGGCCATGTACGGATCGTGGGTCAAGGGCGTTGAAAGGTTGGCACGGGAGGCAAGTCTCGGTGCCAAGAAAAAGGGAGGCAGAGGAGGAGGTGGCGACGAGTACACCGGAGGGGGTGCCAAGTATTTATGGGATCTCCTGGATAGTAGCAGCATGGTAGATGATTATTCAACTGCATTAGAACCATGGGAGACCGGCTTTCATTCGACTGGCGGATTCCTAGCACCCGCATTTGCGGGTGATGCCGTGGCAACATGGAGTCCCCAGCCTCAAAGTGGGGCGGCACATTGGCTAGATGAAGTACAGGTACGTGAACTCGAGCCGAAATTACATCCTAATGTTATTGGCGGATGGTGGTTCCCCGAGGATGCATCTGTCGATGCACGTCGATTAACGTGTAGTTTACGTGCGGCGTGTGTAGGGGCTGGTGTGCACTTGAATTTTGGAGATGAGTATGAGGTTAAGTCACTTGAAATGGGGTCCGCTACCAAATCATCATCATCGTCATCATCAATGTCCACGGATGGAAAGCAAAAGTGCATTGGCGTACACTGTGCTGGAGGACAAGTGTACTCCCCACAATCCATCATCGTGGCTAATGGTTCTTGGATGAGACACTTGTTACCACTCCCAGTGACACCACACAAAGGTCAATCATTCTCCTTACGTATGCCTCCTGGTGTACCACCACTATTATCGCGAGTACTATTTGCACAGGATACATATATAGTACCCAAGGCCGATGGACGGATTATTGTTGGCGCCACAGTCGAGCCTGGACGGTATGACGGTTATGTCACGCCAGAGGGGATGATGCATTGTTTGTCTGAGGCAATGCGTCTTGTGCCGGGTTTGGGAAGTCTTCCAATAGAAGAGAGTTGGGCTGGTCTACGTCCAACGACGCCAGATAAGTGTCCAATAATTGGTGGATCGGGCCAATGGAGTAATGTGTACCTTGCGGGTGGATATTGGCGTAACGGGGTGCTCCTTGCACCCAAGACTGGACAACTCGTGGGTGATCTAGTTGTCAACAATGGTGATACATCGACAATGGCTGATGAAGATCGAGTATTACTAGAGGCTTTTGCATGGGAAAGATTCACACGTCCTGGTGGAGGAGCAGTCATTGCTGCCAAGGCACGGTATGCAGCAACATTCTATCCCGTCCACAAACGCAGCACTGATGGTGTATCGACGAGTGTGGGTACCGAGTTAGGATTCTATGAGGGTGCCGCCGCCGCAAAGGGGGATCGTGAACGTGATAGGAATGCAATGATGTTCGGTATTTCAGATGAGGAGGAGCAGGCACTTGAACGTGCGGCAGGACAAGGCGTAGTTGATGCAGGAGCATTTTCGTTCGGTGAGACTGGTAACAATGGATGGATGGTGCGACGAAGTGACACTGCAAGGTCTGAGGAGAAAGGAAGAAGTGAGGAAGAGGTCTTCATCACTGCTGTGGAAGCTGATCCGGACGCGTTTACGGTCGGTGTTATCCAGGATTCTGATGAAGAATATAATACTTCAGTGAGCCCATCGTCATCGGCCTACGGAGTTGGATTGACAGCGGAAGCAACTGCCGAGGCCAATCGACAAGCACGCATTAACAATAGAAAGAAAACATCCGACATTGACGAATCGAGGATTGGAGCGATGACCATGCCCGTTCAGCCATCAAAACCTTTGACCCCAACCAACGGTGACCTCTCCTCCGTCTACGAAACGATCAAGTCGAACAAAGCACGAGTGCAGAAAGACATTGTTATGGGCGAATCGGACGAGGTGCCACGACCAAAGTTAGATTTTACTATCTACCACGTCGACAAAACGACGAGAGAAGAGAGGGAAGTTCCACAATACACATCGCTTGGTGAATTCTTAACATCAATCGAGAAGGAAAAGGCTGCAAATCCAGAAGTGGTGAATGGGTTTCGTAAACACACGCGTATCATTAACGACAAACAAGGTATTGCAAATGATGACGGTTTTGAACACATTAATGGCGCTACTACTACTACTACTATGACTGGCGTGACAGAAGCTTCAGGCGGCATGATGGATGACGGTTCGGACGAGAAAACGTTCGATGGATATCAGGCTATACAAGAGGCCAATAGTTCGTCGTCGCGCGAGGAGGAATTACGTAAAATGAAGGAAGCTAGGATGAAGAATCGTGCCAAGTCATCGGGTGACACGGGCGACTACTCTTGGCTGTGAACAGTTGGGATTCGTATCCTTTGTCAAAAGACTTATCTGTTTTACGGGAGCTGCATCAACATTAATTATGATCAGCTGAGAAATATAACACGTCCTCAGAATACACAACTGCATGCTATTCTAAGGATTGGGAAACCGTCGGAACCTGATCATGGTAATTCATGCGAAGGGAAATTCAGATAATGTTGATAACCTTTTTAACCGCATCATTACAGTGGAATATTCGAATGTTTTCTTGGAAGTGTGTCCACCTTCTTCGTCCGTAATAGGCGCAGGTCATCACAAATAATACGTCGTGTATCATGTGGTTCAATAACATCATCAATGTAACCACGTTGTGCGGCCACCATTGGGTTTGCGAATCGATCAGCATATTCGGCAGCATTTTTCTCTACATCCCGTCCACGGAAAATGATTTCGACGGCACCCTTCGCGCCCATGACTGCAATCTCTGCACCTGGCCATGCATAATTGGCATCCCCGCGTAGATGTTTCGAGGACATGACATCATACGCACCACCGTATGCTTTACGTACAATAATTGTAATTTTGGGTACCGTTGCTTCACCATATGCAAAAAGTAATTTGGCACCACATCTAATTATCCCACCATGTTCTTGTGTCGTGCCGGGTAAAAAGCCTGGAACATCGACAAATGTCAATAGTGGTATATTAAAACAATCACAGAACCGAACAAATCGTGCAGCCTTCTCCGAAGCGCCTATATCCAAACATCCTGCTAAATGTAATGGATTATTACCAACAATCCCCACAGTACGTCCTTCCATACGTCCAAATCCAACAATAATATTCTTTGCATACTCGGCTTGGATTTCAAACATAGTGCCATGATCAAGTACTTCATGTATAATATCTTTCATATCATATGGCAAATTGGGATCATCGGGCACGAGTTGATCCAATGATTGCACCATCCGATTTGGATCATCGGTAACTGGTCTAACTGGGAGCGTTTTGGAATCATTACTACTGGGTAAATAGTCAAGTAATGTCCTCATGGCACGTAATGCGGCTATATCATTGGGGTAGGAACCGTGTGCCACGCCACTTTTACCACCGGCATGGACGGAGGCACCCCCGAGCCCTTCCTTGGTAATTGTTTCATTGGTGACGGTCTTGACGACCTCGGGACCGGTAACGAACATATAACTCGTTCGATCGACCATGAAGATAAAGTCCGTCATTGCCGGACTGTAGACTGCCCCACCGGCACAGGGACCCATGATCACTGATATTTGGGGTACGACGCCCGATGCATCGACATTGCGTTGGAATATATCGGCATATCCCGCTAGCGAGTCCGTGCCCTCTTGTATCCTCGCGCCGCCGGAATCATTCAATCCAATCACCGGCGCCCCGACGCGTATCGCCATATCCATGATCTTGCCGATTTTACGCGCATGTGCCTCGCCGAGGCTGCCGCCGTAGACCGTAAAGTCCTGCGCGAACGAATACACGCGTCGTCCGTTAATCGTGCCATGTCCCACGATCACCCCATCGCCCGGGATCACGTCCTCGCTCGGATTGGCGGACATGCCGAAGTCCGCACAGCGATGCGTAACGTACGCGTCCAATTCGCGAAAGGTATTGGCGTCGTACAGTAATGATAAGCGTTCGCGTGCCGTGAGCGATCCACGGCCATGTTGTTTGGTCATGCGATCTATTCCTCCCCCCAGTAGAGCACGGTCGTGTGTTTCGGATAATAGATTACGGAAGATACGCTTCGTTGTAGATGGATGATGAGTAATGTCAGCATTTGCGTTGGGTAGGAGATGATGTTTAGTGGTGGTGGTGGTGGTGCATGACGATGATGATGCTGCTGATGTTGCTGCATTGGACGACGACGTCAATAATCTCCGTATCACCGGTGGTGATCGCGATGCAATCGACATGAATATCTAGAATATCCAGTGAGAGTATGTGACTCCCAGCATAGGAGGACGACGTCCACGACGACCTACAGACGATGATGGAAGTCACAAGGAAGAAAGAGGAGTGCCTACTTAGGGTACGTATGTACCTACATCTAACAAAGCATGGTGGCGGCGGCGTTAGTCCGGAAGTATCATGCTCGACCTAGCTCGGAAGTAATAACATCAGCATCCTCATTGTTCTTGTCGTCGCTCGGTGGTGGCGTCGCCGGTAGTGGTTGCCAACGACGTGACTGCTCGCAACAAAAAAGGTCGAGAGATCCTCGCGTGGTACTCAATGTAAGCGCGAATGCAAGCCGAGACGAAATCAAGGCATCATTCCGCAGCCTTGCCAAGAGGTATCATCCTGACTTACGAATGCACCTCCTTCATCACGATGATGATGATGATACTGCTACTGCTGCCAACGATGATGACAATAATAGCAACGTGAATGCCGATGAAATCATGACTGAACTCATTACCGCATATGAAACACTAATGCAGAACAAACACGGATATAATTTATCAATCGTCGATGCACGTGATTCAAGAGTTGCATTGGCATGTGAAACTTATTCTCTTCGGGAGTTACGAGGGATGCATCGTACATTTGACATATATACCTTTCGAATTGATTTTAGTTGTTGTTCGAATGATGATGATGATGATGATGATGATGATGATGATGATGATGATGATAACGATTACGCGATGAAAACTTATAACAATGAAAGCATAATGAACAAGTCTACTACCTGTAGTACGTTGGATCCATATCCCATCTTCCCTCTTAATGTACATCCTGATGACTCAATATCGGATCTAAAACGATACATCCAAGCTCGCTACGGTGAGGAGTGGGGATTAAGTATCGGTGGTCAAAGGGTTGACAGGGATGGATTGTACCTTGGTTGGGAGTTAGTGCATTACAACAACCGCAACAACAGCAAAGGTGAATATAGTAATGTTGATGATGACAATGACGGCTACCGCAGTGGTAATGATAAGGATTATGGCAAGGTATTAAGTTATCATTTATTCCTAAGCAGTTATAACATAAAAGAAGGTGACCATGTACATGCAATTGTACGAAGGAGGGACGTATAGTACAACATACACATTGCGTTGCTTATGCCCGGACACCTTGTCTAAAAAATCACTTCAAAAACGAAATACACAAGGCTTAATAATGACCAGGGAAGATATTATCAGAGGCGCGAGTAATAACACCCACTGGGCCGACACATTCGTCCCCGATGGCTGGGCAGAATGAAGTAATTCCAGCATTCGTAGCCACACATGCATTAGGCCACGAATTGCCATTACAATCACACACGGGGTCATAGTTCATAGGGCACATTCCCTCTTTATCAATGGTGCCAGGTGCTGAGGGACAGACTAGGACACACTCCGTGGGTTTGGTAGTTGACAGAATCTTTGCCGCTTGCTTTGTTGGTGCCTTAGTTGGGCGTTTCGATGTTGGCTGCTTTGTTGGTGCCTTAGTTGGGCGTTTCGATGTTGGCTGCTTTGTTGGTGCCTTAGTTCGGCGTTTCGATGTTGGCTGCTTTGACGTTGGTGCCTTGGTGGTAGGGTGACCTGTGCTCGGAGCTTGCTGTCCCACAAACGCTTGCTTTGCTGTTGGTTTTGACGTAGGGATTTGCGTGGGTTTACGCGTGGGTGACAAAGTGGGACATGTCCCTGTGCGAGAAATGGACATACCCGATGCATGAGCCTGGCATTCATTATCATAATTCTTGCCATCACATCCGCATACCTAGGCGAAAAAGATGAGTCAGTATCTCTAGTGCATGGATATTTCCTCAACAATATCAAAGTGGTAATATTGCATTAGGCATGAAAATACCATGTTCTTACCGGCTCGTAGTAGTCACTGCACTTTCTAAGTCTTGACGCACACACACCAAGAAAGGGATTTACCCTTCTATTGCAGTGGCCGGTGGCCAGCTCACAGAACATACTTGCTCCAGCTTGTCCGCAAACACTGGTAGCATTGGCCGTATTCGTGATCTCACAACATTCTCCTTCGGTATATTCAGTCACCCCAGCAGCTCCTGCTTCATGCCTGTTACTGTAAGTTTGCCCGTCGTTGCCGCATACTGGCATCCAACATTCTGTCCCACGAGCATTATGATCCACGCTGCAAGAAAGAGGAAGGTCCGCTATGCATGAGGGTGCTCCACACGTTTCACTTTCAGCACAACCGATTGAAATTCCGTCTTTAACCTTGCAAGATTGGCATGCAAGCCCGGATGGTGTATTTGCTGCCACGCAGTAGCCGGTCGTAGTCCCGCGCCCTGGAGCTGGAATTCGAAGCGTTTGAATTTTGTTACATTCGTTATCGTTACCCACGGCACTACACTGTGAACATACTCCTTTGACACAATAGGGCGTGCTTTTATCGCAACCATTCGCACCAGCTTCAGCAACGATGTCACATTCTTCAGCTTGTTCGGGCATCATAGCGTCTCCAGCTAGTTCTGGCTGGCACTCTCCTCCTGTAAAATCGATCACTCCATTATTTTGTGCAGTACATGCATTGCTGTATGTCTTTTCATTACAACCACAGACCGGATTATATTCCTCGGTACACATTTCACTCGGAGCAGCCGAGGTGACTTCATACATGTCGCCCATGGGGTTAATGTAAAGCTTCTCATTCGGAGAGTTCGGAATGCATAGCACACCAGCAGTAGGGGTTTTACGACAAGGAATTGTATATGTAGACTCGCAAGAAGTACCACAAACAGGTCTCTGGGTGACTTGTGTGCCTTCTGTATATACGAGCTGGACGTTCACACTGCCTGTATGACATTTATTGAGCAATTCAAGAGCATCAGCACTATTCATGGTTGTGCCCCTCACCACGTCGCAATTGACAGTACTCGCGCCATTCATGTTGGTGCTGGTTAAACATGCGAGTTTCCTTGCCCTTGCGTCATCGCCGCTTTCTTGATTAAGAGTAAACATCTTCACTGCTTGTCCTGTGGCAACAACTTCATTAGTCTTCATGTCGACGAGATCCCCATTGGCAGTTTTAGTCTCCTTGGCGAGGTAAACTGCCGTAAAACTCGTGCCCAGATTACCGAGGGCGAGAATTACAACAAAGAATACAAGCCTAAGCGACGATGATGTACATATGTATGATGAGGAGGTATTGAAATGGAATGCTGAGAAGGTAAATATCATATTATTTCTCACCCAGTAATGACCTTCTTCATGTTCACCATGCTCCGTTGCAACACGAACTGCTCCTGCATTAGTTTGTATACCGATTCATTCGTCAAGAAACCCCGATTGCTCTTGTCTAGCTTACGCATTGCAAGCTCGGCCTCATTCAACACGCCATCTCCGTCAATATCAAACTTGGCAGATGTGACGGAAAGTCTGCTCTTTTTATTCGCTCCTTCGTCGTCAACCGGAGGAGCTCCTTCCTCGATCCTGGCGAGATTGCTACTTGTCATCGTGATGTTTGGTCGGTGTATTATTTTATGAGCACTGGGGGCTATATAATATGTACGGTTTTTTCCGGTCTTGCTTGCTTCGAGTACCTAGTTGAAGTTTGGTTTGGTACAGCAGATATTATCTTCAATACCCTCCTACATAACTTCAATCTGTACGTAATCCACCAGCATGATGTCATGATGTATCGACCGACCTACCTATCTCAAGGCCGAGATCTATGAGATCTTCATGAATGGTAGACTCCTAAAAGTAGAATACTTAAGTGAGGGCGAGTGGAAGCGCTAAGGTAAAAGAAGAACATCTAAGTAAAGGAATTCTTATTGGTAATCATGTCGATGAGTAACAATTAACCACTCTTCACCCTTACTCATGACAGGAGGTGCACCCCTGCCTTCTGGCAAAGTACCTCAAACCCTGCATTCAACTTGGGATCTGGTGACAAGGCATGTGCAATCAACGGAGTAATTCTACCGGGATGAGATGAGCATAAATGTCCAATCGACTGAATTAACATTGCACAGGCATCTTGAATATCAGGGAACGGGTCCTTGCCAGGTCGAGTTGCAAAGTGCAATACCGAGAATGTGGCATCGTACCCAATTTCAGCATCGTCATCATTATCCTGTGTAGAAAATGAATTCAGAATAGATTCCGGGGAGCAGACTAATTTGACAGCACATAACAGTACCTGCGACCAGATTTGTTGACTGTTTGCATCAGCGAGTAGAGCAGGAGTTTCACACAAGAGTTTCGTAAGGCCAACAATTTGAGTTTTGGCCTCACTACGAGTAGGCGATGTAGTTTGTAGACGAGGAACCCACACCTGTACCAATAGCATTATGCTCAAGCCAGGTTGTAGCTGATCCAGCTGGTCAATGTAAGCTTGAGAACCAAACTTGCCAATGAAAAGGGCAAAGAAATGTGTCAAGTGACAAACGTATTTGGGTGTCTTGTTGTGCTGTAATTTCATCATGAGAATTTGGAGTATGTCCTTCATTCGAGGCATGAACACATCCTGGTGCATGTTTCCAACAATGCCACGAAGAATATCGAATGCATATTGCTCGTTTGCTTTACTCGATACCAGCTTTTGAAATACACCTAAAATGCCAAGTAGGTGCGGCACCAGATCATTGGGACCCTTGCTCAAATAGGCCGTCAACAAGCGAGACAAAGCTGGGATATTACCCTTTCTCTCCCAAAGCATCGGCGTCAGTAATGGAGAGAAGAGTGAGGTGTATGCTTCGCCAAGACCAGCACCCTCCGGCCGGAACTCAAGTATCTGAGCTAAAAGTTGGAATACGTAGGGTGTAAATTCAACAACTTCCATTTGAAGAACTGTCTGGAACGGTGGAAATAGGAATTGCTCAAAGGCTGCCGTGAGAGTTGCATCCTTACTACACACTGCAAGGATCAGTACCGCAATCGACTCGAAGAGGAAGTGATTGTATTGAGGATTCTTTGGATTCTTGGCAACCTGTGCTAATGCGGCAGTCAACTTCTCCAACACAACTTGGACTACCTCCATCAAATCATCCCTTGCAACGCTCAACGCTCTCATGATACATTTCATCACATACTCATTTTCGTTCAATTCTGTATTATCCACAATCGAAAACAAGCCATTGAATAAGTTGTTCAGGAATGGTTTCAACTCGGCACCACCAACCTTACACTCCTTGGTGTTATTCGGACCATCCACTTTGGCAGTCAATATCTTTTCAATGGCTGAGGATGGAGCAAGAGTAATTGTAAGACACGTGTTTGACACGATACACATAGGTTACCTTGAGACGATGTGGGCAATATACTTTTTGTACTTACCCACGGCTGCATAAGTGTGGACAACTACATCGTTGCTTCCCAAATGTGAAATTAGCAGCGGAATGAGCACCCCAAACTGCTCCGTCGTGAACTGATTCCTAAATATACTCACGAACTTGATACACGTTGCCTTGACCATTGGCCGTACGCTCATATCCGACACCCGCAGCTCTGTTAATATTTGCGATGAGAAGAATTCCATTATATTAACACCGTCATTGACCTGACTTACGCCATGCTGAGCACTCTCGGCACGAATGGCAATCCCTAGCATAAGATGGATGGCAACATCCTTCATCTTCCACTGGTTTAGGTCGGTGGTGAACTGCTGTAGCATCTGTGATACATGTTCATGGCAAATTGATGTAGTCCGTGACTCGAACTGACGGCACATGGCACGCAATAGCTCCTGGGTACATTTGCGTCGAGACTCTGTATCGGAGGACTCCATATCTGATAAAATAAATTCGGTCGGATCATCCATGAACCTCTCCTCGTCGATTTCGCGTATTGCTAGATTCGGGATGACGATCCGACCAAATATCTCGCGCAATGTGCTCTCCCCCTCGAATAAATGTCGATGCATCAATTTACCAACAAGACTGCTCAAAAAGCGTATGCTAATAGTCGCAAGTCCATCGTGCTTGCTGTGTGGCGTAACAGTCATTAGCAAATTCCACACGAGGGTGGTGAATTGAGGCAAAAATGGAATGAAGGGTTCCTCGTCCTTGTTTCCGTATAAATTGAGATTTTGTACGACCGAGACTTGGACATTGTCGATGGGTCCTGTGTATGTGTGTTTTTTAACGACGCATGGATTAAAAAAAAATCATGACAATAATATTTTAATGAGTGACTCGTGTGCGAAAACATCAAGGGGAATTTTGCACGTAAAGTAACAACACATGTCACTAAAAACTCACCAGGTTGCATCTCCTCATCCTCATCAACAAGGTTGGGGTTCGTATATTGCAATAGCCTCGCAAACCCGGCCATCCATTCATTCATATGATCCTCAAAGTATTCCGGTAAATCTTGATAATTGAGACTGTAGAATATACGATTAATGCTGCGCAATGCCGCCAGACGTGCCGTCAAGCCCAATATATCCCCAGAGGAGGCGGTACGTGCCGTATCATCGAGTTGTGCAGTGATCGATACGAATAATTGCGTCAACGGTCCCTGTATACGTTGTAGTACGTATAGTATATCGGCATATAATGCATCCGAACGCTGGACGAAACGAAAGCGTTTCAATATCGAATTCGCCGTCAACAGCACCCCGTTGACGATGTTCCAATTCGGGTCGGTAAACTTGGCCATTAAATCCGCGAGCAGATTATCCCACCGTCGCGGA
>Ga0247843_1006511_pt1 | contig 15203 bp, 16 predicted proteins | sample LaCruzMarch2017__FD_192420 | JGI IMG/M metagenome (GOLD analysis project Ga0247843, IMG submission 192420) | Freshwater microbial communities from meromictic Lake La Cruz, Castile-La Mancha, Spain - LaCruzMarch2017_8m | ecosystem: Environmental > Aquatic > Freshwater > Lake | place: Spain... | reverse complement strand
GTTCTGATATGGATGATGATGATGATGATGATGATGATGATGATGATGATGATGATGATGATGATGATGATGATGATGATGATGATGATGATGCTAGTTGTCGGGGAGTATAAGTTAAAATTGAAGTGGCACCATTTTCACGTAGTTTTTTAAATCCGAATCTTGCATAATAAATACAATTATGTTGTAAACATGTTAATTTAATTCTATAGTTTGCATACTCTTTAGTTAATATAAATAATAAATATTGAATATGTAGGTGTGTTTGTGAAATATTTAAATCTGATAATAATAAATTAATATATATTAAATTTTGAGTCGCATCAATATTATATGAAATTATCGCAGTTATAATAAATTTATTATTTAATAGTATTCTTGAATATATAAGATTGAACTTTATATTTAAACAATGTTTAATATATGCACTATTTAATACTGTAAAAGGCATATCACTAAATTGTTTGGTAGTTAACATATCACGATGCATATAATTCTTTTTTTTCAAAAATTCTAAAGTGTTTCTAGATTCTTGAGATAAAAATTGTTCATTATTAATTGGAACACGTGATGCAAAGTTTGTTACAAAGTTTGTATTAGGTAAATAATATGGTGCAGTAAAACTATATAGTATATTATTATTAGATAATAAATTTGTTAATTCATCTCTTAAGTTTGTATCATTATATGCAAGGGAATGACCAACCGAAAATATGCCGTTAACTTGTTGAGGTGCTCCACGAAAATCTGTAATAAGTTTATTTGTTAAACTATTATATACTGGTTCTGGTTCCTGTCTAGTAGCTAAACTGTCTTCTTCGTCATCTGCACGTTCACCAAATGGGTCGTTATCTGAGTTTTGTCTGTTTGTGGATATAAATTTTTTTACATTAGGATTGTTTACATTAGGATTGTTTACATTAGGATTGTTTACATTAGAATTGTTTACATTAGGATTGTTTGCACCTAAGTTTTTTTTAATATTTTTATAAATATTATTGGGGTTTGTTTTGTTCACCACACTAGAATTTCTATTAGATTTTCTTAAAAATGAATTTTTTAAAAATTGAGTTTTATCTGTTTGTATACCTTCGTTAGAATCTTCGTTAGAATCTTTTTCTACAGCAGCGTTTAAAGCATTGTTTATATTATTTTTTTCATTATTCATATAATAATAATAATATATTTTTATAGCAATTTCCAATTTTATAAAATATATTATTATTATTATTTCAAGAGAAATTTTTTAATATTATTATAAAATAAGTATTTAAACATTCACCTGATTATCCCACAAATATCAGTGGTTGTACCTTAAGAAATTTTTTATTTATTTTATTATGAATCAGTTGATAGATATATATTAGGGTCTTTATCAATATGTCAAAAAGGATTTTATGAACTAAGAAATCCAATAGAACATTATAATAATAATACTCTATTAACTATAAATTTGCAAAATAATAGTTAAGTTACAACCAGTGACAAATATCTTTTAAACATCCACCTGATTTTTGACCTAACTTTTTTTTAAAAAGTTATTCTAGAACATTATTTGCAAATAATCTATTTTGTAATTTACAAATACCAAAGGTTTCTCTATGCCATTCAGTTATACCAATTTCTTTTATTTTATCTATATGTTTTTTTGTTCCATAACCTTTATTATTATGTATATCATAATCCTTTAATTTTGGATTTGTTTCACACAAATTTATAATATATTCATCTCTATGTTCTTTTGCTAAAATTGATGCAGCGGCAATTGATAAATATGTATTATCGCCTGATATAACACATTCATGTTCTATATAATTTCCATTAGAATCTTTATATTTATTAAACTTGTCACCATCAACTAATATAAATTCTGGTTTAATTTTAAGATTATCTACACATTTATGCATAGTATTTAAGGTGCATCTTAAAATATTTACATTATCAATTTCGGTATTTTCTTCATAACAAACTGCATAATCAATTGCTCTTTCTTCTATTAATTTTCTTAATATTTTTCTATTTTTTTTACTAACTTTTTTAGAATCTTTTAATTTTAATTTATCATTATATTCTATATCTAATTTTTCTTGAAAATCATGTGGCAATATAACAGCACCAACATAAACTCTACCAAACAAACAACCTCTACCAGCTTCATCAATTCCAACTTCAATTTTATTTATATCTTTATAAGCTAACATATATTAAATTCAAAATTTATTTTTTAAATATTTTTAACGTAATTTAATATTATTATATACACACGTATATTTATAAAAAAAATTGAATTTTAATTCCCCTAGGATAAAATAGATGATATATAAATTATGTTTAAAATATATGATGTAAAAATAAATAATGTTGACAATTTAAAAGAAATTGTTGAAAAAGATCCTTCAATATTAACAGAATTTAAATATAAACATATTATTAATCAAACTAATATACGTACATATAATATTTATATGTATGTCTGTATGTATGGAACACCAGAAATGTTAAAATATCTTGAAACATATTTAACAAATGTTAAAGAATTTAAAGATGAACTTAAAACCGATTCATATATAGTAGCGTCAATTGATGGAAATTTAGAAGTTATGAAATATTTGGAACAAGAACATAGTTGGAATATTCATAATAAAAATAATTTAGGATATGATGTATATTTATATGCATCATATTTTGGACAATTAGAAATAATGAAATATTTAGAAAAAGAGCGGTATTGGGATATTTATGTTAAAAATAATTGGGGACTTGATGCATATTTATGTGCATCAACAAATGGACAATTAGAAATAATGAAATATTTAGAAAAAGAATATAATTGGACTATCCATATTATAGATAATTATGGAAATGATGCATATTTATTAGCATCATGTTATGGTCAATTACCAATAATGAAATATTTAGAAAACGAACGGTATTGGAATATTTATGTTAAAAATAATGAAGGAACTGATGTATATTTATCTGCATCATTAAATGGACAATTTGAAATAATGAAATATTTAGAAAATAAATATAATTGGTTGTCATCTGTTAAAAGTAACAAAAAGTATATCACATTTCCAGAAAAAAAAATAAATTTGAATATTCCTGCTAATAATTATATGTCATCGTTAAAAACAAAAAATAATTATGATATTCCTGTTAATAATATAACATCGTTAAAAACAAAATATAATTATGATATTTCTGATAAACATAATAAATATACAAGATGTATACTTATTATTAGTATATATCTTTTAATATTTCAATGTGCATACATTATTATTTCAATAAAATTTCCGAATTTTTTTGAAGAAATTTTCAATTTTTTGAGAGAAATTTTTGATTTAATTTATTACAAAATAAGTATATAATTATACAAAGTTTATTTTTAATCAAACTTTTTTATAATTAATGTGATTTAATATAATTTGTTCAATTTCTTTTTGTTTATTGTTTCTTAAATCATAATTTTTATATTTATTCATATATAAAAATGATAATGGACCAATATTAGAATTATTTTTATAATTTATATCAGCATTATTTTCAATTAGTGTTTTCACAAAATATGGATGTTGTTGTATAATTGCGGATTGTAATGGTGATGTATCATATTTATTGATATAATTTACATTACATTTTTTATCAATAAGAAAATCAAATAATATAACATTATTATTTTTAATTGAATAAAATATAAGTGTTTCATTTGTTTTATTATTCCAACAATAATTATTATATATATATTCAAGGTCATCATAATTTTTAGAATATTCAATAATAGTTTTAATTAAATGTTCATTCATAATTTAATTAAAAATATATTTATAGTTTTAAATTAATTATCTATTAAAAATTAAATGTTATTTTTAAATATAATTTTATTTTTAACTCCATTTTTATTTTGGTATTTTTTTGGATTTTTTATAAATAATATTAAATTTGATATAAATAATCATTATCATTTTATTTTGGCATCAATTTGTTCAGGATTATCTATTTATTTAACTATTTCAAAATGTGGTATAACTGATAATATTATGTTATTATTCTTATGTGCTATAATAAGTGAATCTGTTTTTTCATATTATATAAATAAATTTTCATTTACTGAAAGAACTAAAGAAATAAATAGTAAAATATTTATTAGTGTTATGATAATGTTTTTTATAAATAGTATTAGAATATATAAACAATATAATTCTAAAATATATATAGCAGCTATATCACTAATCTTACATATTATAATTATTTTAGTTAAATTTATAAATCAATAAAAAAATATATATAAATATATATATAAATGAGTAATAATTCTACTGATACAACAGATTCAACTACTACAAATGATATTATAACACAACAAAATAATTTACTTGAACAACAAAATGAACAATTAAATAATAAAAGATTAAGAAACCAAATACAATTAAATGCAATAAATGAAAAACAAAATCTTATTAATACTCGTGCAAGAATGTTACAAATCGCACAAGAAAACAATGTATATAAACAAAAAATAATTTATACTTTAATATCTTTTATTTTTGCGGTTTTTATTGCAATATTAGTAATGTATGTATTTTATAATAAAAATTTATCACAACTAAAACAATAAATTTAAAATATATATAATATAATATAATATGAATAATACTCTATCTGCCAGTGATAAATTATTATTAGAATATGATAATATTTTTAATGAAACCAATAAAATATATAATGATAATGATAAAGAACTAAATTTAAAAACAAAATTATTAACGGTTTATCATGAAGATAATTTAAAAAAAAAAAATTTAATATCTTTATTACAATATTCATTTACATTTATTCTTTTATCATTTTTTATAATATTAATTTATATGAATAATCTAATTAGTTTAGCATTAACTGTTATATTAATTTTATTTATTTTATGTGCATTAGTTTTTAAATATTTAACAATTAAAAATGATAATATTGATTTAAAAATAAACCAAAAATCAGTAAATACTGGTAATGAATTAAAAAAAACATTTGAAGAAGCATATTTAAGTTTAGTTGGTATAAATAATTATTCGTGCCAAGAATATTGTAATAATGATACAAATGATGATAATAATGATGACAATGATGTTGATATTAATGATTCACAAATAAAAGCAAATGAAAATCCAAAATATTTAAAACAAGATTCTCAAAGAAATGTTTGGTTAAAAGGCGATTTACCAGATAATACATATACAATTAATGATAATAAACATTATAGAATAGATGGTGAATTAGTTAAAGGATATGGGTATGATAAAAACTTGTATAAATCACCAAAAAATATTAAACAATATAGAAAAACTAAAGATGAATTAGAAAATAATAAACCAGCAACACGTACTATTATTCCAATTAGTGAAAAATATGCAACCTATTATAATTGCGATTTTGTAACTAATAAAGATAAAAATGATAAACTTCCATATAAATCATCATATAAATATACAACAATCCCGTGTGATAATTACCCCGGTTTTGTTGAAACTAGTAAAATGATTTGTCCTAATAATCCATCTACTCATGGTGAAAATGGATGTAAAATTATTTAAAATTTGTATAAAGTTACTTCTTTATTTTTAATATTTATAAATGAATTATCCTTCATTAGAACAACATTTTCTTAATATTTTGATAATACTTTTTATTAAACTATATATAAATATTTATAGAAACTATTTATAAAATATAATTTATAAAATATAAATTATATTTTGCAAAGATTATATTATATACTATTATATATATGGATAATAATACATCAACTTCATCTAATACATCGCAAACTAATACAACACCAACTAATACAACACCAACTAATACAATACGAACTAATACAACACCAACTAATACAACACCAAGTGTCTCATCATTTATTGATTATTTAAATGAAATATTAATAAATAAAACTACAAATTTTAATAAAAATTATCAAAATTATAATTATAATAATAATGATATTTTAAAATTGCAAGAACTTATTCAATTAGAAGTTAATAAAGGTAATAAGCAATTATTAAAACTATATAATGACCAATTTGAAATAGCAACAAAAACAAGTTTGGTAAATAATATTAATAATTCCATAAATAATCAACATGAAACTATTTCATTACTTATTGTTATATTAGTATTAATAGTATTATTAGTTATACCTTTAGTATTTTTAATATTAAAAAAAATTAATGCATTTACATTTATTTCTATTGTAATTATTGATTTTGTTATAATTGGATTAATTATTTCTTGGAAATATAATTTATTATATTTTAAATCATTTTTTACAACTTTTGGAAGTGATTTAGAATCTACTGTATCAACTGTTGATAATGAATTACAAAATAGAATTAGCAATTTTAATAATATTGTTAAAACTGATTTATATGGTTCTGAATCGGAATTTCAACAAAAATATTGTTGTCCAACTGAAGCTGACGAAATTACAACAGAAATATTACCATATGCGGAAGGTTCTTCTTCATATTTAGAACCCGGATTTTATTATGATGATGGTTCATCACCCTTACAATTAATATCACCTAAAAATACATCAAAAAATGCACCACAAAAAATTAATTGGGTTGATTATTCATGTAATAAAAATAATCTAAATGCAAAAGATGATAAATTAGATATGAAAGATGACAGATTAGTAGGAAATACGACAAATACTCGGAATTTATAAATATAATTAAAATATTCTAAAAATAATTTTCATTCTTAAATTATATGAATAATTATAATGATAATCAAATACAAATTTATAATGAATTATTACAATTAAATGCAAATAAATATAATAAAAATATAGTAAATGAATTAAATCTTAATAAAGATATTAATTTAAATACTTATTTAATTAAACAAAATCAAAGAAAACTTTTTATTAAAAATTTTTTAATAGTATTTATGTTAAAAATGTTATATCTATTATTAGCAATTATTATACCAATCGGATTATATGTTTTTGGATTTATTTCTCTAAAATATGGATTAATTTTTATAACATTTATTATTTTAATATATATCATAATTTTAATATATACATCAAATAATAATAATATAAAAATAAATAAGTCTTTTAATTTTACTAATGCTAAAAAAATAAATAATTTTTCAATAAAGAATGATGATAAAGATTATACAGATGATACAAACGATACAAATGATATAGATAATACAGATAATACAGATAATACAGATGATAATACAGATGATGGAATGAATGAAAATAGTTCAATAAATTCTAATGTAAATATATTAGAAAAAAATAATTTTCAAATTAGAAAAAATATTAATTCATTTTATTATGATAATAGTTTGCCATACAAATTTTATATATAATATAATATATGAGTATTAATTATAATAATACAAATACTTGTCAATCTAATTCAGATTGTAATATAAATGGAAATAATAATGATTTAAATTCTGAATGGATGTGTTATAATAATAAATGTATAAAAACATGTATATCTGATTCTGATTGTAATATAGATGAAAATACAAAATATTGTATGTATGATTCTTTATTAGGTAATAATAAATGTATTGATAATAATTATGAAACTTTATCAAAAGGATGTATTGTAGATGATAATATTGAAAATGCTATAACTACATCACTTAATAAAAATATATCAAGTTTAGATAAATGTGTATCATGGGCAAGAGATCAAACATGTGCAAATAATGGAATATTTGATACAAAATGTGAATATGTAATTTATAAAGAAAAAACTGAAACACCTATAAATTTAGAAACAATTAATGCAAATATTCAATGCACTAATAATAATACTAAACAAACTAAAAATAGTAAATTTAAAAATGCATGTACTGAAAAATTATCAGATAATAATACAAAATGTAATATGGATGTAAAATCTATATTAGTTAATACAATCGATGATTTAAAAAACAATGATGGTTGTACAGGATATAAACTAAATTATTCATATTATTGCAAAAATGATCCAAATAAAATAGAAAATAGTGTTGACATATCTAATTTAGATACTAATACAAATAATCCATATAATATAGAATTCACATGTCCTAGCACAATAATAAATAAATCTACGTTAAAACCGGTATGTATGACTGGTAATTTAAGTAATATAAGTAATTCTTCTACAACTAATTGTAAATATCAAGTTTATAATAATCCATTTAATTATACAGAATCTCAAATAAATGAAATTTACAAAATAAATAATCCTATACCTGAAAATGAATCAATAGAAGATATAAATTATAATGATGACAATTCACAAGAATTATTAAGACAAACATTAATGAGTAATTTAGAATTGCAACAAAATGATAGTATGTATATTAATAAACTTGAAAATGAAAAGATAATGATTAATAAAGAAAATTTAGATAAATTAGATAAAGATATAAATAATTTAACTAATAATATATATAAATCTCAAAAAATAGAACAACTTAATGTAAAAATTATATATTTTTTATCTATATTTTTTGGTATAATATTTCTAATAACAGTATTAATATTTATATTTGTAATTACAAAAAAATATAAAAAAATATAAAAAAATGATTTTAATTTTATTAAAAATAATAAATTATCAATATAAACATGGATAATTTATTAAAGTTTGAAAATATTACAACATTAACTGCTAATAATAATAATAATGATAATAGTTTTATGTTTTTATTATATTTAAATATTGTAGGGATATGTTTTATACCTATTTTTATTATATTATGTATATATTTTTGCAAATGTAAACATTATAATAAAGATAAATATTTATTAAATTCAAATTCTTTTGAAGATATTTAATTTTTAATTAATTTATTTAAAAATATTATTATAATTATATATAATATAATGAATTTTTTTTGGAGATTATTTGGTTATTATGATACAGATATATGTCAAGAACCAACCAATATATCTGATAATATTACCATAAATATTAAAAATGATATTGTATCTATTGAAACAAAAATAGAAAAAGAATTAGAAAAAGAAATAGTAAAAAAAATAGAAAAGGAAATTCCTAACAAACAAAATTTTGAAATTTTTTATAAAAATTATAATGATGAAATATTAAATAAAACTGAATTAAAAATAGTATATGATAATATTTATATAAATAAATATAATAAAAATATAAATAAAATTTTTAATGAATTAAAATATAAAGAATTTTATAAAATATTAAATGAAGTTAAACAAGAAAAAGAAATAAATTATAATATGGATTTAATTGATATAAAAATTAATAAAGATAAAAATATATATATTTATACATATCAATATGTTGATTTTGACAATTTTTATGAATATTGGACAAATAATATGGATAATAAATTAATATTATCTAAAGATGAATTTAAAATTATTTATAATAATATTATTGAAAAATCATATTCAACTGATGAATATGATGATATATTTTGGGATATGAAAAATGTTTTAGATAATATATATTATAATAAAAAAGAAAATAATAATAAAACATTAACTAATATGATATTTCTTGGTAAAACATATTTTAATGAAGATGAAAATGGATTCCAAATAAATGTATATAAATATTTTTTTTAAAATATTATTTAAAAAGCAAATAATATTAATTATTAAATGAATATTGATGACTGGTATATTAAAAACAAATATCTATTATATGAATTATTTAGAGAATTTCTTAAAATATCAAGTAAACATAATATAGATATGTATAAAAATAATAATAGTTATAGCAAGTTTTTACATATAATTTATAATAATACTATTTAATCCAACTTTTTTAAAAAACCAACAACAAAAATTATTTTCAATAAAATAACTCAATTTTCTTGAAATATTAAGTTATAAATACAAATACTCCTTCATTTTCTTAGAATATTGAGTTATAAATACAAATATTCCTTCGATTTCTTGAAGATATATTTTAATCATGTATCTGATTTTTGACCTAACTTTTTTCTAAAAAGTTAATATTAAAGTAAATATTTGAATAACCTTTACCATCTTTAAGATTAATTGATGTAATTAAATCAGTTAATTCAATAGGAATATGATATTTTTGTTTAGCTGCTTCAGAAAAGTCTTTGAAAATATTTTCTTTAAATCGTTCAACATTGACTAAACGATGTGGTTTATTAAATGATAATGCAATTATTTTATTAATTTCAGATTGATCATTATCATTTAATATAATAACTTTTTCAACACCAATTGAAGAAAAATAGTCAAGAGACCCATGTACATTTTTACTTTTTTCAAAAAGATATTTCATAATGTGTTCTGATGTGCGTTTTTCAATTAAATTACGTTGCTCATTAAATGGTAATTTATGAAAATTTTTAATATTATTACGGAGTAAATTGGTAAAAATATGTTTCATAATTATATATTAATACATAAAAAATCTAGGAAAATAATTGTCAATTTTTTTTTAAATTAACATTGATATTAACGTTTAGAGTCAATTGCTTTCACTGTAAAAACAAATGGACTGCCTTTAGATGATGTATTATTCATTGATAATATATTATTATTATTATTATTATTATTATTATTCATCGATAATATATTATTATTATTATTTTTACTATTTAATTTTCTAATTATTTTATTTACCATTTCTTTATTAAGATAGAAATTATTATCATATTCATAAATATTTGTTAATAATAAATTATCAGGATCAGAATCATTTATTAAATATAGTTGATAATCACGTTGATTTAAATTTTCTTTCATATATTTAAGTCGTTCTTGTACATATGTTTTTTCAAATTCGCTATGACATATAAGTATAGGTGTATATTGAATTATTTGACCTAGTGATGTTATATTTGTATTATATAACCAATATTTAGTATTATTTTTAATTATTTCATCTCTAATACCTATACGTGCTGGTAATTTTAATATTATATCTATTAAAATAATTTCAAAAATGAGTCTTTGTAATTTAATATCCATTATACTAAATAAATATTCATAAATCCAATTTGATATATAAGAAGCATCTCTGAATGAACTTATACTTATTTTGAAAACATCAAAATCTATAATATCTCGATTTAAAAATTTTTCTTTAATTACTGGGTATTTTTGTGCAAATTCTGAATTAGACACAAAATTTATCATAATATTAAATATTTGATTATATAAAATTGATAATTGACTTTGATCTAAATATGAAAGTTCATTATGTCCAAACAAATTACAAAATTGATTTAATAAAATCATATTATATGGTAATCTTGTATGATATTCATTTTTTAATAAAAAAATTGATGATTTCTTTATATCATTTCTTATATTATTTTCGTCAATACTCAAATCTCTTATAGATTTATATAAAATTACTTCATCAAATCCATATGCATATCTTTTTTTATAATCATCGATATATAATGATGAATGTAACAAATAATAACACATTCTTCTAAATAAAGCAATATTTATATTATTATCTATTTTTATATTCCAAACACCACCTAAAAATAAAGTAGGTTTTGTTTTTAAATATTCATTTATAGGTTCTTCAATTAATTTTTCATAAAATTGAATTGAATTATTTTTATTAATTTTAAATGAATAAGTTGGTTGATATGGTATAAGCATTATTTTTTTAGAAGATAATGAAAATTTATGTGAATAAAATGAATCAGTTGTTGTAGGAATATTTCTTGAATTTCTAAGTGCAACCGTTTTAAAATTATTATCCATAATTCCTATAAATCTATAAAATGTACCTAATAAATTATTATTTTCATCATTAAATGTATTATTTTTAAATAAATTATGCAAATCTAATGATAAATTATGCACATTTTTAAGTTCTTTCATAAAATCATTTTCTAAATTAACAATTATTATTCTAACAAAATTTTTACTTCCTAATAAATCAAACATTTGCGTTATCATTTCATCTTTAGCGTTTTTTAGTTTCATAATTGAATTATCTATATACAATACATAAACCCAATCTGTGCTAAAGATTTCTTGAAAAAATCTAACAGTTTCTAATATTCCTATTATATAAGTATTATATTTAATTATATCAATATTATTTATATTTTCAGGAGATTTAAATTTTTTATAAAATGATGTAGTATATGCATTTAATGTTTTTGACCCATTATAATATTTTGTATTATATTCATCGCCAAAATCTTTAAATATATTTTGTTTATTAAATAAAGTATTCATAATATTTAATAAATATTTTTTTATAAATAATAGTATATGATAATTATAATAAGCATAATAATTATTTGTTTAATAATAATTATTATTTTTAAAAAATTTAATTATAAAATTGAACATTATCAAAATCTAACATTACCAGAGTATAGTCCTTCAATAATAAATCCATTTGGTAATAGTGAAGAAGTTTATAACGATGATTCCAATAAAATTTGGTATAAAGAACCTGATGCTGATGGATTACCATATTATTTATTGAAAGGTGCTACAGTAGACCCTAAATTAGTTGTATTACCTGAACAATTAACTAAAACAAATAGGAAATATATGATGGGTATAGTTAATTTTGATAATAACTTTAATGATAAAATAAATACGCCAAATTATGATAAATATATTAATAAAAATAATATTACAGATTTGATGAATTTTAGTAAATTTCAATTATTAGAATATACTAAAAATGAAGAACCAAATGAACCATTAACACAAGATGAGAGAAATGTATTTTTACAAAAATTAAATAATACTACATGGTTAAATCGTTGGAAAGATTATAATCCAAATGTTGATTTTAGTTTAAATGATAAATATATAGAATCACCGATAAATGATGTAAATATTATAATTAAATATGTATCTGATGAAATTAATCATGCACAAAATAATTTATTATCTCAACAAGAATTATTAAGTTTTGGTAAAAGTATTTACATACCTTTTATATATAAAATTGAAAATATTCAAACAGATAAAAAAAATATTATTTATGAAATCAATATAGTAATGTATCGAGATAATATTCAATATGCTCCAAATTTTTATTTCAAAAGTTGTATTATTAATGAATTAAACAAAAAAGTAATAATATTTGATTTTAGTTTTATTGGTTATTTTTTAACAGATATGTTATTATTACCCAATGGTGTTGAAGCAGGAAACGAAAAATTATATACATATTTTGACCTTAATAGTAATTATAGATTATATGGAGAACCACTTGAAAAAGACCTTCTAAAAACTGTTTATGCAGTAGACCAATATGAAGATTCATTTAAACTTAAAAATCAATATGTATGTTTTTCAACTGATTACAATAATTATTTAACACCAAGTGCAACATCAAATATTTTACTCAGTGATAATAACATGAATAGTTGTCAATCGATATATAATGTATATGGAAAACAAAAACCATCTGGTTTATGGGATAAACCATGTTCTGAAAATGAAGATTGTCCATTTTATAAAGCTAATGCTAATTATAATAATAAAAAAGGAATATGTAATAAATCAACTGGTTATTGCGAATTACCACTTGGAATGAAAAATATGGGATATCATTATTTTATACCAACATCAATAACAAAACCATATTGTTATAACTGTAAATCAACTAAATCATGGAAACCAATTACAAATTTAGATACATGTTGTATAGAACAAAATGACAGAAAAAAATACCCCTTTTTAAAATCACCCGATTTTGCTTATAGTGGTGATTTAAATGAACGAATAAATTATATAAATAATAAAAATTGTTATTTAAATTCAGAAGGAAATAATGTATGCTAATTTTAAAAATATATAAATATCCGTATAAAATTAAAATCTGTTTAAATATCTATATAGATATCTGTATAAATATCTATATAAATATCTGTATAAATATCTATATAAATATCTGTATAAATATTTGTATAAATATTTGTATAAAATTAAAATTTGTATAAATATTTGTATAAATATTTGTATAAATATTTGTATAATATATTTTAACATTCAATATGTTTTTTGTCAAAACTTTTTTCTAAAAAGTTTATTGGATGTAACTATATTTTTTTAAAGATTCTTCATTACAATTGTTATATCCTACATAATATTTACAAATTTCGTTATTGGTATTTGTGTAAAATCCATTATCATATCTATATTTAATTGCAAAATTAGATTCTTGAATAGGTATTATTTTATTATAAAATCCTACACTGAATTTACTAAGTATATTATATTTAAATTCTGGTAAATTATTAAATAATGGAAAATTATTTTTTAAAATATTCATTATTTGATATACAATTTTATTATCATTCTCTTGATTTGTTAATAAATAATATTGAACAGATAATATATTAAAATCTGGATTAAATTGATGATAATATTTATTATTTATTTTTTTTGGGAGAAATGTTGGTATATCATTTAAATCTATAATACTTTGGTCTAAATAAATATTTTCTTCATATATTTTATTTGAAATTGTATCTATTGGTAGTAAAATATAATTTTGTGAATAATTTTCTGTAAAAAACAAGTTTAATGAATTTGATGGAAATGTTGATTCAACAATTGCTATATCAATTTTATCATTATTAATTGCATCTAATATTTCAGTATTATTATTTTTAAAAATAAAAATAAAATCAATATTTTCTTTAAGATTTAAAAAATTTATTAATTTAATAAAAGTTTGATAACAATTGCTTTTAATATTTGTTATTCCAATTTTTGTTTTATTTTTAATTGAACTAAATGTTTCAATCCCAATACTTTTTTTTACAATAATAAATATATACATTTTAAATGTATTGCATATATATCGAATATTTAATTTTTTTTGATTATTTTCATATAAATTATTTGTAATAATTGCAGATACATTTGCTAATGCAATTTCATTTTTATTTAATGAATTAATCATATCCAAATTTGATGTATATTGTGATAATTCTATTTTAATTTTATTTGATTTTTCCATTATAAGTTTTGATAATAATTTAATATATACATCAATATTATTAAAATTTATAGTATATCCTATTTTAAAAGTATTATAATCAAATATATCTTTAAAATATGGTTGATTATATTGTTGTAATTTTTTTATAGAATTATTTACATTATTGTCATAAAATGGTAAATAAAAAGTATAAAATCCTTCTGTTATATTTTTTTTATT
>Ga0247843_1006510_pt1 | contig 15203 bp, 14 predicted proteins | sample LaCruzMarch2017__FD_192420 | JGI IMG/M metagenome (GOLD analysis project Ga0247843, IMG submission 192420) | Freshwater microbial communities from meromictic Lake La Cruz, Castile-La Mancha, Spain - LaCruzMarch2017_8m | ecosystem: Environmental > Aquatic > Freshwater > Lake | place: Spain... | reverse complement strand
CATGCCGGCGGGGAAACCACCGGCGTATTCTTCGCTGCGGGTCTTGTTTTTGCGAGCCATCCGGCCCGCATAATCCAAACAGGTGTTTAGTACAAGCCCAGATCAGTACCAGAATGAGGTAGCCCTGTGGGCCGGAGGCGACCGGATTGACAGGATTGACCGGATTGACAGGATTGACCGAATTGACGATCACAGGACCGTCAATGGGGTCAACACCGTCAACAAGGTCCCATTCTACCTCCCCCAACCCTCCCCCCATGCCCGACCTCTTTGACAAACACGGCGGTTTCCGCAAGCTCCACTCCTTCACTCTCGCCACGATTGTCCAGTTCGAGACCCTCCGCTTCTGCCGCCGCTTTCTCACCTTCGATCACCGCCAGGCAGGCGAAAAATTTTACGACCCGAAGGGCCGGCAGTACGACCAGATGACCCAGGCCGCCCGCAGCGGGCGGCAGAACATCATCGAAGGCTCGGAGCGCTCCGCTACGTCCAAGGACACCGAGATGAAGCTTACCGACGTCGCACGCGCCAGCCTAAGCGAACTGCGCGGCGACTACGAAATCCTCATCATCGACCGCGACCAACTCCCGTGGTCGGTCCATTCCCCCGAGGCCAAGGCCGTGAACGCCATCTCGCTGGACACGCCCCCATTCACCGACGACCTCGTCCACGAGTCAGCAAAACACGCTCTGGAGCAACGCAAGAAATACGCCCGCTGGCTCGATGCCGATGATGCCGTCGTCGTCGCCAACGCCATGCTCATCATCATCGGCCGCGCGCTCAACATGCTCAAAAGCCAGATCGAATCCCAAGGCAAGGCCTTCGAGGAAAGCGGCGGCTTCAGCGAACGCCTCATGAGCAAGCGCCTCGAAGCCCGCGAGAAAAACCTTCCGCCCTCGCCCGACTGCCCGCTGTGCGGCAAGTCCATGCGCCAGCGAAAGTCCGCCAAAGGCGAGTTCTGGGGCTGCGCGGAGTTTCCCGACTGCAAGGGAACGCGGCCGGTTTGAGGGGGGAGTTGGTGACCTTATTGACGTCATTGACCTGATTGTCAGTGCCGTCAATAAAGTCAATCCGCCCCCCCCCTGCCCCAGTTCCTCCTCAATAAACTCCACCACCAGCTCGCCAAGTTCATCCAACCCCGCCGCAAGATCCTCTTCAATCGTCGCCAGATAATCCGCCTCGGTCTCGCTGTAGTCGTCGCGGTCCTCGCTCCGGGTTTCGCACCAGCGGCTGGCATTGAGGGCATCCACCAGGGTGGACGCACCGACGAGATCAAAGGATTTGATCACGCGCTGGTGATCCACCCCGCTGTGCCAAAACCCGTGCAAGCCCTCCTCGCTTTCAAGGATCGGAACAGTCTCATACACGTCCATTAGCGCACGCTCTTCGCGGCGGAGAGCACGCTCGGACGACTCACTCTCAAGGCGATCCACAAGGACCTCCACCTTCTCCGGCCATTCCATCGGTTCTTGGGAAAACATCTCGCGCGGACCTAGAACACCGAAGCCCACCTTGCAAAGCCAATCCTTGATTCGCGAGGCGGACATCGCTCCCACTTTCAGCTTTTCAGCCTCTCAGCATTTTTCTTCCCTCTCTCTTCCATGAAATCCGACCGCGACATCGAAAAGACTTACCCCGCCGACGACTTCATCGCCAAGCTGCGCCGTCTGGCCGACTGCCTGGAATCCGGCGAACAGTTCGAGATCCAGATCGCCGGCGAACGCATCTACGTTCCCGTCCGCGCCACCTACAGCATCGAGCACGAACGCGAGGACGGCTCGCAGGAGATCGAGTTCCAGATCAAGTGGGACAGCTGAGTTCCAATCGGAGTGTCGTCTGGCGGTCGACACTCCCATCAAGCCCGCCAGCCTCGCGTTCCTCCCGCCTCACTACGGCAGCCGGGTCATCGTGAAATCAGTGCCGTCGTTCAGGGACACCCAACGGAAGATGCTCCAGAACGACCCAGCCTGACGACCTTCGAGGACCGTTCCGTCGAAGGAGTCGAACGCCATCCGGAAGCGCAGCGGAAAGAGCCCGGACGTCTCGATGACCAAGGTCGTCCCGTAGCCGTCGGGAGCGTAGGAAACACTCGGGATCGTTCCATTTTGCGGCGCGGCACCCTCTTCGGTATACGTGTAAGTCGGGCTACCGGTTAGCGGAAACCTCATCACAAAGTCACCCGCCTCGTTCCCCAAGGCGAGTTGCCAGCCATTCATCCGCGTCGGGGCAAGCGCGTCGGTGGTATAGGTGACCACCGAGGGCCGCAGCCAACTCGCCGCGGAAGGCAAGGGCAAGGTCCGCCCCCCGAGCGACACGTCCCCACCCTTGTAGGTCGGCTCGCCCGATCCGAGGTAGCGCTCGAACACCAGCTTCCAGCCCGGATTCGCCGGCGTCTCCGTCCAGATCCTGCCCTGCGAGCGGGCTTTCTGGGGGAATAGCAGCCGGTGGTTGCCATCGGTCAGCGCCACGGTCTTGAACTTCGCGGCGGCCACCTTCGGCAAGGGCTGCTTGGTCGCCTTGAACTTCGCGGCATCACCGCCTTCACGGCGGATGACCACATTCTGGATCACCACCGGAGTGAGCGGCTTGTCGTTGGCATCGACGCCCACACCGAGGATCGCGTCGACCACCGTGGCACCGCTGCTCACCCGTCCGAACACCGTGTGGATTCCTTCCAGGCCTGGGATCGTGGTGCCGGTCAGGAAAATCTGGCTGCCGTTGGTATTCGGACCCGAATTCGCCATCGCCAGCAGGTAGGGCTGGTCGAACTTGTAGCTGGCGGGCACCGATACGTTGATCTCGTCGGGAAAGGTGTAGCCGGGACCGTCGGACCCGTCCGCCTTGCGCGATCCCGTCTGGGCGATCGCGAAGCTTGGCGCGTTGTTCACCACCCGGTGGAAAGTCAGTCCGTTGTAAAATGGCTGAGGCGGCTTGACCGTCGACACAAGACCGGTGCGCTCATCGAGCCACGCCCGGCTCCCCTCGGCCAGCGTGATGAAATTCGCCACCGTCCGCGGCGTCGCGGTATGGTAAAGTTCGCAACTGAAAGCCCCGAGCGAGGTCTGGAAGTCCGCGTAAATCTGGGCCGCCGCGCTACCCGCAAACGCAAGCGCCGCTGACAAGCAAAGTAGGGTTTTCTTCACTGCCGAGAAATCCCCGGCCCGGGAGAAATTGGCAAGCGAAGACTTGGGACCGCCGCCCGCGTCACTCCGCCACCACAAACATCGCGGCGAAGCGGTTACTCGCCACCGGCTGGTCCGGATTCACGGCCATCATGGAAATATCCCCGTCGAGAAACAGCGCGTCCTTGCAGCCGAGCTTGAGAAAAAGCCCCGCGAAGTCCCAGAAATTCACTTCTTGCCCCTGCGCGGTGATCGCGAAGACCACCTTGCCCGCGGCATCCACCCCGACCCCGTTGCGCAGCTTTTTGTTCAGCGAACCATCCGTGAATTTGGGATGACGCGCGCCTCCGATGAGCAACATCGGCCCGCCCTGAATCGCGAACTCGAGACCCTGCACCGGCTTCCTCTCCCGCGCCGCGAAGGCTCCGGACTCCTCGATGAATGCCTTGCCCGTTTCCCGGTCGGTCAACCCGAAGACCCCGTTCGGCTTCAGGAAAAAGTTCCCCTCCCCATTCTTCAAGTTCAGCGGCCTAAGCCGCCTGCCGTTCTCGTGATGCAGCCCGCTCGGCACGCTCCCGGGCTCGTAGATTCCGGCGTTCATCAGGAACTTCACCCGCTTCCCGCCCGCCGCATACTGCGCCTGAACCTTATCAAAGGTCGCGAATGGCTCGCCCTTCGCGTCCTTCCACACCAACTCGACCTGCCGCGCTTCCAAAGTCACCACCCGGAACTTCACCCCTGCGTGCTCGACCGGCACTTCCTTCAAGTCCGCGGCCAAGACCGGAATGCACAAGACCATCGCGATCATCCACGCTCTCATGACGACAGCCGAGCATCTTCCCACCTGAACTCAATCCCAATCCGGCAAGCTCACCGGTTCGCCCAAATGCTTCGGCCGGGTTTTCAACACGTGGACATCGAGCCACATCTTCACCCGCGCCCCGGCCTCCCGGACCTTGGTTTTGAGCCCGCCCCTGCCCTCGACGTCCCGCGCATTCAGACCGACCACCATCATCCCGATCGCCCGCGCCAGAAATGCCGCACGTTCGTTTTGGAAGCGTTGAGAAATCAGGGTGACCCCGGTCACACCGAAAACTTCCTTCGCCCGCACCACCGAGTCCAGCGTCCGCAAGCCGGCGTAGTCGCAGACGATCCGGTCCGCTGGAATCCCCCGCCCGGTCAGCGCCCGGCGCATGGTTTCCGGCTCGTTGTAGTCACTCCGGCTGTTGTCGCCGGAAACAATCAGCCCGCGCAGCTTGCCCGTTTTCCACAGTGCCTCCGCGGCATCGATCCGGTAGCGGAAATACAAGTTCTCCCGACCTTGGAAGCGATCGTGACAACCGAACACCAGCCCTACCCGGCCCGCCTCGACCTGCTGCGGATCATCGAACAGGCAGCCGCGCCCGGCAACCACCGCGGCCCTGTTAGCCATCGTCAAGACAGACGCGGCGACCACGACCGACAATCCGCCGGCCCATGCCATCCGCCGCAGCCAACGCTTCCAGCCCGGCCGCGTCAGATACCCGATCACGCCTTCAGTTCCAGGGGCTTCCATTTCGTCCAGGACACGATCGCCTTCACCGCTTCCGCGAAGCGGCTGCCGATCGGCTCTTCCGGCGCGATCACCCGCAACCGGCCCGGCGCCTCGTTGCCGAAGTTCACCTCGCGCGCCCGGCCCATCAACTCGCCATCGACCTGGATCGGCACCTCGCGATCCGCGATCACCCGCAAGCCGCTCGCTTGCAGGTAGCTCACCGTCGATCCCACATGCTCCAGCCCGCCCATCGCGAGCCCGCGCAGCGAATCCAGCACCAGCCGGTACCCCGCCTCTTTGAAGACCAGCACATCAAGCATGCTGTCCTGGTTGTCCGCCTTGTTGAACAGCTTGAACTGCCCACCGTAAAGCGAACCGTTTCCCGCCAGCACCGCCACCCCTTCCTCGCGCCGGCCGTCATTGCAAATCACCTCCATCCGCGGCGGGTCCTCGCCGAGCACCTTCACCGCGGCGAGCAGGTAGGCCAGCGGACCCAGCATCTTCTTGCTCTCCCAGGTGGTCTCCTCGATCACCATCGCGTCGAAGCCCACCCCGGCCATCTGCACGAAGGGCACGCCGTTGGCTTCGAACAGGTCGATCTCCTGCATCAGCCCGGCCTGGATCACCTCGAAGGCCCGCGGCAGATTGTCGTAGGGAATGCCCAGCTCCCGGGCGAAAACATTCATCGTCCCCGCCGGCAAGACCCCGAGCGCGGTCTCCGATCCCGCCAATCCCTGCACCACCGCGTTCAAGGTCCCGTCGCCCCCCGCCGCGATCACCACCGGCTCGCCGTTCCGGGCGAAGCCCCTCGCCAGATCCCGCGCCTCCTCGGCGCTGTTACTCGCGTAGAGCGCGAAATGCGTCGCGTGGTCCATGATAAACCGCAAGGCACGCCTCCCCTTCTGGCCTCGAGCCCTCGGATTGAAAATGAGCGGATAGCGCCGTGGACCGTTCACGGGCCGATTGGAACCCGGGACGGGCTAAAGTTCCAAGTGAAGAAGTGCCAGGTGCCAAGAAAGGCACACGGCCGGGCCGGCCGGGCATGAAGTTCCAAGTGGAAAAGTTCCAAGTGCCAACAGAGCCAAAGACCCCCGCAACCTCTATCTTGGCACTTGGAACTTTCCTCACTTGGCACTTAAAGCCCTCAGCACTTTCGCCACCGGCAGCCCCATCACGTTGTCGAAAGCCCCGTCAATCCCCTCCACGATCATCTCCCCGCTGTCCTGGATCCCGTAAGCCCCCGCCTTGTCGAGCGGATCGGTCTTCTCGAAGTATGCCGTGATCGTCTCATCATCCAGCGGACGGAAGCGCACCTCCGTCAGCTCGTGGAAACGCTCGCTCCGGCCATCCGGGAAAATCGCACACACTCCGGTGCAGACCGTATGCGAGCGGCCGCCCAGCTTGCGCAGCATCTCCCGCGCCTCGGCCAGATCGCGCGGCTTGCCCAGCGGCTCGCCCTCGATCCATACCAGCGTATCCGCCCCGATCACCACCGCGCCCTGCTGCACCGCGGCCACCGCCGCCGCTTTCAGCTCGGCATTCCGTTCGCACAGTTCGGCCAGCGGGATCGCTGCATCGTGAATCTCTTCCGCAGGCGAAATGATCACTTCAAACGCCACACCCGCCGCCGCCAGAAGCTCGCGCCGTCGCGGTGAGCCCGATGCCAAAATCACTCTCATGCGCGTGGCTCTAACGGTCGAATGGACGTTTGAAAACTCTGTTTCTCGATCCATTCACAATCCGCTCACAACTGTTCACACCCACCGCCCAAACCCAAATAGTCGCTTGAAGCCAACGAATGAACCAAACGATCGTTCCCGCTTGATCGTTGTCGCACCAAGCTTCCGGACTTCAAAAGGCCGGCACAATCCCGCCCCCCCTTTGGTAGCTGAGAATGCCGTGGAAACCGGTTTCGTGAAACTTGTTCACAATCCCATTCCTCAACCGCAATTCACTTGCATGAGCATCAAAGCTCTCCAAATTCCCGCCATGCGCCACCTCGCCACCGCCCTCTTCCTTTCCCTATCGGTCTCCCTCGCCGCCGCGGACCTGAAAGTCGCGAGCCTTCATCCCTTGATCGGCGACCTCGCCCGCCAGGTCGGCGGGGAGCGGGTGGAAGTCATCGATCTGATCCCCCGCAACGGCGACCCCCACCATTTCGAACCGACCCCCGCCGATCTCCAGAGAGCCGCCGATGCCACCCTCTACCTCGCCTCCGGGATGGGGATGGAAAGCTACCTCGACTCCCTCCGCGGAATCATCGGGGCCAAGGCGGAAATCGTCGAAATCGGCAAGGACCTGCCGTCGATCGAAGGCAAATGCGACCACGAAAGCCACGACCACGGCGATCACGAACACGAGATCGACCCCCACTGGTGGCACTCCATCGACCTCTTCCGCCGCGCCACCACCATCACTGCCGCCAGCTTCACCAAGGCCGATCCCGCCGGAGCGGAAACCTACACGAAGAATGCCGCCGCTTACCGGGCCAAGCTCGACGAACTGGAGCGCTGGACCCGCAAGGAAATTGCCCGGGTGCCCCGTGACAAGCGCCACCTCGCCACCGCCCACGCCGCCTTCGGCTACTTCTGCAAGGATCACGGCTTCGAGCCGATCCCGGTGCAGGGCGTGAACCGCGAGCAGATGCCTGACCCCAAGAAGCTCGCCGCCTTGGTCGCGGAGCTAAAGGAGGAACAGGTCGGCGCCATCTTCCCCGAGAAGGAGTCGAACCCCAAGGTGCTCCAGGCGCTGACTCAGGACACCGGCATCAAGCTCGGCGAAGCGCTGATCGCCGACGGCTCCACCGCCGAAAGCTACGAAGCGATGATCCGCCACAACGTCTCGGCGATCGTCGCCGGCCTCGGCAAATGACCGCCCTTGCGGTAGCGGGGCACCCGTCCAAGCGCCCCGTCAATCCGGTCAACCCCGTCAATCGAGCCCCTTCTCCGAACCTCCGCAGCTCACTGCTTCACCGCCGGGCCTACCGTCTTCCCATTTTTCTCCCAACGGTCCTCCGGCAGCAGAACCTTCTTGGCACCGCCATCGTTCAGCCACTTCAGCGCCTCCGGCTTGTCGTTCAATTCCGCATCCCAGAACGCCGTCGTCAGCGCAAGAATGGCTCGATGATAACGGGAATCCTTGATCTTCCCGCCGCGTAGATCTCGCTGGCCGAAATCCATGTGCGTGGCCTTGTCGAAGACCACCTGCCAGGCCGGAGCCTCCTTCAAATGCGGGAACACCTTGAGCCGGTCGGCCGGCGTCGTGTTGCCGATCGGGCTGTCGTCCAAGGTCCCGGTCATCAGCAGACACGGAATCTTCACCGTGGCGAACGCCGCCGCCGCATCGCCACGCGCTGGCGGGCTCGGGCTCATCATCACCGCCGCATCGACCCGCGGGTCCCGCAGCGAAATCCGGCCTGCGCCCTGCCCTGCCATCACCTGGGTCGTCTGCGCGCCGAAGGAATGCCCCGACATGCCGACCTTCTCCAGATCCATCCGACCTTGCAGCGGATGGCCCTTCTCCGCGTTCCACTTCGCCAGCGCGTCGAGCACCGCCGGCACATCCTTGGTCCGGTCGATGTAGTTCTTCGCCGACGCCGCCTGACGCATCGCCGTCATCCTCTCCAGCGCCGCCACGTCCTTCCACACGCTTTCATCGCTGCCGATGTGCTGCATGAAAACCACCATGTATCCCCGCTTCGCCCAGTGCTCGCCGAGGTAGGGGTTGTTGTCCCGCGACCCGCCGAGACCGTGGGAGAAAAGAACCACGGGCACCGGCTTCTTGTCCGCCGGCAGGTAGACCCGCACCGGGATCGTCCGGCCTCGTGCCGCGTCATTTACTTCAAAGGTCTTCGACTCCACCGCAGCCTCGGCGACTTTCAAAGGATCATAAACCTCCGCCGCTCCCGGCCGCGCCCCTAACAGCACACCGGCCAGCATCACTTTCGCACAAAGCATCTTCATGGATCCCCGAACCCCGCAGGCGAAACGCGGTTGCGCGCTGCCGTGCCGAAGATCTCAGAAGACGGCCTGCACGGTTGATGAAGAAGGCTGTTGAGCCACGTAACCCCCGGTTCCATTCCGTCATGAAACCCATCCCGAGCTCTCCCGATTGTCTGCCCTCGCGACGCCACTTCTTCCAACGGTCGGGCGCTTGGGTGGCGGCCGCCGGTCTAGGAATACCGCAATTCGCCCGGGCCGCCGGGGGCGAAGTGATCCCGGGCTTCGAGAAGACTCCGGAAGACCCCGACGCGTCGAAGGACTGGGTGCCGGTCTCCGACCGCAAGATCCGCGTCGGACTGGTCGGCCACGGCCTCTGCAAGTTCGCCGCGGCCTTCGGCTTTCAAGACCACCCGAACGTCGAGGTCGTCGCGGTCAGCGACCTGTTCCCCGACCGCTGCGCCGATCTCGCCAAGGCGGCCCGCTGTGCGAAGACCTATCCTTCGCTCGAGGAACTCGTGAAGGACGACCGCATTGAGGCGGTGTTCGTCGCGACCGACGCGCCGAGCCATGCCCGGCACTGCATCGAGGTGCTCAAGCACGGCAAGCACGTGGCCTGCGCCGTGCCCGCGGTCTACGCCTCGCTCGAAGAAGCGGAGCAGCTGTGGGAGGCGGTGCGGAAAAGCGACCGCGCCTACATGCTCTTCGAAACCTCGGCCTTCCACGAGGACCTCCACGCCATGCGCCGGATCTACCAGGCCGGCGGACTCGGCAAGCTGGTCTATGCCGAAGGCGAGTATTACCACTTCATGGAACAGCCCCTGGCCTCCTACCAGAACTGGCGGGTCGGCCTGCCACCCCAGTTTTACCCGACCCACTCGAATGCCTACTACCACTGCGTGACCGGCGGCAGCTTCACCGAAGTTTCCTGCCTCGGCATGCCCAGCGTCATCCAGCACCTCAAGCCGGAGAACAACCGCTACCGCAATCCCTTCGGCACCGAGATCGCCCTGTTCCGCACCAGCGAAGGCGGCAGTGCCCGGATGGCGGTCAGCTGGGATACCCCCGGCGCCGGCGGTGAAATGGGCCGGGTCCGCGGCCAGAGGGGATCATTCTACGGAAAGTATGAAGGCCTTGAAAAAAGCCTGCCCGACACCAAGCGCCCGCCCCTCCCCCCCGGGGTCGCCGCCGGTGGCCACGGCGGATCGCACGGGCACCTGACGAACGAATTCATCACCGCCATCCTTCAGGATCGGCCGCCCTTGGTCGATATCCGCATGGCCCTGAATCTGACGGTTTCAGGCATCGTCGCCCACCACTCGGCGATGAAGGACGGCGAGCGGTTGAAAATCCCGCAATACCCGGGATGGGATCCCATCATCAAATCGCGATACGATGATTTGATTCTTGCGAAAGCATCCCCGGCTCCTAGCCTCCTGGCATGGCTCGCCCCGACCCTACCGCAGAACTCCAGAAAGCCCTCCGCCAGCGCATTCTCGTGCTCGACGGCGCGATGGGCACGACCATCCGCACCTACGGGCTGGCGGAACAGGATGCCCGCGGCAGCCGCTTCGCGAACTCGAAGAAGGACCTCCTCAACAACGGCGACATCCTCTCGCTCACCCGCCCGGATGTCATCGGCGACATCCACAAGCGCTTCTACGAGGCCGGCTCCGACATCTGCGAAACCAACACCTTCTCCGCGACCTCGATCGCCCAGAGCGAGTTCTTCGTCGACGATCCCCGCGAGCACGGCGGCATCAAAAACCCGGAGTTCTTCCAGTCGATCATCGACAACCCGCAGCTCCGCGAACTCGCCTGGGACCTCAACGTCGAGTCTTCGCGACTCTGCCGGAAATGGGCGGACAATGTCGGCAGCGATACCGGCATCAAGCGGTACGTCGCCGGCGCGATCGGCCCGCTCACCGTCTCCCTCAGCAACTCGCCCGATGCCAACGACGCCGGCTTCCGCATGGTGACCTTCGACCAGGTGAAGGAAGATTACACCCGCCAGGTCCGCGCGCTGATCGAGGGCGGCTGCGACATCCTGATGGTCGAGACCATCTTCGACGCCCTCAACGCCAAGGCCGCGCTGGTCGCGATCCAGGAAGTCTTCGACGCCGACAAGGTCCGCCTGCCCATCATCGTCAGCGCTGCGGTCGGTCTCGGCGGCGAGACCATGATCTCCGCCCAGAAGGTGGAAGCCCTGTGGAACGCCGTCGCCCACGTCAACCCGCTTGCCGTCGGCCTCAACTGCTCGCTCGGCCCGGACCTGATGAAGCCGCACCTCGAGGAACTGGCCAAGGTCGCCGCGTCCCACATTTCCTGCTACCCCAACGCCGGTCTGCCCAACCCGCTCGCGCCGACCGGCTTCGATCTCGAACCGCAGCACATGAACGCCTACATGAAGGAATTCGCCCTCGACGGCCTGCTCAACCTCGCCGGCGGTTGCTGCGGCAACACCCCCGAACACATCGCCGCCATCGCCGAGGCAGTGAAGGGTGTGAGGCCGCGTGACGTGCCTACTGTGGAAAAGTGAACCGCCAAGACGCCAAGATCGCCAAGTTCAAGAGGATTGAATAGGTAGTTGTTTCGTATGAACACGATTGATCTGATTGCAAAGGATGTGGTGGATGCGGCTTACAAGATTCACACAAAGCTCGGGCCCGGTTTGCTGGAAAGCGCTTACGAGGCTTGCTTGGCTTACGAACTCACGAAGCGCGGCTATCAGGTGGGGCGGCAAAAGCCGCAGCCAGTGATTTATGACGGACTTGAGATAGAAGTCGGTTACCGGCTCGACATCCTGGTGAACGGGGAAGTGATTCTCGAACTCAAGTCCGTCGAACAGGTTCTTCCCATCCATCACGCCCAGCTCATGACCTACCTCAAGCTGTCCGGCAAAACCCTCGGACTTCTCATCAATTTCAACGTCCCCGTCATCAAGCAAGGCATCCGCCGCGTCGCGATGAACCACCCCGACCTTTAAAAACTTGGCGCACTTGGCGTCTTGGCGGTTCACTTTTCTTCCTTTCCCATGTCCACCCTACCCCGCGTCCTCCGTCTCTCCGGCTCCGAAGCCTACAACCACACGCCGGACAAGAATTTCCTGATGATCGGCGAGCGCACCAACGTCGCCGGCTCGCCGAAGTTCGCCAAGCTGGTCCGCGAGGGCAATCTCGACGAGGCCCTCGAAATCGCCCGCCAGCAGGTCGAGAGCGGCGCCAACGTGATCGACATCTGCTTCGACGACGGCCTGATCGACGGCAAGGCGATGATGGCCCGCTTCCTCCAGCTCGTGCAAAGCGAGCCGTCCATCACCAAGGTACCGATCATGGTCGACTCCTCGAAATGGGAGATCATCGCGGAAGGCCTGAAATACCTCCAAGGCAAGGGCATCGTGAACTCGATCTCGCTCAAGGAAGGCGAAGAACGATTCATCGAGCAGGCGAAGCACATCCGCCGCTACGGGGCCGCCGCGGTGGTCATGGCCTTCGACGAAAACGGCCAGGCCGCGACCTATGACGAGAAGATCCGGATCTGCGAGCGCGCCTACCGGGTGCTGGTCGACCAGGTCGGCTTCCCGCCGGAGGACATCATTTTCGATCCGAACATCCTGACCGTCGCCACCGGCATCGAGGAGCACAACAACTACGCCCTCGATTTCATCAACGCGACCCGCTGGATCAAGACCCACCTGCCCCACGCCAAGGTCTCCGGCGGCGTCTCCAACATCTCCTTCTCGTTCCGCGGCAACAACGTCGTCCGCGAGGCGATGCACTCCGCCTTCCTCTACCACGCCACCCGCGCCGGGATGGACATGGGCATCGTCAACGCCGGGATGCTCGAGGTCTACGACGAGATCCCCAAGGAGATGCTCGAGCACGTGGAGGACGTCCTGCTCAACCGCCGCCCCGACGCCACCGAGCGGATGCTCGAGTTCGCCGAGCGCTTCAAGGGCGTCGGCGGCAAGAAGATCGAGGAGGACCTGAGCTGGCGCGAAGGGCCGGTCGAGAAGCGGCTCGAACACGCGCTGCTCCGGGGCATCGACAAGTTCATCGACGAGGACACCGAGGAGGCCCGCTTGAAATACGGCCGCCCGCTCAAGGTGATCGAAGGCCCGCTGATGGACGGCATGGGCGTGGTCGGCGACCTCTTCGGCGCCGGCAAGATGTTCCTGCCACAGGTGGTGAAATCCGCCCGCGTGATGAAGAAGGCCGTCGCCTGGCTAACGCCTTACATGGAAGCCGAGAAGGCGGAGTTCCTCGCCGGCGATATCGCGGAGATCCTCGCCGAGAAGCCCGAGCTCACCCATGACGAAGCCGTCGCCCTCGCCGGCCGCCGCCGCTCCGCCGGCCGCTTCCTCATCGCCACCGTGAAAGGCGACGTCCACGACATCGGCAAAAACATCGTCGGCGTGGTGCTCGCCTGCAACGGCTTCGAAGTCACCGACATGGGCGTCATGGTGCCCTGCGACAAGATCCTCGCGAAGGCCAGGGAACTCGGTGCGGACGTGATCGGCCTGTCCGGCCTGATCACTCCCTCGCTCGACGAAATGATCCACGTCGCCAAGGAGATGGAAAAAGCCGGCTTCACCGTGCCCCTGCTGATCGGCGGCGCGACGACCTCGTCCACCCACACCGCGGTCAAGATCGCCCAGCACTACTCCGGGCCGGTGGTCCACGTGCTCGACGCCTCGCGCTCGGTGCCGGTCACCACTTCGCTGCTCTCGCCCGACCAGAAGGCGGGCTTCATCGCCGACAACAACGAGAAGCACCGCAAGGCCCGCGAGGCCTTCACCGGCGGACCGAAGAAAGAAGTCGTCGGCATCGTCGAGGCCCGCGCCAAGGCCCGCCTGACCGACTGGTCGAGCTACACCCCGCCGGTTCCCGAATTCACCGGCACCCGCGTGATCGCCAGCCAGTCGCTGCGCGAGCTGGCCGAATACATCGACTGGACGCCCTTCTTCCACGCCTGGGAACTCCGCGGCGTCTGGGACCGCGAGGCCGGCGTGCTGAAGACCAAGAACGAGGAAGGCGCGAAAGAGGCCGCCAAGCTCCACGTCGAGGCGCTCGAATTGTTAGAACGGGTCATCGCCGAGAAGCGCTTCACCGCCCGCGGCATCTACGGCTTCTTCCCGGCGAACGCCGACGGCGACGACATCGTCGTCTGGAACGATGAACATCGTAGTTCCGAGAAGACCCGCTTCCACACCCTCCGCCAGCAGATCAAGAAGGAGTCCGGCAAGCCGAACGAGGCGCTGTCCGACTATGTCGCGCCGCAGGGTGCGGGAAAGGACTTCATCGGCGGCTTCGTGGTCGGCATCCACGGCGCGGACGAATGGGCGGCGGAGCTGGATGCGGCGCACGATCCCTACAACGCGATCATGGCCAAGGCGCTCGCCGACCGGCTGGCGGAAGCCTTCGCCGAGCTGCTCCACCACCGTGCCCGCGTCGCCTGGGGCTACGAGCGGCCGAACGAGTTCGGCGCCAACGAGCTGATCAAAGAACTTTACCGCGGCATCCGCCCGGCCCCCGGCTACCCGGCCCAGCCCGACCACACCGAAAAGCCGATCCTGTTCGATCTCCTGCAAGCGTCGGCGGCCACCGATGTCATCCTCACGGAAAGCTGCGCCATGCACCCCGGCGCGGCGGTCAGCGGCCTCTACTTCAGCCACCCGGACAGCCATTACTTCTCGATTTCGGAAATCCAGAAAGACCAGCTCGAAGACTATGCGCACCGCAAGGGCATGAGCGTCGGGGAAGCTGAAAAGTGGCTCGGACCTTGGCTCGGCTACGCCTGATCAGAGCCCCCGCTTCATATCGAGGTAGCGCCGCATCGCCGCGATCCGGTTCTCGACACCGAGCCGCTGGAACACCGCCTCCAAGTGTTTCTCCACCGTTCGCGGGCTGATCCCGAGGATGATCGCCGCCTCGCCGCTGGTCTTGCCTTCGGCGATCCACTCCATGATCTCGCGTTGACGGCGGGTGAGGATCGACAGGGCCTCCTCTGCTGAATCTTCCCCTCCCGGCACCGGAAACATCAGTACCACTTCGCCGTTCAATTTTGCAAGCGCGTGCACGGAGATTTCCCCGCCACCCAGATCGAGCTTCATTTCGAGCCAGCGGGCGGTCACCGGATTGGTCCAGGTATCATCGATCAAGCGGTCGAGTTCCTCGACTTGGGCGGGTCGCAACAGCCGCACCGCTTCGTCGGCTTCCCACCAGGATTCCGCGATATTCACCGCCGCATGGTTCAAGGGACAAACCTCCGCCCGGGTGTTGATGATGAAAATGGCAAGGGGTGTTTTCGAACTGGCAGCGAAAACGCGCTGCCGGACGGATTGCTCCACCATGTAGGCTTCCAACCGGTCCAGCACCCCGCGGGCGGTCAGCAGGATCGCGTCGAAACGCTCGCGTGCCTGATAACCGAAGTGGCCGGTTGAAATGTAACAATTCAAATAGGCGGTGCGGCGTTGCCCGTGGACCCATTGGCGTCAACCTAAGATGATGAACGTTGATTCCACAAGGGATTTCCTGCCTTTGCGGCGGCCGATCTGGATGTGCCTCGGGTCCGGCGCGTAGTCGCTGAAGCTCTCCAATTTCTTCACGC
>Ga0247843_1006509_pt1 | contig 15203 bp, 4 predicted proteins | sample LaCruzMarch2017__FD_192420 | JGI IMG/M metagenome (GOLD analysis project Ga0247843, IMG submission 192420) | Freshwater microbial communities from meromictic Lake La Cruz, Castile-La Mancha, Spain - LaCruzMarch2017_8m | ecosystem: Environmental > Aquatic > Freshwater > Lake | place: Spain... | reverse complement strand
GGAAAGTACCCTTTCTAATATCGAGAAGTTATCGAATCTTCTCCATAACGTTGGTGCCTTACCTAGTTATGTACATCACATCTTATAGCATACGTATCGTCCTACTATCGCGGTACGTAAATATCTATGATACCATGGCGCCTATGTCAGAACCGTTCTTTTCACTTCTCTTCTCGGAGAAAGATATGGGGGGGCGCTCCCTTTTCGCCGAAGGCACTGCCTTCTCCTGGCTATTTCTCACGAAATGGGGGCGAAACGGGGACGCCCGAATTCGTGAAAAGGCTTGCGCCTTCGGCGCCGCCCCCCTTTTCGAGCTGCGAATTCGCGGCTACGCCGCGAATCTTACCCTAATTCGCCCTGTAACCTGTCTGTTAGTAGGAGCATGGTGATCTCTGGCATCATACGTCCACCCCCTGACATACGCGCAGTCGCTGATCGGACTGCACTCTTCGTGTCTAAGAATGGAAGAGCATTTGAGACAAAAATATTGAATAGTGAAAAAGGTCGGACACCCAAATTTGCATTCCTCCATGATCATTCTCCCTTTCATGCATACTATGAGGATCGTATCCAATTTTACTTGGATGGTGGTACCGATGAGGATGAGAAACGTAAGGAAGAGGAGGAACGTAGTAGAAGGGAGAAGGAACGGGAGGAGGTCGAGTCACGTGTAAGGAAGGAGAAAGAGGAGGTGGAGGCCACAGTGGCAAAGAGGGAGGCCACACGGAAGAAGGCTTCCGCGGTGGATCCCGTGGCACGGGCGTTGCTATCAAGTCGTGCAAGGATTGAGGATGCCAAGCGTAAGGCATTGAGTGCGAGTAGTGGAGGAGGGGCCGACAATGACGTCGATATTAATGGTGATGCGAGGGACGTGGATGAAAAGGAGGGCATCGCAGACACTGGACGTCGAGGTGTGTCGAACCTACCCGCGTGGATGACAAAGGATAACAGTTCTAACACCACCACAGGAAGAGACCTCTCCACTACCGCATCTTCTCACAATGGAATACTCCCTCCTCCACCATTGAATCACGTTACTCTAATAGCACCAGCCAATCTAACACCACTTGCAGTTGAGGTTATCAAACTTACGGCACAGTATGTGGCATTGTCGGAACCAAAAGTTGGGACACAACAATCACGGAGTGGTGGTGGTGATAACTTTTTGACCAATTTGACATTGACACAGTGGACGAATCCAGAATTCGCTTTCTTACAACCCAGACATACACACTTTGCATACTTTACAGCATTAGTTGATGAGTATAAAAGTTTTGTACCGGGTGGAGAAGAGTATCAGAAAGCAAAAGATAAGGCAAGAGTGGATGCTAAGAGAGAACGATTGGCACACATGATTGCGGATGAATCTACATCATCAAATGATGCTGCTGTTGAAAAGAGGGATACCATTCGTGAATGTCTTGAGGCAGCAGCCTACCGTGCCGAGTATGAACGTGAGATGGTCGAACGTCGACGCGAGGCCGCCACAGAGGGTGGAGAAAATGGGATCCTTGGTGGCGCTGGAACGATTGATTGGCATGATTTTGTCGTGGTCGAAACAATTGAGTTTGCGGTCGACGAAGTCGTCGAGGCACTGCCACCGCCGACATCGTTGCGGATGGCGGTGTTGACGCAGGAGCAGCGTGTTTTGGCCATGACTGAGAAGGAGCAGGACGAGGCAAAGCAGGAGACAGAGGACGATTCTTCGTCAGATTCCGATGTGGACATGGAGGATGATGGCAATGATGATGACGATGACGACGATGAGGATGGTGAGAAGCTTAAGGTGGTTTCCAATTACCAACCTCGTGTCGTGTCCACGAAGGAAATCACAGGCGATGCCTCTCGAACACACATCATCGATCCTATCTCTGGCAAGTCAATACCGATTGCAGATATGCCAGAACATATGCGAATACAATTACTCGACCCCAAGTGGGCTGAGGAACGCAAACGTTTTCTTGAGAAACAACGTGAGACAAACTTCGTTGCCGGAGAGGATATTGCAAGTAATATTAGTCGATTTGCAAAAGCACGGGGGGATATGTTTGGTAATTCCGATCTAACGGATGACTCAGAAAAGAGGTTGATGGAAGCGAATCGTTTGATACGGGAACAACAGACCATAGTCCAGCCGATTCCTCAACCTCAACCCATGTTACATGTTGGGATGCCTCCACCTCCACCTCCTCCTCCAATGGGGATGATGCCTCCAATATTTGCGCCTCCCCCGCCTTCGGTAATGATGGCACAACCACAACCCACTACTTTCTTGGATGAGGAACCAGCAGCAAAGAGAATAAAAGTCGATGAATCACAAATGATAAATCCAACAATGGCCCCGCCTTCATCAATACCACCACCTGGCATGATGATGATCTTGGGTTCGGAAATCTCTCAACCTCCTCTGCCACCTCCCACGGATGAAAACGAACTATTATCCGAATCCGATTTCATTGCCACATTGTTGGACCCCAACGATGTCCCTATATGTATACGCATACCGCATGACCCGTCTAACTCTGCTTGGAATTTGAATGGTCAGATTCAGGACATAAATGCCAAGGCCACGACAACAGTGAAAGATCTGAAGGCATTACTGAAGGAACAGCTGGGCGGCATGCCAATGAATAAGATGCAGCTGAAGCACCCAACATCTGGCTTTATGAACAAGGATGGACTAAGCCTTGCTTCGTTAAACATTGGGCCGATGACAACGATCGATCTTGTCCCGAAGACTCGTGGAGGAAGAAAATAATGATTACAATATTCACAATGATGTTTATTATGACCCTATGGATTGTAAACTAATTATTCGGCGAGTTCCTCAACACTCACACCCAGTCAACACTCACACCCAGGGAGCCCAACCACTGAACATCACACACAAATTGTCATGATCTCTAGCCTCATTTATCAACAATTTGACCTGACCTGCAATAGTCTTGTGCTCACCCGACGTCCCATCTTCGTAGCCCTGAAGTTTTTCGTGAATTTTGGCAATAGCCCGATCCGCGGCATCATTTCTATTCTCGTCCATTGACGACATCTGAGCACTAGGCCGGTCCGTTCTTGACTCGTCATTCTTTCTTTGATGCTGAGTCGCCATCTGTGGACTGAGCGACCATTTGTAGAGTGGGTCCGAAACAACTGCGGATAATATGGTCAACAAGGTGTCTGCGTTGCTTCGCATGACGCCGACGGTGGCTTCCGCGGCTTTTGAGAACACACCATCAGTACCCGATGGTCCCATCCCGTCTACCATGTCTCGTGTGAGTCGAAACGGCACAACTTCTGGCGTTGCCAATGTCTTGCCCTGCTCGAACACTATGCCAAAATCTATATGAACTACTTCACCTGTCTTAGTGTGTACTAGAATATTTGATGTATGACGATCGCCAATCCCGAGAATGTGGCCGACAATTGAGCTGACAGCACATGACCTGGTATACAAAGTTCTGGCAGTGTGCCATGCCTCCATCGATGACTTGAAATTTTCCAAAAAGAAGAATCGAAAGGCTGGGGAGTAATTGTCGCATATTTTGTCGTAACACTGTCGTTTAGACTCTTGTGTAGCATTTGGATCATCAGCGACACTCCTGTAATATTCTCTGCAATCATTGCCTCCCCATTCACCGGGATAGTATTTACTGTGTGCGCCTATATTTTTGCCCTTGTCAGTGAGAAAGTCTCCAAAACACTGTGTATTGTCAACCCACTCCAGAACTCCACTTGTAGGACTGAGCGGAGTGATGCCATATGTAATTAGTCTCAACCTACGGACAGCCCCGGTGGAATTTATTCCACTTGAACTTTCATTTCGTAATAAGTCATTGACAGTGCCGAAAACTTGTTCCATTATCGCATCTTGTCTTAAATCATCTTCTCCTTTGACAAGCTGTTTGAATCTGCCACCTTTTGACCCAATACACATAACAATTTTAGGCCTGTGAATACCCGTCGGTGTCAAATCAAACGTAGACTCAAAGCTTACAACTCGTTCTGTCCCAACCGGATCTTCCTTTCCTTGTCCATAGTGTCCATCCGGTCGAATCATCGGGGGTTTAGTGATAATCGCTGGCATGGCGAAGTTGGTGTTACTTTTCCCACGACGCCCTGAAAGACAAGAATCAAGATTGAGCTTGTACTGTCGAAATGCGATTCCCTTCGTTGTTTTCTTTTGGATATTAGAGGTTTCGAGCTCTGCGACGTCCATGTATGATGACATCAGAGTTTTGTACGAATCAAGCATCGCACAAACATATTCTGGAGAACTTTTACGAAGATCTTGAATAATCCCATTCACTGCATTAACCTTCGCGGTCCCAACATTCTCTAAATACACATTGCCTTGACGACCATTTACTCCACCACCAATTCGCTGACCATTGGAGAGAGCCAGTAGCTGTACAATACCGTGATAAGGATGCTCAGAACAAATCTTGCAAACAACATCACGTAGAATACTTTGAAAACCACTATTGTCGTCTTGCTGCACCTCATCAATTCGTGAAAATAGTTGATAGGTGAGAGGGACCAGCCTGTAAGATGGGATCGACGATAGGCTTGCTTTGATGATTCTATTCACGATATCCTGTGTCCCCTTTCGTTGACAGTTTTTGAACCATATTGAAATAAGTTTGAAGACATGCTTTGATACGTCAATCATAGAGACAGGTGCCACTTTCAGAGCATTACAATATGACTCGACTGCCAACTGTAGATAACGGTGCATGGAGAATTCAACACTTTGACGTTCCCGTGCGTCTATTTCAACCTCTTTCGATAATGTTCCATGTGCTGTCCTCAAATCCACGATGGCGGTGTCATTACTATTTCTTGACTTTTTCTGTATCTCCTTCAATCGAGATGCTACAGTCTGAAGCTCTCTATTACGTTCCTGTGCAGTAATATTGCGCCTTCTCCAAGCATCACTTGACACCCTGCTATCAATTGAATTGTAAAGACTGGCTGCAAATTCTCCTAGCTTAAAGCTTGCGATGGACGCACGGTGCGTGTTTGAAGTCGTAGGAGCTGTCTTGTGTATCTGCATCGCCAGTCCAGCTGCTTTCTCGAAAAATGATGAAAGTACGGTTTCTACGCTATCAACATTGTTTTGAGCCATATACATGCCACCCAACAACAGTGAATCAGCTCGAATTTGACCGTACTCAATGTCAGTAGAACCGTTTTGAGAAACAGTAAGATGATTTGCAATCATTTTGCAAGTCATAATCGCACCATCAAGGTCATTATCGTTTGCAGAGCATCTAGCGTCCTCCAAGCGTAACATCAGCGGTAATTTGTCAGCAGAGGACAGGTCTATGATTCCTGTCTTCTGGAAGGCTAGTATTAAAGATCTCAAACTTGAAAGCGATACTTTGGCAGCACCGGGATGACCTAGCTCGCGACAGATGCTACAGGATTTGTAAATGTGGAACGTGAGTGCCTTCATCACTAATTGTTGGTCAGCTTTAAGATTGTTTGCGAGGATTTTCAACGAAATTTCCTTTATAGAAGACTCAAGGGACAATGATCGAAATATTGATCCATCAATAGAATCAACGTGATCTTTTGTATCGAAATTGATGTCACGACCCACTAGTAAATCTTCGAATTTCGACGTTGATTCGAAGCATTCGTCATATCCCCAGCGTCGAAGTAGAAATGATAGACTAGTGGTACCCGCGAGTGTAGTTGAGAGGAGCTCCAAGTGGCCGATCAGATTGAGCTTTGTGAGATGAGGAACCATACCTGTTGATAGCGCTTCTGATCCTGCCAGATTTTGAACATCTGCCAAAACTGACCTACGAGCGTGCAAAGCATTGTCCAGACCTACTGTAGCATCATTCTTAGCCAAACTCTGTAGCGCATCGTACAATGATTCGTAAAAGCTCGACGTTGTTTGGTTAGAAAATGAAGGAGCATAGGGAGCAACATTATGTGAGCCAGACATAACCAACGGCCCATCCCCGTCGTTTGTCAAGGGTAAGAGTGAATTGTCCCATTGACTTGTTTTGTTCAATGCATCTTCAAACCACTTTTCCCGTAAAAATCGCATATCATGGTCGTTTCTATCCATCTTGCTACCCACCCCAAACAGATAATTTTGTTTGATATGGTGCAAACCTAAATCTTCAAGGCAGCTTGTGACAGCTGAAACCCCCGAAGAGGACCCAGCGTGAGTTTGTGCAATACCTGTTTGCATCTTGTTATCCAGATCTGATAGCATATATATAGGATGGTCTCGACGGCATCCATCCAATGCAAGTAGACACGATATGTTTTGCTTCAAATAAAGCGCAGATCCTTGAGAAAGAACACCTCGCAGCTCATCTTTTGCGTTCAGTTCTGACAAGCAACGTCCAATAATGTCTTTGGCAAGCAAAGCCTGTTTTAAAACCAGCTCACTTTTCTGGTCGTCATCGTCAAGATGTGTCAAAACCCCAAAGCCACTGATATCCTGACACAAAGAAGCTTTCTTGGGGATGTTAGAATCATTAGTAGCAACATCTTCGAAAAAGGTCCCAGAGCCGATCAAATTATTCATGCTCATCTCTGCATAATACAGAGCAGAGTAATAACGCTTGACACTGAGGCAAGCCTGAGCAACGTCAAGCCCGGACACTCTCAAAACCACACCATAAGGAAAACCCCTCCATTTCTCAGATTCTTCAAATGGATTCATAGATGCTGAAGAATTGTTAGACCTTTGTCTATTCGATACTGCCGAGCTATTTCTTGGCGTGTTCGCAGATTTCTTATTCTTGATGTGTTCAGAGGACGAAAGAAATCGAACTTCTGTTATCACCCTTAATAGTTCGACTGTATTAAGAACGACTGTGACAGCTTGAGTGGCAAACTGATGCTTTGACTTAGGACTGAGTATGCGAGCAAAACAATGCGAGATGATGCCATTCATTCGACTAGTTGACGAACCTATAGCAATGTTCGACATGATTACGTCTCGAACTCGACTGTCTCGTGCACACTCGTCTCTTGCCTCAGAGTCAAGAAGGTGAAATATGAGAGCTGGGAAAATAGAAGCAGCGAAACTTGCCTCCTTTGCACATAGTCCCTGACAAATTCGAAAGAAGTCTTGGTCACCCTTCTTAATTTTGGATCCTTTGCTAAAAGAGCAACTGATGATTGAGCTAGTGATTTTTCTTATCCACAGCTCACAGGATCTTTCATCTCCGTTAAGTGTCCACAAATTGTCTTGCCAGCACCACGAGTCATCATCGGGGCATCCAGATGTATACTTCAGCCGTTCCATACAACTGTCTGAAACCTTGACTGCCTCTTTTCGCACTTTGCCATCATCGTGAGTAACAATGAAAGGGCTCAACAGTGCTTTTATATCGCCGACTAATGACATCCAATATTCTTCACCTACTGGTGTAGCAAGTAATGCCTTGGCAGTTTTCATAGCAATAAGAGATGTGTCTGCACAGTCAGACAGTAAAAATTGACCCAAAGACGTCAATATAGCCTTCTTTATTGATAAAATTGGGTCAATGAGTGACTCGTCTACCAAACTTGACTTGCTAACTTCTTGATATAGTGTTGATATGTGGTAGATATTTAGCTCACCAAGACATCGGCTGCTAATCACACGAGACTGTTCGGGCTCTCTTGATTGACAGATACTCAACAGCAATGAATAAGTAGTGTAACGATTATCGTCAACCGTATGAGCTAAGTTTTGCTTTGGCTCGGCAACAAGAGCTTTTTCGAGTCGACGCAGAGCGAGTAGACGAGCTAAGACATCATGGCTAGAATAAGAAGAGCTGGATTCAAACGCGTCGAATGAAATTGGATGTTCACCCAAAACACGAATGAAATGTTCACACTCAGTCATCATAGTAGCTTCCTTTGTGTTTGTCGATCTTTGTTGGATCGAGTCAAAAAAAGTGAGGATGGAATACTTTTCGTTTACATCCCTGAACACTTCCTCCTTTTGATTCCGAATAAGGATATCCTCTGCACCCAATATATCATCGATCTGCATTCTTTCGCTATTTGCAATAATCTCAAGACATCCATACGCACCGAGCATAGTCTCCGATGTCAATTTTTCCTCGAGATCCGCCTTAGATGCAATCAGATTCTTAAGGATTGCATCACTTTCAGATGACAATCTCCAGGGCACCTCGCCTAAATTGTCCAATGAGGTGGATTCATCGAGCCCGGATAGAAGTCCCTGACTTGACTTCTGTTCATATTCGAGGCAACGGAGGGCTGCAACAATAAGGATGAAAGTATTTAGGAATTCAAATCGCACTGATAAAACAAAGGAATGTAAGATCATAACTCACTAGAAGCACAAGTCAGGTATAGCCTCTCGTAGGCCCGTTGATGGGTCTGAATCAGTGCGAGACTCAGCTTGTGGAGGACCGTAATGACATCCATCACCAAATCTTCTTTGGTATTAGTAGAAAACAGAGCGCCCAACACCGCATTTAACGATGATAAAACTAATGAACATATGCCAACATTTGTCGGGTCTAAAATGATGGTGATGAACGAATGGAGGGAAAACCCCAGCTCACCCGATTCCACTGTCCCATTTCCAATATATTCAATCAAAATGTCACAAAGCAACGACATAGTACTCCAGGATTCCTCTCGCTGTCGTGATGTCTGGCTTGAAGAGAGCCAGTATTTGGTAATGACTATGGTCTCAGTCAAACTGCTCCCCAGTTGCTCTAGGTAAAAGCCATCTTTACGAGTCGACGATGCCTTCAATTGCTTTGAGACGTACTTCATCCCTTCAATGTAGGACGTCGAACTTAGTTTTATGTCACCACGCCCGACGATAGAAATACCTTTACGATGCAGTAACAATATGTGTCGCAGCACAAGAAAGCAGCACCTGGCTCCAGTCTTTTCTATTTCAACTGTCGATACGCATCTCTTAAGTAGTTTGAAGGCGTTTTCACACTCAAAAGAGGCATCTCCATCTTCTGCAAGCACAGCCACGTAGCCATACAAATCCTTGATGTGAGTACAAAGTACTTTAGCTACAAGGTGATCAGTGTCATTCCCAGTCAAAATCAGGACGCATTCTGTCAGATACTTTGTTGCGTCGATGCGCTGATCATCATTGTTCATAGATTTCTCATCGGATGATGCAAACAAAATGTTCGGAATGAGAAATTGAGCAACGGAATCTACAAATGTCGTCAGAACTCTCTCGTTCAGAGTTTGGCTCTCGCCTTCAACGATATCGAGACAGAAATAAGTATCACTCCATCCTTTGCCTGACTGAAGCATCGACAAAAGATCAATCGGCAAATATCGACATATTCGCTCAATCGCAAAAGGAGACATCAATAGAAGCGGGAATTGCCGTAAGCTTCTGCCGGAATCTAACCATTTAACCAACAAATGAGGCATCATGTCATCGAACATATCACCGACGCTCTTGTGCTGGAGCAAAACAGAGGCTCGTTTGCATGCTTGGTAACAAGGCAATAATAAAGAACGTCTTTTAGTAGCCAAATCGATAAGCCGCCAGATCATATCTCGGGCTAAAGCTGCATGTGATGCATGGCCAGCAATCATGCCCAGACACTGAACGGAATTATACTCGATAGATGCCTCAGCATCGGTTAATGCGTCATCTTCTAAAGCAACCATTTCGTCTCGAAGCTTTTGATCAACAAGAGTCTTCTCCACCCACTTTCGAATCTTGTTCCTGTCGTCGAGTTTAGGTAACGCATTCTTTAATACGTCATATGCAACTGGATTTTGATCTGGATAGCAGAGCAATGCTGCGCCAAGAAGATCACAAGCTAACGACCGAACACTCTCATCAATGTGGCAAAAGCTAGTATATATGACATTCCGAAGAGAGCTATTGAATTCCTGTCGAAGATTCGATTGAGCATAAATGAATGTGAGAGCTGCCACGAGAACTTGCTGAGAGTGATAAGAGCCTCGATATTTCAGAATTCTCTTTGTCCATCTACGTAGCAGGAAATAATCACTACTCTCTTTACCAATTCCCTCTGGATGTAAGGCTTCAAGAACCATTTTGCTTTCGTCACTCAGAATCGGCCCGCAACACTCTGAATATTCACTAATTTTTACCATGCTTGCTAACTGCCCTAATCCTCGCATGTAATGCTTAGAAGACGGGGGGAAACTACGTCTAATATGGAGAATTGTCTCGAGGCAAAGGATCAAAGTGGATTCTTGTTCCTCGTTCGCATCCTGCCCACGTCCAACTTTCAAGTCGAGTCTGTCCTGTCTTAGAAGAACCGCTTTTTGACAAAATAATGCTGAGCAAACAAGTGCTTCATACGGGTCTGGTTTCACTATCAAAGTGCCATAGCCGGCTTGGTTGTTGAAGTCTTCGGGCCAAACAAGGTGACTTGCTATGAACTCTAGGGATTGAAACGAAGGCAACAAAATCAATATCAGTGAGGAGCAAGCCCAAGCACCTCTGGCATCAACCGATATTGACACTGGAATATTATTACACGCAGATTCGTTTCTTAATCTTGAACGTGAACCATTCCCCACTCGCCGTCGTTTTGGAGGAGGTGCTCTTGGTCTTGGACGATGACTTTTGTTAACTGCATCATCATCGTCGTCATCCATGAGGCCATCACTATCATCGGAATTGTGAGAGGAGTGCTGAGTTTGTGAATGTGATGGCTGGATTCGCCGTTGGCTTGAAGCGTAGCGGCCGTCGTCATCGGAGTCTGAATTCAATGTATTAAACGCGGCGACAGCTGCGTAATTGCAATTGGCACCGCATGATTGATTTCTATATTCCTTAATGAATGACTTGCAGATCGAAAGCAATGATTTACCTGGGATGCCAAATAGGCGGTGAATTTTATCTCCGTCACCTCCAAAAGCTGAAATGAAAGTCAATACACGAATAATTCCATGTAAATGGTTGAACACCACAATGAAATCTGATGGGTAACTTTTCAAGGATGGCAATTTCTCCACTAACAGATCTAATGCAGGGATAAACGTGTCTTCAAATATATCGCAGATGTTCTGCGAAATGCGATCGACTGTAGAATGGCTTGACAATAGACTTGTCAACATTAACGATAAGAAAGCTGATACTTGCGGGAGTGCCAACAAGTTATCACTTGCCTTTGCAGCGTTATCTGTCTCTTCATCGTCATCGCTCGCATTTCCATAATCATATTTCAGTTGAATGAGCAATTCGTCGAAGCCGGACTTGATCGAGTCGAGCACCAGACTAGCCAGAGAGTTTGATCGGGTCGTGATTGCAGCGTCAGCACACGATCTACGATCCAAATAGCGTCGCAACTGTTCTCTCTCATACTGAGCATTCAAGTATGTATTTAGAAGCGGACCTCGCCCTTGCGCAATACGAAGTGTTTGGTCATGATCCATGCCAGATAGATAATCATTAGGTGTAATAGATTCCGACCAAAGAGCAGTGTAGAGCTGGTTGATACTTATATTGGCATTGAAATCGATAGCGTCTGGGTCGTATACAAAGCACATTGGCTCTGAATCCTCGGTGGTTGCAAAGATATTCAATGCGTCTAACTCATAAGTTGATACCGACGTAAATTCTCCATCTCTTATCAGCGAAGCCATACAGGTAGCCGCATAAGGCAGGAAGCTCCGGCGCAAGCTTGACTCAGCACTACTTTTCATGGCCAATTGAACGAACTGTAAGCAATAAGTCACAAAATAACGTCGATCTTTCATAGATGTTGTCATACGTATAGAATCAGCGGCAGATAGAGGCGCAGTGACATCACCAGCGTCGTTAAAACCGATAAGTCGAATGGCATTGGTTATCAACTCAAAAGGTGCACACGAAAGAAGGCAAGATGCATCCTCAAAAACAGGAAGCTTCCAAAGCTGTCCTTGTTCTTTCCGAATAAAGTTATTATTGGCGCCCATTTCAACATTCTGAGGAGGCCGACAAGCGAACAAGCCCTCCCTGTCCGTACATTGATAACGTATTATTTGAGTCAGAAGTTGAACCACAAGCTCACCAACATTATTGCCGAATGCACCTGAGGTGTATGACGAATACCTGAGATCAAAACGAAAGAGGGTCTTCCATACATATTGCCACGCTAAGCACAAGGCTTGCACAGATGAGGGCGATCCATATGTCGCGGCGTCAGCTAACCCCTCTCTGGAGCAAATGATTGCGGTCGACTCTGTCATTTTCAGAAGCGTCATGATAGTCCACATCTGTATTTCATCATCGCCAGCACTACCTCCATGGAATTCAAGTGTCGTCCCTAAGAGGTAAACTACCGCGGCTGCATCGGCAGGAGAAGATCCATGACGTTCGAGGATATTTGCAAGAGTTGCGTCAGGATAGTGACCTTCATCCAAGATAGTTGACCAGTATTGGCGAGTACTCGAAGCCCAACATTCTCCGCGGGGGAAGGATTCTACACAAGCGCAGAGGAACTGAAGAGAAGCTACAGTCGTTGGGCGAATAGAGTCCAACACTTCAGAGTTATTGCTAGGTGTCATAGTAGCGGTGGCCAAGGTACCTTGCGTCATCGTAGCTTCAGCTGACATGGCTTCTTCAAGAAGACTGCTCTCATTAACGACCAACCCTCGAAGAACAGGGCACGATTCGAGAAGAATCTGCTCGAAAGAAGATGTGACATCATTACTTCCAATAAGTGAATCATCATAGACACTGCTTATCTGAGTATTCGTCGAGTAAGTATCCAGTTTGGGATTCAGCTTGTACAAGTGACGAGCGACCGTGCGTATCCAGGGACTACGCGCTAATGCAAGAGGTGACGCAACGCATCCGTAATCCTCATTGTGTCTACGAACGGACTGGCCCCGAGGAACGATGTCAATCTCTCCTTGCTCAATCCCGGCAGATGATCGCATCATCTCCTCCTCGGCCCTAGCAACTAGCAATTCCAGAGTGTCTACTGCAGTTACGTCGCCATGTCCCCGATCCTCGGCTTCAGACATGTACAGCCGTTGCGAAATCCGCAATAGTCGCGCCATGAGCTCAAAATGTCGACGCTGCCTCCGTGTGAGAGGTGTCCATGCCGCACCACCAATTCTGACATCAGATTTTCCGTACTTCCTACCCGGGAGAAGACTCCATCGAGGATCCTTCTTCTTCTTCGAATTCTGTCCACTCAAAGCAGAGGAACCGAAGAGAGACTCTCTGACCTTTTCGTCACGTAACATATCCAACAACTTGTCGATTGTCTTCGCGTCCAATGTTGTCGCATTTTGTCCATTCTTTCTCTTCTTGATTGGTTTTCTCACCCTCTCACCACCACCATCATTTTGATCTCCACCCTCCTCTGTCGGCGACGACCTCGGTACCAATGGCCCTAAGTCTCCCTCAGGCAATCCACTCAACTTTCCGCTGGTCTCCGCCACAAGCAAATGCGCACCAATATACTCTGTGAGGGCTTCTCTGCTCTGAGCACTCGTCGTTGGTCTACCATAATTCCTCCTCGCCAGGCGTAATAGTGAGTGGCCGTAGTCTGACAGGACTGGTACACACTGCTCTGGATGTGCCGCAAGAAGACTTGTCGCGGCCAAATACATGTACGGCAACACCGATAGCATATCAGATTCAGTCCTGAGTTTGCGACGGAGAGATGATGGGTCCGCCATCTGCCCATCGACGATTGCCCTCGCGTGTGGATTGCGTGCAACAACGACGGATGACGGTGGATATGAGGTCCTATTTGCACCTCCTCCAGACTGCAATGTCCAAACATCCTCAGCCCAATCGGCAACAAGTTTCAACACGGGACGAACGAAAAGATGCATGCTCATCCCTAGGCGAGTAGCGCAATTGTGCATCATCGAACCAAGGCATTTTGAGGCCGCAAGTAGCGATTCCTGCGATATTGTATCACCCGTCGGCGTATTCCTTCCGTCATCACCACCGTCGACCGGGACGAAGATAGGGACGAACGCCCTACCCAAACGCGTCGACAATTCGTGTAATATATGACCAAGCTGGCCCTCCACTTCCAATTCAGCTAAGTATGCCGGCCTCGAGCACATGTGTGCCAGCCACTGCAACATTGACAATTCAACACCGGGGAGTTTCATTGCCTCGTCGTCATTGAGACACTGTACAGCGTAGTCGACACACGCTGCGACCTCTTTGTAGGACAACCGGGATCCTCGATCGTCATCAGAGCGCACATGTGGGACGTAGCTTGTGGCATTGAATCCGAAATGATGCTGCTTCGAAGTTCGAGGAGATGACTTGGAACGATCGGAACGACTGACGCAAGCTAAGTCGACATGGTGCCCGTACCTTGACCTTGTCTTCCAATCCTCTTCCCTTCCGACATTATTGTTATTGTATCCACCATCGTTGCATTCTAATTCCAGATCGGCATCCATCCTCAGGAATACTTTATACGGAAAAAGAAGTTCATCGGCATTATAATTTGCTTTTTGTCCAGTAAATCCAGATTGGTTCGCTGTCACCTTCTTCTTCCCCCTGCCAGTTGTTGATCCACTCGCTGGCTTACCCTCGAGGAGTGTCCGTGACGAGAGCAATGCTGCATCAAGGACGCTCCTGTACAAGACACATACACGATCCCATGGCAATGTATTGGCGGTGGCATTCACAGCACCATCACCGCGATTTCCCCGTCCACCATGCCCGATAGCATTTGCATTCTCAAACATGCGCAGCGCCTCTGCCTCCAACCTTCGTGGGGTGTTAAGATCGTGGAGCTTTTCCAGCATAGCTTTAGCCGCATTTCTACGATCGGTGACTTTTGACGCACGCAGACCATCCCGATGTGCAGTGAGAGCTGAGTAGGTAGGGTTCGAGTTGAGGCTACCGGAAGACGACTGCGGTAGAGATGAGGCCATTATTTGCGATGAGCGCTCTCCTCACGAGTGATATTTCCTATGAGATGACAACACCCACAGCAACCGCAAACCCACCCACCTACCCAAACCCAGCACTCGCGTGTTCAGCAATGTGGAGCCTCCTCCGGGTGTGAAGTAGAGAGTTGGAAATGACGCAAAAGCAGAATCACGAGAGTAGAGGGAGAGGAGGCGGGAAATCGAAAAATGAGTCGAATTTAGCCTTTTTTCCTTGGCAGGAAAAACTCATTGCGCCTTTGGATGCAACACTTAAGAATGTGGCAAAAAGGACAGGAATAGGGAAAGCAAAAGACAAAACTACACTACAGAGTAAAATTAAGTAAACGAAATGG
>Ga0247843_1006508_pt1 | contig 15204 bp, 14 predicted proteins | sample LaCruzMarch2017__FD_192420 | JGI IMG/M metagenome (GOLD analysis project Ga0247843, IMG submission 192420) | Freshwater microbial communities from meromictic Lake La Cruz, Castile-La Mancha, Spain - LaCruzMarch2017_8m | ecosystem: Environmental > Aquatic > Freshwater > Lake | place: Spain... | reverse complement strand
GGGCACAACCTCCCTCGAGCAGGCACGCCACAAGCGCGACCTCCTCGCTGAAGCGGACGACCACTATTGGGCGTCTCTCTTGATCGCCGAAGAGGCAGGACCTGCCTCCAATCGGGAAGCCGGAGAGGCGGTCCGCCGTCGCTACCGCATGGCCACAGTCAAGGCGCTCGCCAGCGGGTTCACTTACCAGCCGATCGATCATCTAGCGACGGCGGCGCCCCTCGAGGAGGCGCTGGCCCGGCTTCTTGCCGTCCACCACGGCGCTGGGCCTCAGGAGATACCCAAGGTGCGCGATGCCGAAGCCCTGCTCGGCGGGGCGCCGAAACCCACGGTGACTGTGTCAGAAGCCTTCCAGATCTATGTCAGCGAAATCGCCTACAACGCACAGCTCTATAAATCGCCAAACCAGCAGGCCGCCTGGGAAAAGACCAAGCGGACCTCGATCCAGTACTTCATCGACTTCGCTGGCGACATTGCCCTGGAAGAGATCACCCGCGAACTCGCCCTCGACTACCAGAAGCATTGGGCCGGGCAGGTGAAGCCGAAGGATCCCAAGGCGGAGGCGATCGCGCCCAATACGGCAAACCGGCATATCGGCAATATCCGGTCGCTCTATGCCGACTATTTCAAGCATGTCGGCGAAGAAGAGCGGGCGAACCCGTTCCGCAACATGCACTTCAAGGCAAAGACGCGAACCGAAGTCCCGCCCTTCTCAAGCGAATGGGTGCGGGAGAAGATCCTTGCGCCCGGGGCGACCCGTAAATGGCGCCCGGAACTCCAGCTCATCACCCTGATGCTGATCGAGACCGGCTGCCGGCCGAGCGAGATCATCAATCTGCGGGTCGAGGATTTCCATATCGATGAGCCGGTACCTTACATTTCCATCCGGGCACGGAATGACCGGGAAGTGAAGACCGACACATCCGAGCGTGACATTCCGCTCGTCGGTATATCGCTCGAAGCCGCGAGGCGCGCCGCGCAGAGGGCGTTTGCCCACTACTATGACAAGGGCGAGCTTTTCTCGGCGAACATGATGAAGAACTTCCGCAACCGCGGCCTCTTGGAGACGCCTGAGCACAAGATCTATTCGCTGAGGCACGCGTTCGAGAAGCGCATGCAGGAGGCCAATGTTGACTATGGCCTGCGCTGCTTGCTGATGGGTCACAAGACGACGAGACCCGTTTACGGGGACGGGGGCTCATTGGAGTATCGACGGGATGAGCTCCTGAAGATTGTGCATCCGTTTGATGCGCACGTGATGGCGTTGTTTGATCGTGAGAATCCGAGGTGGTCGGTGTAGGCCGCGGAGGTGCGCAATTGAGGTTATCTCGAGATTCCGACCAGAATGATGCTAGATGGCCTCTGACTATTCACCTCCATTATCAAGGGGCTCGCCATAGTCGAGCCGTCGTAGAGCGATCTCTTCCTGCGCACGCCGGTTTTCCGCGGCCACTCTGCGTTCCAGAGCGCGGATTTCCTTTTCAGCAAACTCCCTGACTCGCTTGGAAGCGTCATCAAGCCATGGCCTGATCGAATTCGCCTTCGCCTGATAGGTTTCCGCCGCGCCGAACTCTCCGTTCATCATTCCGGTTTCGTGAAAGACATGCAAAACTTTCGTTTCGATGTCGTCGGTCGCTTCATTGGAAGCAAGGATTGCGCGCAGTATTGGTAGCAGCGCTTCCTGTCCTTCGAATCCTTCAAGGAGCGATGCAACAAACACAAGCGTATCGCTGTCGGCGCCTTGAATCAGCGCGACAAGCGTTTCCTGCAGAGGCGCTTCAAGTTCCGGATAGACCCGGCTCAAGAAATGCGACAATTGCCAGCGCGCGTTGACGCCATCCGCGTCGTTCCAGCGGCGCAGCGCATTGAGCACGTCTTTCGGGTGAGGTTGAAACGCCTTATTGACCTCGTGAAAGGAGAAGGGAACGGCGTCGAAGAGTTCACGTCCTTTTTCCTCGGCGCTGGCGATCCGCCGGCCGAAAAACTCCAAAACAGCGATATGATCCTGACGGGCGAGAGGGAGAAGAATGGCTTCAGCGTGGTAGTCAATCGTTCGCGCGCCTGCCAGGGCTTCAAGCAGGGCCGCACGTTGCGCAGCGCTTAGGTCCGCAAACAACGAATCTCCCTGAGCCGAGAACCATGTGTGATCGATCCAGCGGTGATTTCCCGCAGCATGAAGCATGTTGAGGCACGGAAAGAAAACTTCGTCTCGCCAAAACGCCTTGTCATCGACGAAACGGCGGGTTGCCGCTTCCAGCAACATGACGCAGGCGTGTTCGTCCGTCTTGTTTCTTGCAATTTCTGCAACACGCAGGACGAACTCGCGATCAACTGTCTTAGTGAACCTCGCCGTCGATGCGATTTCCGGCAGGAATTCACCATTGTCCGCCCAGGCCAGCAACGCGGCCTTCGCGTCCTCGCGTGCGTCAGTTTCAAAGAGCGCGACCGCCAGAGGGGCAAGGGTCCAATGTGGGAGTAAATCACGGTCGCTTAGCAGATTCATGCCGAAGGTAGGGTGCCGCGTCGCAATCTTTTCAAAGAACCGGACTAGCGGGGGAAAGGTTGCGAGATCATTTGACTGGACCGCTGCGGCGCGTCCCAGATGCTGTTTCCAGTTTCCCCAAGTCTCCTCCGATATGCTTTCGAGCAATTCATCCTGACGATGATCGCGGATCCGCTGATCCCTTTTGAAATCGAAACTGTCATCCTCCCACAAATGGGGGAAAACGGATCTGAAGCCGACTAGGGTTTTGAAGATAGCAAATTCCTCGTCTTCATTGAGGGCGTCCCGAACCGCTACGATGGCTTCGATCAACTTCGCCTGCGCTTCTGCGACCTTTACTTCGCTCACCAAATTGTGCGGCAACGAACGATAACGCCGCCACAGATGCAAAATTCGCTGTTCGTAATCCTGTCGCACATCCATGGGCTTTTGTGTCAGGATCGGTTGAAGGGCGTGTAGCATATAGGCGCTGTCGTCGAGGATCATCGCCGTCACGTCATCGCTGTAGGCCCCGTGCTGCGGGCCAGCGCCTGCGATAAACAGATTGGAGATGGCGAGGCGCTGATCGTCTTCGGACGGGGCGGCCGCCGCAAGTTGAATGAGCATGTCGACGGCTTCGCGGCGAGCGACCGCAAGAGCACCGCTATAGTTTATAGCGCCGGTGTGAAAGGTGACAGTGTTGGAGCTTGAGGACGTCCCGGTGATGTCCGGCTTCAGAATTTCGCCGCAGATGGCCGCAGCTATCGGCGCGATCACGCCCAGATTATCTTCCGCCTTGAGAGCGGTGGCGAGGCGCGTTTGCGCGATCGGCCCATATTTTTCCCAGAGTTGCAATGTGTGCGCAGACAGCTTTTCAGCGAGGCCTATCAGATGCATTCGAGACTTTGGATCGTTCGTTTGAACAAACAGGTCGCGTATAAAGGTATAAGTCGCCTCAGGATCTAGATACCGATACCGTTCGACTATGTCGGCGATGACCTTTGTTGCGTCATGTGGCTCGGCGCCGGGATAGTTCCCAAATGGTGTTTCGCGGGACTTCGTGGCCGTGGCCTCTGCTGCCAGCCACGCCTGCTTCAGTTTTTCTCTGATGCCCGCAAACTCGGTCTGCGGATCGTCATAATACGGAAGCACGTCGTCTCGAAGCCTTTCCGCAGCATCCTTGCGCTCATTGTTGTCGGCCGCATTGACTATCGCATCAACGGCACCGAGATCGAAAAGCTGCTTGCCGTCTGTGAGGCGCTGAACATCGCTGACGATTTTCTGAAAGATATAGCCCGCGGGCAGAAGGTGGTCGCGCATCACCTCGCCGAGACGGCGCTCGATCATCGCCGCTTGATGGTCGCCGAAACCTTTGATCTCCGGCCGCTTGTAGATAATATCATGGGCCATCTCTGCCCAAGCGTGATTTAGTGTGGTTTGTACTTGGATCTCGCACCAGAGACCCTTGAACCTTTCATACTCGATTAGCGCAGTGCGGTCGTCTCGGAACCGCACAACATAGTTGTAGGACTGAAAGAGCTTTTCTGCGTCCTGGACGCCTGGTGCCGGCTGGTGAAATTTCGAGCGATCCCAGTCGATTTCGAAAAGGTCGCCAAGAATGCCAGAAGCGGCGAACCGATTGATGTCGCTGTTCGTGTAAAAAACGATACGGCACCCGGCTAGGTCTTTGCGTAGAACCTCGATCTCTTCTGATTCGATTGCTCCGGCCTGCTTCAGCCTCGCTCGCAACGAATCTGGATCTTTTGCCCGCGATTGAATTTGTTGCAGTTTGAAGCCTTGAGCATTCCGGATAGCCCGATCCAGCAATTCTGCGACGACGATGCAAAACTCAGCGTAGAGGGCGCGGCCACTCGATTCGTACTGTGAGATATTCATTGCGTTGTTCAAGCTTCCCATCGGATGGTGCGAATGCGCCCATCATTAGTCCATAAAGTAGGTGGTATGCTGAACTTCAGCCCGTGAAATTCGCAAATCGCATGCACGCCAGCCTTGTTGAAGAGCAGGCGCCATGTCTGGTTTTGTGTCGGCGCTTTAGCGGAGAACGCGGCGCAGGTAAGTATTGCGGCGTTGGGACGTTGCTGCGGGTCACGGACGGACGTGTAGCGGATCAGTTGGACCTTTTCGGCTCGGGCGGCTTCTTCGAGTTGTTGGCATGGTTCGTAGTCTGAGGGATGCATCCAGAGGTCGCGTGCCTTCTTGAACGGCTTTGCGGAGAGATCGATTGCTGCATCGGTGCGCACCGGCACGTCAAAAGCTGTGTGTTCGCTAGGCTGGGCGGGGAACGGGGTTCCGGGCGAGTCGACGTAGAACAGCAGGAGGTGGAATGCGGTTTCGATGATGGCCGTCGCTGGCTCTTCCGACACATAGTAGACGCCGGGTGTCTGGCCCGCGCGGCGGAACCTGGATCCGTTCGGATAGAGCCCGTACCGGAACGGCGTCATGTAGAGATAATGCAGGCCTGCGCATTCGGGCGGAACAGGCGGCTTGGTTTCTTCCAGCATGTCTTCAAGGACGCGTTGCTCGTCCAGCGTGTCGACAAGCTGGAGCGTGGAGACAACATGTTGTGCCTCCACGCAGCGCCAGAATACACCTTGAAGCGGCTTTCGCTCAGAGCGGAGCGCGCCGGGAATCCAGGTAGGCAAGGCCATGCGTCAGTCCTGCAATCGTCTTGATCTGATCGAGTGGCCGGCCGCCCAGCGCCCGGTTCTCATTGCGAAGCCATGCGTGCGCCACTTTGCTGTCCCCGCCTGTGATCGCATCGAGCGAACGGAACAGGCGCACGAACAACGCTCCCAGCTCGAAAGGCTTGGTGCCTTCCTCTAGCCGGAACTCGTCCTTGCGCATCCGGGAGATCGTCGGTTCCGAAACCCCCAGAATCGTGGCGAGGTCGCGCCCGGTGATACCAAGCTTCTCCGCTGCCCTGACGACCGCCATGGTCAGTATCCGGGCCCGCTCCTGAGCGTTGACTGCCTTTGCCTGGGTCATGGCCGCATCCTTTCCTGTGAAAGTATACATGCCATTAATTTCTGAAGAAATCAAGTGTTCGGCCTCCCTGAGCCGTGGCCGGCGTTCGGGCGGCTAAGCGCAGCTTCGATCCGGTCGGCCGCTGAACGCCGATTCTGGACCTCCCGGTCGAACCTGTCGAACAGCGGGAAGTACTTGTCACCGCAGTGGCGGACCACAAGGGCGGCGATCCGGCGGCCTTCTTCCAGATCCTTGAGGCTTAGGCTCATGAGCGTACGGTCCGACGTCTCAGGCGGGTTTTGCCCGGTTCCAGACCATGACGCCGGTGCCTTCGGACTCGTTCTCGAAGAAGGCGGCACGCATCGGCTGGGCAAAGCTCGGATCGTCAAGCTTGACGGCGAGGTAGGGCGTCTCGCCATCTTTTGAGTCCTGGCGCCAGGCCGCGCCGAGTTCTGCGCCGCCTGCATAAAGCCGGAAGTCCGGTGTGTCCTTGCTCTTTCCCTTTTCCTTGTTAGGAACAAGCTGGGCTTTGACATTGATGGTCATGGTACGGATGGTGCCCGTCCAGGTTCCGTCTTTCATTGTGAATGCGCCGATCTGTGCCATGGGTCAGTCTCCTTTGCTGGCAGTTGTGTGAAGGGCCCGGCGGGCCCGCTTGAATCCGGCGTCAGACGCCAGGAAACTTTCGATCATCGCGGCGGCGAGTGTCTCGGCGCGTTCTTCGCGGCCATAGGCCTGCTGATAGGCGGCCGCATAGTCGGTCAGCGCGGCATGGGTTTCCGGATCGAGCGCAAGGGTCAGCTTAGCGGGCGTGCGGTCCGGGATTTGTCCGAGGCGGAGATTCATCGGGCAGGCTCCTCATAGGGGCGAAGGACAAGGTCGCGGGTAACGATCACGCGCACCGGCCAGCCGGGCCTAACGGTGATCGAGGGCTGGACACCGAGGCTGCGATCGACCGCGCGCTGGCCGGCTTCATTGATCGTGTCGGTGGTACCTCGGCGGATGGCGCGCTCGATATCGCCGTCTTCGCTCGGGCCCAACTCAGCGCCGATGCCGAGCAGGGTGGCAAGGCCCGCGGCTGCAAACACCTTGTCCCAGTGATGATCGGTGCGGCCTTTGAGGCCTGCATAGCCGGACGCATCGCTGCCCGGTTCGGAGATTGCGATGGAGCTGCCATCCGGCATCAGGATCCGGTCCCAGACAACGAGGGCGCGGTCCTGGCCGAATGAGACTTCTGACTGGTAGCGCCCGATCAGGCGGCTGCCCTGCGGGATCAGCAGATGCTGGCCGCGTACCGTGTCATAAACGTTCTGCGTGACCTGCGCGATGACCGTTCCCGGAAGATCAGAATTGATACCCGTGATGAGGCTCGCCGGGATCAATGCGCCTGCCATCAGCTGGAACGGCGAAACCGGGTCTTCGATCCGGTTGGGGTTGCGTGTATCGGCGCGCGAGGTGCCCGCGAACGCTGACTTGCGGTCCTGCAGGTTGAGGTCGCCTGCGCCCTGACCGGCAGTGACTTGTGTCTGCGGCGTCCGCGTCAGCGCGAGCAGTTCTGAGGTGAGCGTGGCGGCCACATCCGGCGATGAGGCTTTGACGGGCATCGGCGCGCGGTCTTCGAGCCGGAAAAAGAGCGGCGCGCGGGCGGCTTCCTCGGCAAGTGCCGCTTCCTTGAGCCGGCGGGCGCGCTCTGCCTCTGACACGGGGTTCGGACGGAAGTCGGTTTCGAAGTCGGTCTGATAATCAGCTTCGATTCCGTAGCTGCGTTCGGTCTCGAGGATGGTGGAACCAAGATCGCCCGGCATCGGCGGGCCGAGCTTCGGGATATCCGGCGCGTCATAGCTGGCGGGAAGGGCTGACAGGCCGATCGGCTTTCGTGTGCTGCCTTCCGTGTAGAGTTCCTTTGCCTCGGCAGGCTCATTGAGTTTCGGCGGGGCGAGCGCGATGCTGGTCGCTGCGAACAGGCCCATCGCGCCAAGACCCGCACCGGCGATCAGGACCTTGCGATTGATCCGGGAGACGCTGCGCGGCTTCTGCCGGATCTGCAGCGCTTTCGCATGCGCATCGAACGTCTTGGGATCGGTCATCGCCTCAGCCTCCGAACAGGCGGGACTTTGGCTTTGCCGCCCCCTTCGTGATGCGCACTTTTGTCTGCGGGCTGGTCCCGAGACGGAGTTCGGCGGCTTCGAACAACCGGTCGACGATGTAGTAGCTGCCGCGGACCCGATAGTTGACGAGTTCGGCCTTGCCGGTGGTGCTAAGGACAAAGAGCGGCGGCAGGTCGGAGGCTTGCGCGGCCTCTGGCATCTGGATGAACACTTGCCGTCCGTCATCAAACACGCGGACCGGCGTCCAGGCGGGCTTGTCCCCGGAAATCCGGTAGCTGAAGTTCAGGGCCTCAAGGTTCAAGCCCTGATCGATGGAAGCGGCGTCCGCCTCTCTGGCCGCTGCGTTACGCGCGGCGATACCGGCGAGCTCGTACTGCGGATAGCGCCAGGAGAGGGCCGCCATATAGCTGCCGGATGTGGATTCGAGTTCCAGATGATAGGTGCGCCGGTCGGTAGCGATCATCAGGTTGGTGCGGAGACCCGCATTGACCGGTTTTACAAGGACATGGGCGCGGGCCGTTGCGCCTGATCCGGACGCCGTGTCGCCGACAACCCAGCGCACCGTGTCGCCGGCGGAGACCGAGACAAGGCTCTCGCCCGGCTGGAGCGCAATGTCGCTGACCTGGCCTGGGCTTGCGTAGAGCCGGTAGAGCGCGCCTTCCGTATAAGGATAGACCTGCACGGCGTTCACAAACCCGTCGAGCGAGGGCTCGATCAGGGCGCCGGAGCGGCCTTCCTCGATCGCCTTGTCCGGTGTGAGCGGTTTGGCGGGCTTGTCTGCTTTCGAATCTATAGGCTTCATCTGGCCGGGCAGCGGCAACGGGATGGCGGTCTCGACGATTTCGATGCGCTCAGGTTTGAGTTCCTCCTGGGCAACAGCCGCGACGAACGCGCTGTCGTCGAACGTAGGCTCCGGATCCGGCGGGGTGGTGCAGGCGGCAAGCGCGGTTAGCGATGAGGTGATGAGCAGGCTGCGGATCATTTTCTGTCTCCTGTGACGAGGTCTTCCGCCCAGCTGAGCGAAGCGATGTAGAGGCCGAGGGGGTTGGTGCGCAGGCGCGCTGCGTCGCGCGGCGGCTGCCTGACGATGCTGAATATGCCGGTGAACCGTTTGGCTTCGCGCAGCGCGCCCTGTTCATAAGTCTTCTCGATCCAGCGGGCCTGGAAGGACTTGTCCGACACCCGAACAACGCTGACGACTTCGACCGTCCGCGAGCGCCGGCCGACATCCGCAAACGGATCATTGGCTTCGGCTTCGGCGCTGAGGGTTGTCGCGGCTTGCGCCGTCACAAACTCATAAGCGCGCAGCCAGTTCTCACGCACGACGACGGGATCAGTGGAGACGCTGCGGACATCCGAGATGAACCCGGCGAGGTGATGCGCGATCTGCGCGTCGGAGGGCTTGTAGGGCTCGGTCGCCGGGCCGACGGCTTTGGCCGCGCCGGTCTCGTCAACTTCGACGATGTAAGGCGTCACCGTCGACTGCAGGCTCCGCCAGATCAGGGCGCCGGAGGTGGCGAACGAGAGCGCGAGGCACCCGAGCGCCATCAGCCGCCAGTTCTTCGCCTGGACCCGGGCCGAGCCAATGCGCTCGTCCCAGACCTGTCCGGCCTTCTGGTAGGGCGTCTCGGGGTAAGGCGAGGTGCCATAATGGGCTGTGGGTCGTTTGAAGCGCATGGGGTTACTCGTCCTTGTCGTTCAGGGAGGGGGCGGCGCCCGAAGAGCCGCGATCGCCGTCGCGCAGGCTGTGCATGGCGAGCTGGCGGGCCTCGCCGAGCCTCTGGGAGGCGCGCATGCCACGCGCCCAGCCAGGGCTCTTCTCGGGCGATGAGGCGGATGGGCTCTCGGCAGTGGATGAGCTTGAGCCGCCGGTGCTTTCGAACGTGCCGCGGGCGCCGCGCCGGTAGGCATCGCGGACAGCGCTGGCTGGCCCGGAGGCCGCGCGGCGCACCGTGTCACCGGCCGCCTGGGCGACGCCGCCAAGTCCTGCGGCAAAGCCAGCAGCACCGGACTTTCCGGAAGCCGTTGATCCAAGATCGAATGCGGTGCGTGCGCCGCCTGCCATCGAGGCGCCCGCCTTGACGGCGCTTGCCGCGCCGCCTGTGGCGGCGCCCAGCGCGGCCTTGGCGCCAAGGCCGGCGGCAACCGTGCCAGCTGCCACGCCTGCAGCGGCGCCTATCGCCGAGCCAGCACCGAGTTGCGGCGCGCCGGTGATCAGGCCCGACGCCATGCCGGGGCCGAACACGCCCATCCAGAGGAAGACGATGGCCGCGAGCACCGTGCCCATGACCTCAGCCAGCGTCACATCTTCTGTTCCGGCGAACGCATCGGTGATCGTGGCGAACAGCGTCGAGCCGATGCCGATGATGATGGCGAGCACCATGAGCTTCAGGCCCGAGGTGATGACATTGCCCAGCACGCGCTCGGCGAGGAACGAGGTCTTGTTCCAGAGCGCGAAGGGCACGAGCACGAACCCGGCCAGCGTCGTCAGCTTGAACTCGAGGATCGAAACGAAGAGCTGCACCGCGAGCACAAAGAAGGCGATCAGGATCACCGCCCAGGCAATGAGCAGCACGGCGATCAGGATGAAGTTCTCGAAGAAGGCGATCGGTCCCATCATCTCCCCGGCTTCTTCAAGCAAGGGGAGTGCGGCGCCGTAGCCGACGCCTGCGATATAGCCGGGCCGCATCAAGTCTTCGGCGGTGATCAGGCTTGAGCCGGCCTTCAGGCCGAGTCCGGCAAAACTGTCGAAGATGATCTGGGACAGCCCGGCGAAATTGCCGAGCAGAAACGCGAAGAAGCCCACATAGAGGACTTTCTTGATCAGCCCTGCGATCACATCGGCGTTCTGCGACAGCGCCCAGAAGAGGCCCGCGAGCGTGATGTCGATGACGATCAGTGTCGAAGTGAGGTAGGCGACATCGCCCTGCAAGAGCCCGAACCCGCTATCGATGTAGCGGATGAAAGTCTCCAGGAACCGGTCGATGACGTCCATCTCTTCCATGGCTTTTAGTCTCCGGTGCCGAGGAAGGTTTGCAGGCGCGCGCGGCCGCGTTCGGCTTCCGCAAGCTTGCGGGCCTGCTCCAGCGCTTCGGCGCGGTGCTGCGCGGCCAGCATCGCTTCGATCTGCATCAGCTGCTGGTTGGTCATGGCGCTTAACTCATTACCGGCCTGGGCGGCCTGCAGCGCGCCGACCGCGTCCTGGCTTTGCGTTACGAGGCTGCGGATGGCGTCTGCGTCGGTCTCGTTGTCTTCGAGTGCGGCGGCTGACACCGTCAGCGTTTCGCGGAATGCGTCCCGCGACTGGCGCCAGCGGGTCCGGGCATCTTCGACAAGCACAGAGCTCGGTGTCGCGGCGCCATACTCTTCCGGGTAGGCGGTTTCATAATCTCGTTCGATCTCGTCTACCGAATAGCCGATGCCCTGTGCGCGGCGCAGCACATCCTGTATCCGGAGGATCCGCTGGCCGATGATGCTCTCAGCGACGGAGACGGGGAGCGTCTCGAGATTGCGGGCCATGTTCTCCAGCATCTCGATCTCATGGGCGAGTTGCTGGACCTGGCCTTCGAGTTCCTGGAGCGCGCGCGCAGCCTGCAGGATGTTCTGGGCATGGTTGGCCGGATCATAGACCGCGACCTGCGCCATTGCAGGCGGTGCGAAGAGGCCAGCGACGGGCACGGCCATCAGGGGCGCGGTTGTTATCATTAGGCAGGCAAGGCGGCGGCGCATGGGGCGGCTCATTCGGCAGCGAGGATCTGTGGGCGGTAGGGTTGGCTGTGAGGCTGCTCGGCGGACGGGTGGCCCGGCCAGCGGGCAAGAAGGTCTGCCGCCCATGCGAGGCCCTTTTCGTGGAGCCAGGTTTCGGCGAAGCCTTCGCCTTCGGTCTCGGCCATCACGCGGTCGATTGTGGCCTGGTCTTCCGGGGTGCCAGCGGCGGCGAAGGCGAGCGCGACCGGGCCAAGGCTGAGATCGAACAGGCGGCAGCCTTTGGGCGACTGGAAGTAATAGTCCCGCTTCGGCGTGGCCCGCGCGATGATCTCGATCTGGCGAGCGTTCAGCCCGAACCGTTCATAGGCCTCGCGCATCTGCGGCTCGCCGGCGCGCTCATTCGGCAGGAAGATCCGCGTCGGGCAGGATTCGATCAGGGCCGGCGCAATGCTGCTCGTGGTGATGTCTGCAAGGGACTGCGTGGCGAACACGACCGCGACATTCTTCTTGCGCAGGGTCTTCAGCCATTCGCGAATGCGGCCCGCAAACGCGGTATGGTCGAGGAACAGCCAGGCCTCGTCGAGGATCAGCAGCGTGGGCCTGCCGTCGAACCGGTCTTCAAGCCGGTCGAAGAGATGCGTCAGGACGGGGAGCGCCGCGCCGGAGAGATGCATCAGCTCTTCCATCTCGAAACAGGCGAGATCTGAAAGCGCCAGTGTGTCCTCATCCGCGTCCAGAAGCCGGCCGAGGGGGCCTTCGAGTGTGTAAGGTTCAAGCGCCGTGCGCAGGTCGCGGTCCTGCAGCATGAGCGAGAGACCGGTGAGCGTGCGCTCTCGCCGCGGCGCAGAGGCCAGGGCCATGAGGCCTTCCCAGAGCCGGGTTTTCAGCTCCGGCGTCAGCTTGAGGCCCGCCTGTTCCAGAAGTCCCTGGAGCCAGCCGGCCGCAAGGCCTGCGCCCTGCCATGCATCGATGTTTGCCAGAGGCTGGAGGTCAGGCTGCCGGCCATCGCCAAAGCGGATATACTTGCCCCCAAGCGCCAGCGTCGTTGCTCGGGCCGATCCGCCCTTGTCGAAGATGAAGACCTGGGCGCCGGGGTATCGCTGCCATTGCAGTGCGAGCATCGACAGCAGGACCGACTTGCCGGCGCCTGTCGGGCCGACAATCATTGTATGGCCAACATCGCCCGAATGAAGGTTCAGCCGGAACGGGGTTGACCCGCCGGTCTGCGCTTCGATCAGCGTAGGGCCATTGAGGTGGCGGTTCCAGGCATCGCCCGCCCAGACTGCCGAGACCGGGATCATGTGGGCGAGGTTCAGCGTATGCAGCACCGGCTGGCGGACATTGGCGTAAGGGTGCCCAGGGAGGCTTCCGAGCCAGGCTTCGACAGCGTTGAGGCTTTCGGCAATCACCGTGAACCCGCGGCCGTTGATGATCCGCTCGAGCGCGCGGGCCTGTTCGTCCGCAAGGCGTGCGTCATCATGGGAGACCGTCACCGTCGTGGTCACGTAGCCATAGGAGACAAGGTCGCTCCCGAGTTCCTGCAGCGCGGCGTCGGCGTCCTGCGCCTTGTTGTCGGCGTCATTGTCGACGAGCGTGGTCGGCTCATTGAACATTGTCTCGCGCAGGATCGCGCCGACGGACTTGCGCTTGGCAGCCCAGTGGCGGCGCTTCTTCGAGAGCAGCTTCTCGGCCTCCGCCTTGTCCATCGCGATGAACCGCGTCACCCAGCGATAGCCGAAGCCCTGGCGGTTCAGTTCGTCGAGGATGCCGGGCAGCGTCGAGGCTGGATAGCCGAGCACCGTCAGGGTACGGATGTGGGCATTGCCGATCATGGGTTCGAGGCCACCGGTGAACGGCTCGTCGGCCAGCACGGCATCAAGGAACACGGGAAGTTCCGGAACGGTGACAGGATGGCGCTTCGTCGAGATGGTCGAATGCAGGTAAGTGAGCGTTTCGCTGTCCGTCAGCCGCGCGATCTCCGGCAGCGCAGTCGAGAGTAGATCAAATGCCCGAGCAGCATGGTGCTGGAACTCTTCTAACCGGGCGCGCCACGCATGGGCGTCTTCGGTCCTGGCTTTGGTCACCAGCGCACGTTCAGCATGACCTGCGAGGTCTTCCGGCGGAAGCCAGAGTAGCGTCAGGTAATAGTCGCTCTCGTACCGAGCGCCGGCTTCATCTGCAGCAATGGCGCGTTCCTCGTCGACGAGCCAGGAGACCGCATCGGTGAAGGCGCATTCCGGATACGGCGGCGCTTCGCGGCGCACGGCCTCGAAGAAGAGCGCCCAGCCTGAGCCGAACCGGCGCAGGACATTGTTGAGACGAGCAGTGACGGCAACGAGTTCAGATTCAGTCGAGCTTTCGAGGTCAGGTCCTCGATACCGGAAGCTCGTCTGGAACGCGCCGTCCTTGTTGTGGATCACGCCCGGCGCGACGAGGCAGGCCCAGGGGAGGTAGTCGGCCAGGAGCCGCGGGCGGTCTGCATACTCTGCGAGGTTCAGCATGAGAGATACTCCTTGTGCCGCATCGCGCGGGCCATGACGGTCATGAAGTCCGGATCGCGGCGTGCCATGAACACCGCCGCAGAATGTCCGCCGATCCAGATGAGGAGGCCGGGGATCCAGAGTTGCAGGCCAAGTCCGACCGCTGCGGCCACAGTCCCGATGACGATGGCCGCCGTCCGCGGCGCCCCCGCCATCAGGACCGGCTCGGTCAGGGACCGGCGGACCGGGATCTCGAACCCCTCCGTCATCAGATCAAAGCCCCGCCGCCGAACGAGAAGAAGGTCAGGAAGAAGCTGGTTGCGGCGAACGCAATTGAGAGCCCGAACACAATTTGGATCAGCTTGCGGAAACCCCCGGACGTCTCGCCGAACGCCAGCGTCAGGCCGGTGATCGTGATGATGATCACCGCAACGATGCGTGCGACCGGGCCTTCGATCGAGGAGAGGATCTGGTCGAGCGGGCCTTCCCAGGGCATGCCCGTGCCGGCCGCATGGGCGGGAAGGGCAAGGGCCGTAGTGAGGCCGATCAGGATCGCCGCTTTGCAGGCGCTGTTCCTGCCGTGGTCGGTCTGGTTGTTCGTCATGTGAAGTCTCCGTGTTTTACGAGGGTAAGGGACCGCGACACCAGCGGCTCGGTCACGTAGCCGTCGCCGTCGAAGCTGAGGACGCGCAGCGCCTCGTCGATCCGGCGGACGCCGTTCGCGCGGCTCATGAAGACAACCACGTCGATCGCGTCGGCGATGAGATCGAACGGCGCGCGCGGTGTCGCTTCAAGCGTCAGCTGTTCGAGACGTCTCAGCGCGCCGAGGGCAGAATTTGCATGCAGCGTCGTGATTCCGCCGGGATGTCCCGTGTTCCAGGCCTTCAGCAGATCGAGCGCTTCTGGCCCTCGCACTTCCCCGACAATGATCCGGTCAGGGCGCAGGCGAAGCGTCGAGCGGACAAGTTCCTGCAGGCAGACGCTGCCGCGCTGCGTCCTCAACTGGACGGCATTGGGCACCGCGCAGCTGAGCTCCCGCGTGTCTTCAAGAATGATGATCCGGTCGGCGGCGAGCACCGGCTCTGCCAGCAGTGCGTTCGTGAACATGGTCTTGCCGGAAGACGTGCCGCCCGCAATCAGAATGTTCGCATGCGCACCGAGCGCTTCCTTGAGCGCCGCGCAAAGGGCAGGTGACAAGCTGCCCTGGTCAACATAGTCGCTGAGCCCGAATGGCGACGAGGCGGGCTTGCGGATCGAAAAGCACGGCGCTGTCGAAACCGGTGGGAGCAGACCTTCAAACCGCTCGCCGGTCTCCGGAAGTTCGGCGGAAATGATCGGATGGCCCGCGCGGACGATATCACCCGCGCCGGAGGCGACCAGCCGGATCACCCGTTCCCGGTCGGCGGCATCCAGCGTGTGCTCTGAAACGATGACGCCTGCG
>Ga0247843_1006505_pt1 | contig 15208 bp, 14 predicted proteins | sample LaCruzMarch2017__FD_192420 | JGI IMG/M metagenome (GOLD analysis project Ga0247843, IMG submission 192420) | Freshwater microbial communities from meromictic Lake La Cruz, Castile-La Mancha, Spain - LaCruzMarch2017_8m | ecosystem: Environmental > Aquatic > Freshwater > Lake | place: Spain... | reverse complement strand
TTGGCCATGGCTAAATTGGTATATTACACTATGATGTTGGTGCTGCCTATGCTGCTTTCTCCTGTTTCGTGGTGGGTTACGCTATTGTTCTTTTTAAGTATGCATTTCATAGCAGGCGTTATTCTTTCCAGCATTTTTCAATCGGCCCACGTGATGCCGCAAGCAGATTTCCCAACGGCACCAGACAGCGGAAGAATGGAAACCAATTGGTTTGTGCATCAGTTGCAAACCACCTGCAATTTTAGCCCAAAGAGTCGCGTATTCTCATGGTTTGTAGGCGGATTGAATTATCAGATTGAGCACCATCTTTTCCCCAATGTGAGCCATGTGCATTACCGCCATTTGAGCAAAATTGTGAAACGCACCGCAGAGGAATACAACCTTCCTTACCATGTGTATGGTAATTTCTTTGCCGCCATTTGGAACCATACCAAAGAACTTTATGTGCTTGGAAAACCACAAAAAGTGATTCCAGTTAAGGCGTAGGTTTAAGCCAATATCTTTGGCACTATGCCAGCGAATAAATATGCGCTATTGCGCTATCGGGTTATTGACCGTTGCATCAGCAATAAATACCGTCCGTTTCCTAGTATTGAAGATTTGCAGCAGGCTTGCGAAGACGCCATTTATGGCAGCAGCAATGAGCGAGTGTCGCGCAGCACCATAGAGAAAGACATCAAAGCGATGCGCACCGAGGAAGAGTTGGGCTATTATGCACCCATCAAATACTCGAAACTGGAACAGGGTTATTATTACGAAGATTCATCCTACACCATAAAGGACATTAGCCTCAGCGATGAAGAGCAAGAGGCGATAAAATTGGCGGCTACCACGCTGTTTCAGTTTCGCGATATGGCGATGTTCAAAGACTTTGGCTCGGCCATCCAGAAGATTTTCGACCGGATGAACATTTCGCCCGAAATGGAGGACGAAGCGGTGGAGCGTCACGTGCAGTTCGAAACATCGCCTGTGGCGCAGGGCTCAGAGTTGCTACCAGAGTTGCTGGCTGCGATTAAGCAGCACCAAGTGGTGCAGTTTCGGTATCACTCCTACTTGGAAGACACCAAAACGGAACGCGTACTTGAACCCTATTTGTTGAAGGAATATCGCAACCGTTGGTATGTGATAGGCAGAGATGTGGAGCGCAAAGCCACGCGCACGTTTGGTCTTGATCGGATTGACAATCTGCATAGCGCACCCCACTATTTTGTAGTGCCATCAGACTTTGATTCAGAAACATTGTTTCGCCATAGTTTTGGGATTACTGCTGGTGGTCAGGCTGAAGATGTGGTGCTGCGGTTAGCCAAGCAACAAGGGCTATTTGTAAGCTCGCAGCCGCTGCATCCTACCCAAGAAAAGATTGCCGAAGATGAAAATGGAATTGTGGTGCGCATTCGCGTTATTCCATCACCAGAATTGACAATGACCATTCTCTCATACGGAAATCAGGTGGAAGTGGTCTCGCCCATCAAATTGCGCGAAGAAGTGATGAAGGCTTTGAATTTGACCGCCTCGTTTTATAGCAAATAATCGTTTCTAGTGCAAACAAAAACGGCCCTGTCACATGACAGAGCCGTTCGCTATTTTTGCTTGACGCGTGGCGTCAATATTCGTCTTCGTTAAAAAAGAAATCTTCTTTCGATGGATAGTCAGGCCAAACGTCCTCGATGCTTTCGAAAATCTCGCTATCGTCCTCAATTTCTTGAAGGTTTTCGATTACTTCCATCGGAGCACCAGAGCGCATGGCAAAGTCAATCAATTCGTCTTTGGTAGCAGGCCAAGGCGCATCTTCCAAACGAGATGCAAGTTCAAGAGTCCAATACATGCGTTAATCATTAAACGGAGGAAAAAAGTAACCTCCTAGGATTTTGCGCAAAGCTAAAAATTATACAATAGCATAAACCGGCTCAAATAAAAAATAGATTGGAACTACAATCCCCTATTGGCGCGGTTTCCACGGTACTTCTTGAACATTGTCGTCTTGTGCCAACTTTCGACCAAGCACAAAGAGATAATCGGAAAGGCGATTGAGGTAAATAATAACAAGTGGATTGATGGGTTCTTTCTCATTCAACAGCACTGCCAAACGTTCGGCCCTGCGACACACACAACGGGCTACATGACAAAAAGCAACGGTATCGTTTCCACCAGGAAGCACAAAAAAGCGCATCTCGGGCAATGCCTCGTTCATTCCGTCAATTTCATGCTCTAAGAATGCCACATCCGAATCATGTAAATCGGGCACTTTTAGATTATTCTTCGATGGGTCGGAGGCTAGAATGGAACCTATGGTGAACAACCTGTCTTGAATTTCGCCTAGCGTACTACTGTGGTGCGCATCTATAGCGCGATGGCGCACTAAGCCGATGTATGAATTCAGTTCGTCAACCGTACCATAACTTTCGATGCGAATGTGGTGCTTGGGAACACGCGCACCACCAAAAAGACCTGTGGTTCCATTGTCGCCCGTTTTTGTATAAATCTTCATGCCTTGTGTAACACCGTTGTGATGTTTTGGTTCAAGGTGTCGCTTTCTACCAAACCATCTTTTAGGCGAATAATGCGGTGGGCATGTTGCGCAATTTCTTCCTCGTGGGTCACTACCACAATGGTGTTGCCATTGCTGTGAATTTCTTCGAACAACCCCATTATTTCGATGGACGTTTTCGAATCTAAATTTCCAGTTGGCTCGTCAGCAAGTAACATAGCTGGATGATTGACCAAGGCGCGCGCAACAGCCACACGCTGTCGCTGTCCGCCCGAAAGTTCGTTTGGCCGGTGGCTCATTCTATCTCCCAAACCTACTTGCTCGAGCACTTGCTGACCGCGCAAAACCCGTTCTTTCTTTGCCTTGCCCGCATAGATTAGCGGAAGGCAAACATTGTCTAACGCTGTGGAGCGCGGCAAAAGATTGAAGGTTTGAAATACAAACCCAATCTCTTTGTTGCGCACCTCCGCAAGTTGGTTGTCGTTCATTTGGCTAACATCCTGTTCGCTGAGGAAATATTGCCCAGACGATGGCGTGTCCAAACAGCCCAACATATTCATAAGAGTAGATTTGCCCGAGCCGGAAGGCCCCATCAATGCCACATACTCCCCTTTTTTGATTGTGATGCTAATGTCGCGCAGGGCATTCACCTCTTCGGTGCCCATGCGATAGACTTTTGCCAAATTCACTGTGCGGATTACATCTGCCATGGGGCTAAGTTAGTTCAAAGTTTAAGGTTCGAGATGGGCTTATCAGTACCGAATTACAAAATCTTGCTTGGCTTGACCTTCACGGAGGAAAACAATTCCAATCTGAAAAAGATCTAGTGTGACCGAAACTCTTTCGTGTGCCTTGATAATTTCCCACGCTTCAGCCATTTCTTTCGACCAATAAATATCGTCAAAGATGAGGATGGTTTCGGAATGCGCCTTTTGCAAACACCACTCGAAATAGCGCAACGTGGGTTCCTTGCGATGATTGCCATCGTTAAAAAACCAGTCTAATTTTGGAATTGCGTTTAAATGCGATTGAAGCGTAGCATCAAAGTTTCCTTCAATGAGCGTGACATTAGCAGTATTGGTTTTCTTAAAATTTTCGCGGGCAATGGCTGCCGTTTCTGGACAACCTTCAAATGTGGATAGCCTCCCTGTTGGATTTCCAGTTGCTTGATAAAGCGCGCTAACACCAAGCGAAGTACCCAACTCTACCATTTCTTTGGGTTGAAAATGGGCAACTAGCCGATGCAACAACCGCCCATATTTCAGTTCTTTGGCAGAGTTTTGGGCAATGTTTTTCACTGCGCGTTGGTTGGATGTTGAAATATTTGAACCAGCTCCCAAATCGGTAATGGTGATGGTTCTGGTGTCACGCAACAGGGCATCTTTCAAACCTTCGGCAATGCCATAGACTTTGCGATTCTCTTTGCTATAAATAACCGTATCGAGCAAACTATAAACAAATGGCGAATGGATGCCATGCCTGTTTTTGGCTCGTCTCAGGTAGTTCACATACTGTTTGGCACGCCATAGTAGCATTATGCCGCGAAAATACCATTAGGAAAGGGACATTGCCAATGCTAAAACCCACCACGCCAATTCCCAAAGCATTCCATTGCTTTGTATCCTAATTCAATGGCGTTCGAAAACACAACCAATCGTTGGCTTTTCAGCATCGCATTTACTGCGGTGTTGCTTGGTACATTGGAGTTTGGCGTGCGGCAGTATGGCTTTGCCCCTGGAGATGTAAGTCCCAATTGGCTCAATTTCAAAGCGGTGGATTCGCTAATCGTATATGATGATTTTCATGTAAACGATGATGCGATTTTAGTGGCAAATGCTGCCAATCATCAGGTTTATGGCCTTAGCGTCAACAGTGAAGGATTCAACTCACCCGAATTTGCCAAAGTGGACAGCACCCAGCCTACACTAATGCTGCTTGGCGATAGCTACACATGGGGAATGAGTGCTTCACCCAACGATAGCGCATTTGCCAACATTTTGAGAAAAGCATCGGGAGCAAATGTTCATAATCTGGGCATTCCAGCTGCTGACCCTGTGCAATATGCCTTAGTTGCTGAGCGCTATATTCCCAAATTGAAACCTGATGCGGTAGTGCTTTTTTTCTTCATAGGAAACGATATCCTATTGCATGACAGAATTCCCGTTCCGAACGAGAATTTCTACTTCTTCACAAATGCAGGTGCCATATTAAGTGAGATTGATGGCGTGAAATTCCCGAATGCAGAGGCGACTTATGTGCATTTGATGCACGACAAATATTGGCTTACCGGAAATCGCAACACCTTGGAATGGATAGTGAGCAAAAGTGCGGTGCTATCTCGATTGTATTCTGTACGTTTTCGATGGGCAGAAAAACAGCGTTGGGAAAACGCCATTCATGATGTGTCGCTCACGGCAGGTTATCTCTTGCGGGTTCGAGATGCAGCATTGGCGCAAGGGGCAACGTTTCAAGTGATAATCATTCCTGAACTGCGCGAAGCTGACATGAGCAGAGAAGCATACCAAGAAAAATATAAAGCACTGTTTCATCATCCTGTTCTTCGCCCGCACATTAGTTGGCCAAATGTGAGTGATCAGCATTTTGTTCCTTATCCAGATGCGCATTTAAATAATGCTGGGCATCGCGTTTATGCCAATTTCCTGCTCGACTCACTGTAATTACCGTGAAAATTTCGCTGGAAAATGGAAGAAATAATTTGGTTTTTCCATTACCTATCACCTCAATCCAACCCGCATCTTTGCACCTTCATTTTAGGTAACCCATGAAAGTTTTCAAGTTTGGCGGTGCATCCGTGAAAGATGCCGATGGTGTGAGAAACGTGACGCGCATTCTTCGGCTTTATCCGAATGATGAAGTGATGGTGGTGGTTTCTGCCATGGGAAAAACCACCAACAAATTGGAGCTCTTGTGGAAAGCCTACCTGAAGCAAGACAATCCACAGCAACATTTGGAGGCAGTTCGGCAAGAGCATCACGCCATTGCCAAAGCATTGTTTGGTTCAGAATCCACCGCTGTTTTAGATGCAGTTGACAACACGTTAGTAGAACTCGAATGGATTTTGGAAGAAGCTCCACAGCATCATCCCGATTTTTACTACGACCAAATAGTCTCTATTGGTGAAATGCTATCTACCGTTATTGTAAGCATGTTTCTCAACCAAGAAGGCGTGAGTAACGTGTGGTTGGATGCCCGAGATTTGATTCGAACTGACAACACTTATCGCGATGGGCGCATAGATTGGGAAACCACCCAAACTATGACCAAAGCGGCCACCAATAAAGCGCTAACCAAATCGAAAGTGTGCATAACGCAAGGATTTATTGGCGGAACCACCGAAAACTTTACTACAACGCTTGGCCGTGAGGGAAGCGATTTTACAGCCGCAATATTGGCGTATTGCTTGGATGCCGAAGAAGTGGTGATTTGGAAAGATGTGCCAGGTGTGCTGAATGCCGACCCTAAATGGTTTGACGACACAGTGCTTATTCCACACATTAGTTACCACGATGCAGTTGAATTGGCCTATTTCGGCACAAGCGTAATTCATCCAAAAACCATAAAACCGTTGCAGAACAAGAAGATTCCGCTTCGAGTGAAATCGTTTGTAAACCCAGATGCTATTGGAACCATGGTGAGTGATACCGAAGCATCCACACCCATTTCTTCCTTCATTTTTAGGATGGACCAAGTGTTGTTGTCCATCATGCCGCTTGATTATTCGTTTATCGTAGAAAACAACCTACGAGATATTTTCACACGCTTTGCCGACCACGGAGTACGAATTAATGTGATGCAAAATTCTGCGGTAAGTTTCGCTGTGGCGGTAGACAATGATGCTGACCGATTAACCAGCCTAGTTGCCGATTTGAGTAAAAATTTCAAAGTGGTTCAGCAGAATGGGCTCGAACTGATAACTATTCGCCATTTTGACGATGCCACCATTGCGCGGGTTTTGGTAGGTAAAGAAGTGCTGATGGAAATAAAAAGTGGAAAGACGGTACAAATGGTGGTGCGACCTATCTAAATACCCCACTTGTAACTCACTCGATACTGAAGCCTAGGGCTACTTTGTTTCTTTTATATGGAAAGAAATCTGCGAGGAGTCCATCGCGTTGCACTTGCTGCATTTCTTTCCAAAAAGCAACATCAAACAGGTCCGCATGATGCTTGGTAAACACGGCTCGCAGTTCGCCTAAAGGAGCCATGAACGCGTCCAATTCTTGAGGAAAAACATCATTTTCCTCAACGGTATACCACGGTTCGCCCGAATAAATCTGTTCTTGTCTGCGCGGTGTAGGTATTCGCCTAAAATTGACTTGGTCGAGAAAACACAACTCGTCATAATCGTAAAAAATGACACGGCCGTGGCGGGTTACCCCAAAGTTTTTGAGCAACAAATCACCAGGGAAGATATTGGCTGCAGCCAATTCTTTTACCGCAAAGCCATAATCTATAATTACTGAGGATGCACTTTCGGTGGAGGCAGCTTCGAGGAAAAGGTTGAGCGGAATCAGTTTTTTCTCGGTAAACAAATGGCGCACGATTAATTTATCGCCTTCTATAAAAACGGTTTTACTACATTCGTTCAATAGTTCGTCCAATACGGGTCGGGAAAAACGATGCAAGTCGAATTTGATTTGCTCATACTCCATAGCATCAGCTAGTCGGCCCACGCGGTCGTGCATCAAAACCAATTGGTAGCTATCGATAACATGCTGACGATCGAAGTTTTTGGTGGGGCCAAACTTGTCGCGAATCACCTTAAACACCACATTAAAGTTAGGGAGGGTAAATACAGCCATCACCATTCCTTTGGTACCAGGGGCTACAATAAATTGATCCTCAGACCGCTCTAAATGCTGCTGAATTTCTTTGAACAATACCGTTTTAGAATGCCTGTCGTAGCCAATGCTGGCATACAATTCCGAAAGGTTTTTATGCGACATCAATGGACGCAAAAAGTGAATTAACTCCACAGGATTCTCACTTTCCACAAAGAAATAGCTGCGGCTGAAACTGAAGATTACAGCAATTTCATCCTTGGACAACAGCACACCATCTACCGCCACACCATCTTCATGATGCAGCAATGGAAGCACTACTGGAATTTGCACGTTTCCTTTGGTAATTTTTCCTACCAAATACGCCCCTTTATTTCGGTAGAACACCGAGCGCACCATGTCTAACTGGTCTACATCCTCCAAACGGCCCAAAGTTTCTACAATTTTGGCGCGAATTGCTTCCGCTATTTGCTCTACATCTCTATCAAAATCTTGAAAAGCAAATCGGAATCCATAGGACCTTAAAATCCGTGCCCACATGGTTTCCATTTCATCCGAACCAAGATAAAATCTGTTATAAATCGGTTCGCTAGGATTGGTATTTATGCCTCTGCGATGAAAGTTGATAAACTCCAAATCGGCATCAATCCCTTCGGTGCTAAACATTTTGCGCAGCACCGAATTGAAAAAACTTTCGGAAATGGGACCATCTCTTCGCTCTTGAATAAGCACAGCAAACTCCTGCTTGAGGCTAGCCCAAGTGGCATATTCATTTATGGCATCGCCCAAAACTTGGGTGACGCTTTGTGCAGTTTTATCAATAAAATCGCGGTAATGACTTTGTCGACTGCGGGTTAAGTCGGGAATAGCACTCCAATCTCGAAAGGCAAAAACCTTGGAAGCATGGCGGGTAAGTGCCTTAAAAGCAGTGTGATATTCGTCAAATCCATCGCAAATGACCTGCGCACCAACTTTGATTGTATCGCTACTGCTCATTTTGTGTAATGAATATCCAAACTCACAATACTATCCGAGTGCGCGAAAGTAGCCACAACGGCACCTTGCACACCTGCAATTACCCGCACCTCATTTCTTGTCGCGCCTATAAGCACCCCATCAGCCCTATCGAAACAAAGATGCTGATATACATCGCCAGCACCTATTTGGTTCAAATAATTAGGGCTATAAGTGTAGGAATACAATCCATTTTCGTGGGCCAAGAAATAAGTTTGTCCATCTCCTTTCACTGCGTGAAGCAACTTGCCTAAAGGCAGTGTGCGCGGTTCCCAATAGGAATTATTCTCTACGTTATAGAGCAACACTTTTGCCTGTCCATTGTAATTGCCAAAAATGAATAGTTCCGTTGCAGTCCGAGCACAAAACGCCACCACGTGCATGGGCAAATTCAATTCCCATTTTTGAAAAAAATTGCTGACGCGATAAACGAAAAGCGTATTGAAAGTGCCGCCAATTTGTCTGCGTTCCACGAACAAATGATTTTCATCCGCATATAGCGTGTGCGGTCTATCTCCCAAAGTTTGGAGATTAAGAATTAGTGCCCCATCGTTGGTATATCCTCGAATTTCATCGTTGTAAAGCGATACATAGACATTTCCAGCAGCGCTGGTCATGTCTAAAAAAGTTGGAGCAGGCGGCTGCATGCTTGCCGATGCAGACCAACGAATTCCTTGCCCAGCCAAATCGTATTGAACAATACCACCATCCATATATCCTGCAATATTCAATCGGTCGTACATAGAATTGACGGACAACTTACGTACGTCTTGCCCAATTGACACGAACGGTGTAACGGAGGTAAAAAGGCAATCAATTCGGAAAATTGAGTTTTGACCACTTGAATTGGCATCCGCAAAATAAATGGCGCGCAATGCAAAAGGAAACTCCTGCACACGAACTTCTACGTAAGCGTTCTTGTCATTAGTACCATCGGTTGCAGTAATTAGCACGTAGTAAGTTCCAGTTGGCAGTTGCCGATTGTCCACCACCAAAGCTTCAAATCCTGAGAAATCTGCTGCACCAATGGTTTTAGTTTGCTGACCAGAAACAGGAATAAAATCTTGATTCACCAATTTAATAGTGACGCTTTCAACAATCCTATCATCAGAAACATGGTAGTAAACAGGAATAGTATCATAAACTTGGTATTGAGCAGTTTCTGACGGAGAAATGATTTCTATAGAAGGAGGTTCATTATCCTCGTTTTCGCACGAAAACAAAAGCACCGACAAAAGAAAAAGCAAAAGGAGAAATCGAGAGGTAAACATTACGCAGTAAAGTTATTCACGGCTTATCAACGAATAGTATGTGAATAAAATGGTGGGACCATATCCTCTTATTATCCGTTCCTTTGAGGTCCGCCCGACTTGAATGGTTCTCGGGAAATAAACTTGAACTATGGATACTGGATCCGAAGAAATAGGACCCGAACGGGAGTTAAAACGACACAGGGTGCGAGTTCGCTACAGAGAACGCACAAAGTTGAAGAGACGGCCAAGAGGATATTATTTTTTTAAGCGCATCAAAAAACATAAAGGAATTGCAGTCCTAACAGTTATACTAATAGGAGTATTATTTGCTTTAACGCTTTTCGTGCTGGATTATGTGAATGAAGGACATGAAAAGCACGACCGTTTTCTAGATGAAGTGAAAAAAGGTTGGCACGGGTAATTCAAGGAAGTGAAATAAAGTTTTAAAATTATGTCCATTTGAATGAACTATTACCTCTAAATATAAGCTAGGAAGAATATGGCAATAGACACACGACAGCGGTTTGCAACCAAAAGAAATTATACCAGTCCGCTTCCAACTATGGAACACGGGAAAGTGCCGCCAAATGCGGTGGAATTGGAAGATGCAGTGCTCGGAGCGCTTATGCTTGAAAGTGAAGCGCTTACCGATGTGGTAGAAATTTTGAAGCCGGAAAGCTTCTATAAAATTGAGCACCAAAAAATATTTGAGGCCATCATGGACTTGTTTAGTAAAAGCGAGCCCATTGATATTCTTACTGTTACCAGCTGGTTAAAGAAGGCTGGAATGCTGGATTTGGTGGGTGGTCCATACTACGTAAGTAAGCTAACAGACCGTGTAGCAAGCTCGGCCAATGCAGAATTTCACGCACGAATTATTGCACAAAAGCACATTCAACGCGAGCTTATTCGTGTTTCGGGCGATATCTACAACGAGGCATTTGAGGATACTACTGATGTTCTCGAATTACTTGACAAAGCCGAAACTAGCCTCTTTGCTGTTGCTGAAGGCAATCTTCGCAAGAGCTACGACACTATGGCAACACTCGTTAGCGAAGCACTAAAAGTGGTGGAAGAAGCGGCAAGTAAAGAAGACGGTGTAACTGGCGTGCCAACAGGATTTACGGAACTTGACCGCATGACTGGCGGTTGGCAACCCAACGACCTTCTCATTATTGCAGCTCGCCCAGCAATGGGTAAAACATCTTTTGTGTTGAGCATGGCACGCAATATGGCGGTTGAGCACAAACGACCTGTGGCATTCTTTTCATTGGAGATGGCCTCAATTCAATTGGTGAATCGCCTTATTGCCAGCGAATCGGGCATTGATGGAGATAAGCTTAAAAAAGGCCGACTAACTCAAGCCGACTGGAATCATCTGCACACATCGCTAAAACAACTAGCCGATGCTCCACTATTTATAGACGATACCGCAGCGCTATCCGTTTTTGAACTTCGCGCTAAATGCCGTAGATTAAAAGCCACACATAAAATTGAAATGGTCATTATAGACTATCTACAATTGATGACCGCTGGCGGAAGTGGCGGCAACCGCGAACAAGAAATTAGCACCATATCTCGCTCATTAAAAAGTATAGCCAAGGAACTTCAAATTCCAGTTATTGCGCTGTCGCAATTGAGTCGTGCCGTAGAAACGCGCGGAGGCACTAAGCGACCCATGCTTTCCGACCTTCGCGAATCTGGAGCTATTGAGCAAGATGCCGACATGGTTATGTTCCTTTATAGGCCCGAATATTATGGTTTGGATGTTTCAGAAGAAACCAACCTGCCTTCACCAGGACTTACAGAATTGATAATAGCCAAACACAGAAATGGTGCAACTGGAACCGTTTCCTTGCGCTTCTTGAATTCATTGGCCAAATTTGTGGATTATGATGACCCTCAAGTAAGCATTGACGGTAATAGTCCTGCTCCCCTTCCACGCTCTTCGGAATTTGATAATGGCCCGTCTGTAGTTACGCGTATGTCAAAAATGAATGACGTGAATGACGACCTAGATGACGGCAGCCCATTCTAATGTGCGGTCGGGCTTAACTTTGCATTCGTTATGAAACGATTGTCGCTAGTTTTAATTCTGCTCTTCACATTCCTATGGCAGAATGTGCAAGCCGCCTATTTGCTCATCCCTATGGATAATGGGCAAAAAAATCATCTAAAAGCGTATGGCATTGCGTTTTGGACGCTTCAACGCAATGTGGAAGTTGACTGGCTTTTGAATTACAGAGGCGGAAGCTTCATGTGTAAATACGCCAAGGAAATAGAAAACGAATGCGCAATTCGAGGCGTAAGTTTCGAAATTGTGGCTGATGTGCAAGCCACTTCCATCCTCACTGAAATTGCCAATCCAGAAGCAAATATGGATGTGGCGCGATTGGACAAAGTTCCGAAAGTGGCAGTGTATAGCCCCGAAGGAAAACAACCTTGGGACGATGCGGTAACGCTCGTTTTGACGTATGCTGAGGTGCCTTATGATGTAATTTATGATGATGAAGTGCTGAACGGGAAACTCTTGCTCTACGATTGGCTTCACCTCCATCACGAAGATTTTACGGGTCAGTATGGTAAATTTTGGGCTTCCTATCAGAATGTTCCTTGGTATAAGGAGCAAGAAAAGTACCTTGAAGGTATTGCGAGAAGAAATGGTTTCAACAAAGTCTCGGCATTAAAACTTGCTGTGAGCAATAAGATTAAAGAATTTGTAGTTGGTGGGGGCTTTATGTTTGCCATGTGTTCGGCTACAGATAGTTATGACATTGCGTTGGCCGCCCACGAACTCGACATTTGCGAATCGATGTTTGACGGAGATGGCACTACACCCAACTACAACGCTCAACTCAATTTCAACAACTGCTTAGCTTTTAAAGATTTCAAGTTGAGTACAAACCCTGGAGAATATGAGTTTTCGAATATTGACGCTACCCAGCGCAGGCAAGGAAAAGTGGCCGAGAACAACGATTTTTTCTCTCTGTTTGAATTCTCCGCAAAATGGGATGTGGTTCCTACTATGTTGTGTCAAAATCATGAGTCTATCATTCATGGATTCATGGGTCAAACCACCTCGTTCGGCAAAGAATTCATCAAATCGGAAGTATTGATTATGGGTGAAAATAAGGCGCTAAATGAAGCGCGATATATTCATGGCACACTTGGAAAAGGCCAATGGAGTTGGTTTGGAGGTCACGACCCAGAAGATTATCAGCACTACGTGTATGATCCACCAACTGACCTGAATCTTCATCCGAATTCCCCAGGATACCGCCTTATTCTGAACAACATTCTTTTCCCAGCGGCTAAGAAAAAAAAGCAAAAAACCTAGTTAAACAGGTTTGTTGGCGGATAGTTGTGCATATCGCTGCTCCAGTAATTTTATTGCCGTATCTACTCCATTTTCACTGCGCATTTTAGCCCCAATTTCCTCTGCATTGTGCCGCAGAACTCTGGAATTCGAAACTTCATTAATGGCTTTTGCTAATTGACTAGAGTCCACTTTTTTTCTGCTGAGAACTTTACCGGTAGCTCCCACTTGCTGGAGCCTATTGCCCCAATCCATTTGGTCATAGGCATGTGCAACAACCATTGATGGTTTGCCAGCGATTAAAGCAGCCTGTGTAGTTCCGGCTCCACCATGATGCACCACTGCCGAACAATAAGGAAATACCTTATGGTGCGGTAGGCTTTCAACATAAAAAATATCACTGGTATCGGGATTTTCGATTCCCGAATTGAAACCAGTTTGAATAATCGCTCGTTGCCCCGAACGCTTTGCAGCATCTACTAACAACTGCGTGTTCTGCTCCAAATCAAACTGCATACACGTTCCAAATGTCATATAAATAGGCGGTTTCCCTTCCTCAATAAATTGCCTCAAGTTTTCAGGCATTTCCCAAAACATATCAGATTGAGGATTCAAAAATCCGCAAACTTGTATGTTTTCTCTCCAATCCAAAGGACGCAGGCAAAGTGCTTTGCTAGCGGCTACAAGCGTTAAAGATTTTGATATAAACAAATTCCTTTGAAGACTTCGAATGGGAGATAATCCTAAATCTTTTCTCAGTTTGTTTGCTTTTTTAAAGAGCATTTTAGTCATCAACACATCACCGATTTCCCACAATAACCAATTAACCGCCCTTCCAAGATTTGGTCCGATTGGAGCACTATAATTGGAGCGAATGGACATGGGCGATAAGGCCAAAGACATATATATGCAATTGAATTTATCTGCCGCTGTGAGAAGGGTGTGGCACAAGGTGTGGCCAATTACCAAATCACATGTTGTGCACAGCTCCTCAGATGCACCATACATTTCTTCTACTGCGGGCTCATAGTAATTGGACAGAAGTGCATTCAATTCCAACAATGGATTGGAAGAATTGGTGAGCGCATAAAGATTTTGGCCCTGCGAAAAGCTCCTATTTACCTTAATGGTTCGGAATCCTCCCATCTCACCTTGAGAAGAATAATCCTTGCCGTTTACACTTGTGTATGCAACTGTGACATTATGACTAGCAGCTACCAACCCATTTGCCAAGGTCAAAAAAGGCAATATATCGCCATCGCTTCCCCATGTTTGTAGACCAATTTTCATCCTAAATTACTTTGGTCTGCGGAGTAATCTAATCCTGAAAATAGGTTTAAAATCACCGCTTCATCAATCTCACTCACATAACGAACACCAGTATTTCTTCCAATTGCATCAAATCTAACCCACAAAGCATTTTTTGTTTGGTGCTCTACTTCCAAATGAAATGGAAATTCCGTGTATTGCTCAATGAAAAGGAATTTACAGTTGGGATTGCTATCCAAAATGGTATTCATCATCCCTTCAAAATCCGAAAATGATTGGTTTCCTAGAAAAGGGATTTGCTTGGTAAAACCTTTCTTAAAGCGTGGTCGTTTTTCGGGTTCGTTCAAAACTATCGTTACAAAAACAATAGGCGCTTGCTGTCTCATTTTCTCGCGCCAACGCTCCACACATCTCTCATAATAGGCATAATCCGAATCGGACTTTACGGGATTTCGATGCCCGAACAGCGTTTCGTGATACAATTCGTGACCTGCATCCATACCATGGGGAATGATAAATTTCCTGTCGAGCAAGTTCTTAAAATCATCTTTTAGAATGTCGGAAATTATTGGTGCAGTTGTATAAATCCAATCGAATGGAAATGAAGCACGCTTTACACCCGCAGCCTTGATGTACCAAGAACTATTGCAGTTTTGGCCTAACGAAATAACCTCAAACGCATCCTTACCAGCCCAATTTTCTATCTGCAATTTCACTTCAAGCGACTTCGCTAGGAACTGTTTTGCCTCATTGGAGGAAACGACAATTCCCTTGGTAATTAACTTAGTAATTAGATGAATTATGTTGCCTAAAAATTGTTTTTGACCCACGAAAACCAGTTAATAAATTTCAAATTGAACCACTTAAACCAGGTGGCTATCATTTCCTCATATTTGAGGCTAAAGTAATGGGGAGTCCAGAAAATTTCGATGTGCAGCTTTGAAGTTCGTCACAAGAACTAATTTGAGAAGCCCATTTTTTAAAATGGTCCCAAACAACAGTGAAATCTCGCTTCAATATTTTGAGTTACAACTATTTAAAATACTCCCAAATCATAGCGCTTTTG
>Ga0247843_1006504_pt1 | contig 15208 bp, 14 predicted proteins | sample LaCruzMarch2017__FD_192420 | JGI IMG/M metagenome (GOLD analysis project Ga0247843, IMG submission 192420) | Freshwater microbial communities from meromictic Lake La Cruz, Castile-La Mancha, Spain - LaCruzMarch2017_8m | ecosystem: Environmental > Aquatic > Freshwater > Lake | place: Spain... | reverse complement strand
TTTAATCTTTATAAATCACTTGGCTTTAATGAGTTTGGCAGAGATGTTATGTATCGGGTGGGTAAGTAAGTATCCACAGATTTTATTTTTATTGCATTTGTAAAGCCTAAATCTCCTATCTTTCGCAGGCTACCTGTGTAGCTCAACTGGATAGAGCAGCTATTTAACTAAGAGCAGGTTGTGGGTTCGATCCCCACCACAGGTAGTATAAAAATAAGGGACCCGTAAGGGTCCCTTATCTATGAGCACTTTCTAACTAAGAGCGCTTAACTATAGCAATTAATCTTGATTAGTGATCTTCACTGAATGTAATCAAACATTCAATATAACTCTCACCTTGGATTCCTAAGTTTTGGGCATCAGGGGGTGCTGTTACTGGTTCAATGCAAATACCATCTTCATCTTGGCTATAAACCATCCAGTAAGGCGTATCGCACTCCATTGTTAACCTGGCAGCTCCTGGCCAAATGATCTCAGGCACTCCTTTGATTTCCATAAATGTGTCATCCCATGGTGGTTGGGTTGGCATGATGATTTCACCAGTTGGCAGGTAATCATCACCTCTTTTAAACATCTTATTGGCTGCAAACAAAAGCTCAGCAGAATCTCCTTTGCCAATCTCACGAGCAAACCATGGATGAAAACCTAGGGTTAGCGGCAGATCACAACCATTTGCTTCATACTCAAGTGACCAACGAATGGCATTATCTAAGATCTCATAACTTTGCGTAACAGTTGCGCCATTAAATGGTGATGGCAGCTCTAAGAATTGCCGGCCTCCGCCAATATCCTCCCAAGAGGATTGAGCGCCATATCCAATTAATGCATGTGGTGGATCAAAGTTATTCGGTAGTTGATGCTTATTACTCTTTGAATCCTTTATAATTCCATCTTTAATTCTTCCAGCAAAGGGAACCATAGAAAACCAACCCCAGGTTAAATCTTGTCCTCTAAAAGGAACTGCAAACTGCATATCCCGCCACTGCACAGATGCGAGACGTGCTCCTTGATCTAAATCAATTGCTATTGAGATTTGATCTCCATCAATGTTTAACACTTACTCAATCTCCTTTAGTGTTGGAGGATTGGCACCACTTCGAGAAACAGTTATTGCAGCAGCCTTCGCTGCCCGTTTAAGCATCATTTCTAACCTCACCCCACTCAAAGTATCTAGACCATCTTTCACAATTGCCTCAACCAAAATAGCACCCACTGTGTCACCAGCACCCACTGTGTCAGCAACTACAACCTTTATGGCATCAACACTTACTTTTTCACCCACTCGATACCCTGCTAACCCTTTGTCACCATATGTGACCACAATTAGTGATGGACCTTTTGCAAGCCAATTATCAATAACCTGCTCAAGTTCGAGATATGGGTAAAGCCACCTTATATCTTCATCACTTACCTTCACGGCTGATGAAATAGAGAACCACCGCTCAACTTGCTTCACGTACTGCTCACGATCATTAATTACAGCTGGCCTAATATTTGGATCAAAAACTATTGGTGCAACCTCTGCTACAGATTGTGCCCAATCTAATAAGACAGAGGCTCCTGGTTCAATTGTTGTGGCAAGGGTTCCGATGTGAAGAAGTGATGGTTGTTCAGATTGAGGATTTGGTAGCCAATCTGGAGTGAAGTCAAAGGTTGCAGTATTTTCGATAACAAACTCATATGAGGCTGATCCTGAATCACTTAGCGAAACGATTGCTAAACATGTTGGCTTATCTGAATACTTTACGTAATCTAGTTTTACACCTGCGCTAATCAATTCATTCTTAGCCATCTGTCCATAATCATCTGTTGAAACTCCATCAATAAACTGAGTATTAATGCCAAGCTTTGAAAGCGCTTTTGCTGTATTGGCTGGTCCACCACCAATAATAGGCTTGCATTCTGAACCATCTGGAATTAAATCAATTAATACCTCACCTGCCACCCAAACTTGATTCATTAAAGCTCTTCACCTTTTCGGGCCAAGAACTCAGTTAATACCTCAACAGCGAATAAATGGTCTTCAACTTGAGGTAATCCACTAATAATTAAAATCCCTTTAAATCCTTCATCTGTGATTAAAGGAAGTGCCCCGCCATAAATAGCATGTGTTTCATCTTGTAAATTGTTTTCTTTATGCCAATCAACCCCACGCTCTTCAGCAGAAACTCTTTCATACATCGTTGAATGCTGTTTTAGCATCACCACAGCCACCTTACGATTTATCCACCAATCATTTTCAGGTTTTGAACCCTGTAGGGATGCGTGGAAAACAATCCAATCACCAATACGAACCTGTATTGCAATAGGAACTTTTTTTTGATTACCTAAAGTGGTTGCAATCTCACCGATTTCAACTGCATCTGAATTTGTAAGCGAAGGGAGTTTTAATATGAGCTCTTCTTCTAATAATTGCTCACTACTAAAGCCACCAGTGGTCATACCCGTTAGCCTATTAGGGTTATTACTTGGAGTTAAAGGCTGCGATATCTTTAATGATTTGATCAAGGTTGATTTCAGGTGACCAGCCTAAAACCTGCTTAATCTTTGAAATATCAGGTACTCGCCTTTGCATATCTTCAAAGCCTTCTGGATATGCCTTCTCGTATGCAATCTTTTCAATCACAGATTTTGAACCAGTAATTTCTATAACCTTTTTAGCTAACTCCATAATTGAGATCTGCTGGTTGTTTCCAACATTAAAAACCTCACCTACCGCCTTATTTGAGTCCATTACTAAAAGTAACCCTCTGACGGCATCCGTTACATGGCAAAAACATCTAATTTGATCACCACTTCCATAAACTGAAAGTGGTTCATTTTTTAATGCAGCAGTTACAAACCTTGGTACTACCATGCCGTAGTGGCCCACCTGGCGAGGGCCAACGGTATTAAAGAATCGAACAATACGAATTGGTAATTTGTTCTCTAAGAAATAAAAGTAGGCAAGGCTTTCATCCACCGCTTTTGCCTCACTATATGACCATCTAGATTTAAGCGGATGACCAATAATTCGATCATCTGTTTCTTTAAGTGAATCTTTAATGTTTTTACCATAAACTTCACTAGTTGAAGCAATTAAAATGGGTTTTTTACGTTGGTCTGCACTTTCAATGACAATTCCACTACCCTTTAAATTCGTAATCAAACTTTCAAGTGGCTTATTAACAATATTAAATACTCCTAAGGACGCTGCAAGATTAACAACAAAATCAGATTCTGCTACTAAGTCGTCAATCAAACCTTTGTCTAAGATATTTCCCTGAACGAACCTAATTTCATCTTTGATTGAATATAGATTATTCGTATCTCCAGTTGAGAGATTATCAAGTACAACTACCTGATCGCCTCTGGCAATCAAACGCTCGGCAAGATGTGATCCTATAAAACCTGCTCCCCCAGTAATTAAATACTTCATCAATTAGACCCACGAGTATTAAGAATTAGAGCATTTCCAAGATTTGTTAAATCAAGGTAATCATGGGGGGTAGCAATGATCGCTAAATCAAAATCACTACTCAATGCGACTGACTTTTCACCATTCCATTCTTTAACTAAATCATCATGCCAGGATACTTCAGCTCCTTTTTGTACTAATTTAACAATTAGAGCTTTGACCGGAGTTTCTCTAACATCAGCTACATTCGGTTTGTATGAAACTCCAATCACCAAAACCTTCTTGCCCTTTAATCCTCCAATTTTTTCCTCTGCTAGTGCTGCAAAATAGCCCGGCATATCTTGATTTATTCGATCTGCTAGTTCAATCATTCTTGTTGGAGCACCAACTTCTTTTGCTTTGTTTGCAAGGTAGAGTGGATCAACTGGTATGCAATGACCACCAATACCAATGCTTGGGTAGAACGGCATGAAACCATATGGTTTTGTTGACGCTGCACTAATAACATCATTAATGTCAATACCTAATTTTTGGCAGAAGATAGAAAGTTCATTTATAAAAGAAATATTTATTAATCTAAAACTATTTTCAAGTAATTTAGCAGTTTCAGCAACTTCTATCTCTTCGTACTCAACAACTTTATCGATGAATTTTGAATAGAAATCTAGTGCCCTCTTTCTCGATTTTGGAGTTAACCCTGCAATAATTTTTGGCGTATTTTTTAAGTTCCACTTTTGATTCAAGGGGTCAATGCGTTCTGGTGAGAATACAATATCTAGGTCGACGACATCGATTCCAGAACCACTAGCTATTAAGGGAACAAGAAAATTTCTAGTAGTTCCTGGTGCAACCGTAGACTCAAGTATTAGGAGTGATCCATCATAAAAGTTATTACTTATAGATTTAGCGGCGCTTTCTAAATATGTTAGATCTGGATGATGGTCACTTGTTAACGGAGTGGGAACACATATAAGAATTACATCAGCCCCATTTATAGCCGAGTAATCTGAGTGAGCCGTCAATAACCCTTGCTCAACAAGATCTAGGATTTCACTACTACTGATGTCCTCAATTGGTGATATCCCGCTATTTATTTTGTTTACTCTTTCGATATCTAAATCAACGCCAATTACCTTATACCCGGATTTTGCTGCTGCTGCTGCAAGTGGCAAGCCGACATAGCCAAGGCCAATTACTGCTATAAAATTTTTCAAATTAACCTAATGTTTCTAATGCGGTTTTAGCAATTTCAGTATTAGGCGCAAAGTTTAAGATTTTATTCTTCATCTCATTTGCATTTACCAAATCCCCATTACTTTTATACAGAACAAGTAACTTGAGGTAATTATCAGCGTTCCATGGGTCAATGATTGAAATTTTTCTTCTTACAGATATAGCATTTTTGATATTTTGTTTCGATTCCTCAAAATTGGCTAAGCCCTGCAAATAGTCGGGGTTTCTTGGATCAGCTTTATGTGAACTCAAAATAATGCTATATGCTTCATTTGTATAGCCCATATCAAGCAGGAAGTATGCGGCACGATACTTATAAAATGGATCAGACATTGGATTATTAATCACTTTATTCACATAATCTAGTACTGGTTGTTTGTTTTGAGGCGATGATGGAACTGTAATTACCTTTAAAAAGTAAAGATTGCTTTCTGATTTGTAGAAATAGCTCGAAAAAACAATAACTGGAATTAAAATCAAGGCCGAAATCGCTGGTTGAAACAGATTTATCTGCGCATTATTTGCCTTTTTTACACTTACTTGTTGAATTTCGGGCACTTTCAGATTTTCGTTCACACTATTGCTTAATCCAATTATTGCACCGCCAAGTAACCATCCCCAAACAGCTATTCCAATGTTATCAATTGAAATTAGTGATTGCGCTTGAAATCCTACCCATGCTGAAATCAATCCCAAAGTGATTTTCTGATCCTCGCCATTGCTTTTCCGCAAAAGCTTAATGGCAGAGAAAAATACGTATCCAATTAGCATCAAATAAAGTGTGCCAACAAAAACTCCAGCAGTTGCAAACAATTGAATAAAAGTGTTATGAGCATTTGAACTTGTGATTTCAAACCCATATTTTAATGGGTAACCCACTTCTCTAAATTCTTTGAAGTATGCACCATATCTATCGACACCTACTCCTGTAAATGGATCAGATTTAAACATTTCAATTCCTGCACGCCAGTAATAGCCACGGACACTTACTGAATCCTTGTATAGAAGAGATGTCAAGGGACCCTTTTGTAGCATTCCCGCCACAGCAAGTCCGCCAATAACTGCACTTACAAATATAACAATGAAACCTATTTTTCTATTTGTAAAATACAGATATGTTGATACATAAACAAGTAATGAGAAGAAAATAACCAATAACCCTTGTCGTGAATCTGAATTCACTATATCAAATAATGAAATTACGATAAAAGTTATTCCAAGTAATTTGTATATTGTTGGGAAATTCTTTAGAAAAATTCCATATAAAGCTAATAATGACAATATCGCGAGTGTTGCAGAAGCAAAATTTGGATTACCTAGAGTTGAAATCATTGCGTTATAAGGATTACTCCACTTAATAAAATCTTTTCCATTAATTTGCATTAATCCGTAACAACTCAGCACTAAACCAATTAATATTGCAACTTTGTAAATTCTCAACACATTGAAAAATCTTATAGTTCGTGCGGAGTATAGGAAAATTATGCTTAGGCCTAAATATGCTAAAAATCCATTTCTTCGCTGGGTATCCCCAAGCAAACCCACAATAAAAACTTCTGTAAAAATGGTTGAGGTAAGCAAGAAAAATATGAAACTTAAAATAATGATCGTAGATATAAATTCTTGAGACTTTCTATTTATTGGATTTTTTTTATAAGAATTTACTAAATGACCAAATATCCAACCGCTCAAAAGTAACAATAAAATTAATTTGGCAGAGTTAAATGGATCATAAAAATCCGTTTTTAAAAATAACGTTACAGCCGCAACACCCCAAATTAAGAACCAAACTGAGTTTGAGGATTTTTCGACCAAATTTTGCCTATTCTTACCGCTCATATGTTTATCTTACCTAATAACTTAGGCCTAGTCCCCCTATGGGGACTAGGCCTAAGCAGTAATTCAGTTTGGTAGGGCTATTAAGCCTTTACCTTCTTCTGAATCTTTAGGACCAGATTAGTAAGTGTAGTAATCAAGGTCTTTAGTGATGCAACAGTAGTTGCTAATGCATTTACAGCAGCAAGAGCTGCGGCACCTGAATCAGTAACTGTTGCAGAAGCTGTAACTGCTACACGGCCAGCAACTGGTAATCCAGTTCCACCTGTTGCAGATATAGTCACAGTTCCACCAGCTGATGGCATATACACCGTGTACACCCTTGAACCAGCCTTAGCTCCAGATGTAGAGCTTGAGGTTGATGAGGTTGCAATTGATGTAGCTATCAAGCTGTCAGCGGTAGTGGTAGATCCTACAAAGGAAATTCCACCATTTATTGTGATACCAGGTGCTGAGCCACCTGCAAGTAGATCAGCTGTAATTTCTTGCATTTCTTTTCCAGCAGCATCAAGAGGAGTCACATAGATTCTTGCTCTCTCATTTGGTGCATAAGTTGCCTTATCAAAGGACAACTTTACAGTAGCTGGAACTGAGTTAATTACGTTCACTGTTACTTCGTTAGAAGTAGCGGTTGCTAATGCAACAGTTGCTGCATCAATAACCTTGAACTTGGCTGTACCGGTAGTTAGCGTTGCAATATCACACTTAGCATAACCATCTGTTGCAGAGTAAGCACCGCACGCTACTGGTGTTGTAGCAGAGCCACCAACAAGTGCATCAGCTTCTGCTGAAGCAACGATGTAGAAGGCGCCAGTCCAGTTAACTCCTGTTGCATCTACAGCTGTAACTCTAACAGCACCGGCGTTAGTACCAATCCTTAGATTAGGAATTGCAACGGTTGCTGTAATTGTCTTTGCAGCCTTTGAATAGAATGTTGCATTCTTGGTATATGACCAACCAGCAACGGAAGCTGAAAGAGCTATAGAGCTAGCACCAGCTGAACCATCAGCTTGAAGTACAAACTGATAATCACCAATTGCGCTTACCTTTATGCTCTTACCGCAAGTACCAACAACTGGGGTAGCAAAGCCTGTGGTAGCACAAACTTGGCCAGCACCAGTAACTGTTGCTGTGATTGAATCCTGAGCAGTTGCAGAGTTATTATTTGCGTTACGATTACCAACAAATAGGTAACCTGCTGTAGTTCCAGCTGTAGACACGCTAGATGTAAGTGCATCAGAAGCAGAATCAGTTCCTGCCGCTGTTGCTGCTGCTTTAAGGTTCACAAACGATGTAACAGCAGAAGGTACAGTTGCAACAGATACTACAGGTGCAGATACCAAAGATACGGTATATGAAGTTGTTACAGGCTGTGTTACGCCTTCTGTATATTGCTTAACAAACACAGTAAATGAGTATGTTCCAGCAATGATTGCTGCTGCAACGCTGTCAACTTGAACACCGAATTTTGCTCCGACGTTACCTATTGAACCAGCAGATAGTGTGTATAAACCACCAGTTCCTACAGTGCGTGAATCCAATTTGCTATTGGTTACGTTAGTTGGAAGTGTTAACAAACCCGCTGTTAAAGTTTCACCAACAAGTGAACGAGCAGCAGTAGATGTATCCAAATAAATTAATCTAGCTACACGAGATGAAGATGCAACTACGGAATCACCCAAAGTTCCATTTCCAACTACAGCAACTGTAATTGTGTCTTTGATATCTTCTAGTGTTGCTGAGATTGCAATGGTGGCAGCGTTTGTTGAGTCAGCTTTACCTGCAACAAATGTTCCATTTGTAACGGTAACCGATAGGTTACCTACCGCTTTTGCAGGAACTGAGCTAAGTACTCCCAGGCCTAAAGCAGCAACAGCAACAAGCGCTACGCGCTTGAAGTTTGTCTTTGTAGACATGTATTTCCTTTCGTTAGTCGCAACTAGGAATTTCCTAGTAGCGGCTTCGAGATGAGTCGCACGTGCTGACGCATCTCTTTCCCCCCGTGATATCCGGATCACAGGAGAAACCTGTTTGCCAGGTGTCATTTATTTGACCCCTTTGGCGCCAATATTGATCGCCTGAGCAAGGATTGTGCTCTTGCTAGAGTTCAAAATTATACGGGTAGTTATCTCGTTTGGAATCGCATCGACATCTAACCCATCAGTAGCAGCCACAAATAGGGCTGAATCCACTGTTGAATCAATATATAGGGTGGCTGTAAGGAGGTAATTACCGTTAGAAAGGCGGGTAATGACTGAGGCAGAGCCAGTCTGGGTCAATGGGAACCAGGAGCCAGCAACAGTAATGGATGGGCTCGCATAGTATGAGGTACCTGAGCCATCAACTGTTACAGACTGTGACATTAGCAGGTTAACAACATTATCCCCATATGCCTGTAAGTATGAGACTAATACATAACCATCTGGATTTGTAATTGTTGACTGCATGGATAATCCAACTGAGCCAACCTCACCAACTGAATCTGAAAGTGTAAAACCTGTTGGTAAGCCATCTTTTGAAAGTCCAGCAAAGAGGGATTTTGAAGTGCGGAAGTTAATAACTGAGTTATCTTGAATCATCTTTTGCGCTGAAAGATTTTCTTCTGTTAATGATTGTGAAGAATCGTTATTTGTCTCAGAGTTAACTGTGTATGGCACCTCTTGCTTCGCAGTTGCAGTAATAGTTGGTGTATTAAACTCTGAACCTGTTACAGAATTAAAGCCAAGGAATGCAACCATAACTATTAGTAATGAGAGTGCTACCTTCGAAGATTTCTTTGCAAGCTCAGCTGCCTTCTTATAGGTTCCAGAAATAGCATCAAGTGCGGTAGAACCAGTCTTCTCATCAACAACCCACTCAGTAAGAACGCGAATAAATGAAGCGCGGGCACGTCGCACAACATGTCGAACATTTTTCTCACTAGTTCCAATTGCTTTAGCAATCTCTTTAGTTGTTCGACCTTCAACCTCCCACATAACAAGGGCTGTTCTTTGAGTCTCAGATAGACGAGACAGTGCTTCGCGAATTATTGACGCATCCTCTGCTGCTGCCAATGTGGCATCCATTGGGATGTGATTCTCTGCTGCGATTTCAGATAAGCGCTCCTGCGTTGCATCTGAATCAATCGCAACTAGATTAGGTCGAGAACCTGTCGCGCGGATTACATTTAGGCATAGATTGTTAACTGTAGTGCGCAGATATGCCATGGCACGGTCTGCAGTATCTAGCTCTGGGGCTGCCAAGATAAATTTAAGGAAGGCGTCTTGAACAACCTCTGATGCATCAGCATCGCTTCGAAGAATTCGGCGGGCTTGAGCGATAAGTGATGAGCGGTTTTGGGTATAAAGGGCGGACAAATCAGAAACAGACCACGCAGCAACAGTTGCTGGGGCCTGAGCCTTCTTACGAAGTGACACTTTGATTTCCCGCTTTCAGGTGAGCCAACGTCTTGACCCCTCTACTAGGTAAGACACCAAAGGAGGGTAAATGTTGTCCCTTGTGGGGCCCAAATCTAAGGTTCATTCCTCGTTTGAGCCTGACCCATAGCAATGTATAGCTGGAGGCTGAATTTGTGGGCCCTGTCGGGATCGAACCGACGACCCACGGATTAAAAGTCCGTTGCTCTACCGACTGAGCTAAAGGCCCGAAACGCCAAATGCCAATTAATGCACTGACAGGCGATTATCTAACAACAATTGATTGTAGTCCAATAATGGGTAGAAGCTTAATTGATCATCTCTTGAGATTATCATGAGCCTAGTTTTTTCATTACCCTCTAAATAATTGAAGTACATTTTCCATTTATTTGGAGGGGTAATTTGCTTCACAGTTTCAAAAAAGTTGTGCTGACTCCAATTTTCCACAAAAATTAAGTGCTTTGACGAAGAGTTCAAAAGGTTTTCCATTGAATTGTAAAATCGCAAATCCTTTTCCGTTATGTGCATTAAAACAGCTTGTGTGTAAATCATATCCACACTTGGAAAAATGACTCCATTTTTGGAAATATCCACTACACTCAGTTTAAAGTCATTCTGAGGATGCCTCTTATTTAAAAATTCTATCTGTTTATCTAGTAAATCAACCCCATAAACCTCTAATTCAGGAATTAGGGTTTTTAGATTTGCTAAATGGTCTCCACCCCCACATCCAACCTCCAGAATAGAACTAGGATGCAATTTAAGTACAGTCTCATAAAGTAATTGGGCGTTAGGGTGCAAAGGTAGTTTATTCGGATCTTTAAATCTGATTTTACTGTTAACGACTTCACAATCTTGCGCAGTTATTAAAAGGGTATTTACCTTTTCAATGATTTTTAACTCCTCTGAGTAATGCTTGTTATATTTTTTCCAATTTACTCCATCAATATATCTTTTGCCTACAAAAGTTATTTGACTTGAAATTTTATAGTAAGCATATTTAAGGCTGATTTTACCTATGAAAACTTCAACCAAAGTATCAATAAAATTTTGTATAGAGTTTTTAACTTTCTTAACGGCTCGAGGTAACTTCATTAAGCATCCCTTCTTAATTACAAAAAAATGACTCAAGCGAATTTGCTTATGGTGACTACTGTACTAAAATTGACCATAATTAAATCATTTTTTCGAGCCGGTTTCGAATTGCAACTCCTAAGCCATTGTTTTCTGGCGGCACAACTATAATTCGAGCCAAATTTAACCTGTCTGCTAAGCGAAGTGCTTGATAAAATTCCTTTGCATATTCAGTGATTGATGTCGGTGAAGCTAATCTAATTGCACCTGGTGGTGTAGGCATCTGTTGAAAAGCTAAAAAGCCTTCACCGGGGCCTGCAAAATCCCCAATACTTACCTTTGCCTTAGGACTGTAGTGAGAGAGTAATTCACCTGGGGCTTTCATTTTACTTCCCAAAGTTTCTCGAGATTGGGCTAACTCGGTAATTTCTGAGATATCTTCCTGCTTTACTCCTCCAGGACGAATAATTCTGGGCAGTGTTTGAGTGCAATCAATAATTGTGGATTCAATTCCAATCGAGCACATTCCATCGTCAAGAATTAAGTCATCAGCACTAAGATGTGTTGAAAGTTCATCCACCACAGCCTCAGCGCTTGTAGGAGAGACTGCACCAAATCTATTTGCACTTGGTGCCGCAATACCTTGCCCACCAATTAACTCAAATTCTTTGAGAAGTGCAAGGCTTAAGGGATTACTTGGCACTCTTAACCCCACAAAATTTTGACCCCCTGTAATAAAATCCTTGGCAAGTTCACTGCGTTTTAGTATCAGGGTCATTGGTCCAGGCCAAAACTTCACTGCAAGACTTTTTGCATATTCTGGAATCTCTTCAGCCCAGTGGCCAATTTTATTTATCGAAGAAATGTGAACAATAACGGGATGCCCCAGGGGCCGTGCCTTAGCTGAATAAATCTTGCCCACTGCCTCTTGATTAGTTGCGTCTGCACCCAAGCCGTAAACGGTTTCAGTTGGAAAAGCCACAAGATGGCCATCTCGTAAAGTTTTAGCCGCCCTCTGAACATCTGCATTCGTGCAATTTGCAATTATCTTCATGCCTAAATCATCCCATTTATCTAGTTTTGATCTGCTCTGATTGACCGATACCCTTCTCTTTCTGGTCCCCATCGTCTAGTGGCCTAGGACGTCGCCCTTTCACGGCGTTAACACGGGTTCAAATCCCGTTGGGGACGCAATGGAGTTGAAAGAAATTTCAGCTTCAAAAGGTAAGGCCCAGTAGCGCAGTTGGTTAGCGCGCCGCCCTGTCACGGCGGAGGTCGCGGGTTCAAGTCCCGTCTGGGTCGCGGGGTGCTTAACTGCACTTTGATTGGCTGAGTAGCTCAGTTGGTATGAGCGAACGACTGAAAATCGTTAGGTCGCCGGTTCGATCCCGGCCTCAGCCACCAGTAATTAGACCAATAAGTTAGGTGTAAATGAAGTCAAAAATTGCACTTCTCAAAGACAACTACTTTGATTACTCAATGCTTCGGTGGGTAGCAGTAGGTGCTTCCACAACATTAATTGACTACCTTATTTTCATAACACTTTATGGACCAATTAATTCTGTAATTGTTGCAAACCTATTTTCAGCCTCAGTATCAACCTCAATCAATTATTATGCCCACCACCGGTGGACCTTTAAGAGCGATCAGAATCATTCCAGATCAGGGTTTAAATACATATTGAATTTGATTTTTTGGTGGCTAGTCTCTACTTCGATCATTAAGGCAATGATTTTGCTAAGTATTGATCCTAAGTTAGCTAAGTTAGCACCACTTCTAATTATTGCTCCGATTAATTACTTTGTATTAAACAAAATCGTGTTTAGGAAAAAACTCAAGAATCCTTTTGTTTAAAAAACATTATAAAGAGAAATACCCATAGTAATAAACCTGCTGCAACTAGATACTTTTCAACATTTAAATCGACTCTAGATATAAAAATAGCTATCACTCCATAGAGTGCTGAAAGTATCCATAAAGATAGAGCAGCCTGTTTTCGGGATAAACCTGCCAGAATTAATCTATGGGAAAGATGATCTTGCCCGCCTTGAAATGGTGAAATATGCCGACGAAGGCGTGAGAAAACTGCAACTGTAGTGTCAAGAATTGGTACAGCTAATAAAAAGACTGGCGTTAGGTAGGATCCTATTTGAGTTTTGGCATTAGGTTCAAACCTAATTGTCAAAGTTGCTAGCAATACACCTAGAAATAAAGCACCGGCATCTCCCATATAAATTTTTGCTGGGTTTTTATTCCAAACAAGAAACCCTAAAGTGGCACCTGTTGTCACGATGGCAAGGGCGGCAATTAGGTATTGATCCCCAGCTAAAGCTAGATATGCCAACGCTGCTGAAGAAATGGCGATTGTGCCCGCAGCACCACCATCTAAATTATCGAAGAAATTAATGGAATTGCATATTCCAACTACCCAAAAAATCGTGATTGAGGCATCAAAATAGTTAGAGCCTGTTGGATTTGCAACGTTGTTTGTAATAATCAAAATACTTGCCGTGAAGATTCCGGCAATACTTTGAGCGATAAATCTAGGAAGGGGTGGCAAATCCTTTATGTCATCCCATAATCCAATTAATCCCAGTGCGAGTGCTGGACCAAGAACAGATGTTGCTAGCCAAAAAGTTGTTGAGGTGAAATTTGATATCAAAGAGGTTGAATATGAAATAGAGATTATTCCAATAATTATGGCCACGCCACCAAGGTAAGGAACAGGTTTTTTATGAGATTTATGAGAGGCGTTTGGTTGATCAACCACTTTTGTGGCGATCGCAATTTTACGCATTAAAGGAGTTAGTGCGCCAACTAGTAAATATGCACCTACAAAAAGTAAGAAGTACTCTTTATTTGTAATTCCCATTTAAATAAAATATGCCTTTTAGGCAGAGCCAGATTTGCGTCGGTGCATCTTTGGAGCTGAGCCGCCAGTTTGCCCTGAGCCAACTTTGGATCCTGAGGTAGGCCCTGCGCTTTTGCCTGAGTTACTGCCTTTTTGTTTTTTTGCAAGGGCTGCCAGCATTTTAGCTTTTGCATCTTCGCCAGTAATTTTCTCTTCACTCATAGTTAATCTCTATCCATTCTTTAACTGTTGCTAGTTGTTTTCAGAAGAAGTGCTTTAACTTCAGACTCTTTATACCTTCGATGTCCGCCCAAGGTTCGAATTGAGGTTAACTTGCCAGATTTTGCCCACCTGGTGACAGTCTTTGGATCTACTCTAAATAATGATGCAACCTCAGATGGGGTCAACAAGACCTCGTGATCTGGGTTCACTTAAGTTTCCCCTTTTTAAGTTAGTTGGTGAGTATGTCCGATTTAAACCTTATGAGGCAAGTATTGTGGTTTGGGTGAGTAAATGACAAGTATTTGAAACTACATAGCCTGCTCAAAGGCTGCAACACGACGCCAACGGGTAACTAATCGCTCATACCCCTGACCTGCCAGTGCGCCATCGCCAGCCGCTAATCCAGCGAGTGATCTAGCAACATCCTCAATTGAGGTATCTGCGTTTAATCCTGGTTGGCCAGATTCAATCAATGATTTCTCTAGATAAATAGCTAACCCACCGTAATCACACTCCACAATTGAATTGCCATCAAAAATGGATAGCCATTCAAGCAGATCTGCGATCTCTTGTTCTATGGGTCCATTTCCAAATGCATTGACAACTGCTTGATGGGCAAATAAACATCTTTGTTTTGCATTTGAGATTGAGGTGCGAAGAATTGTGTAAGCACCATCATCATTGCTGCCTCTAATTCGATCTGAAGCCTCAAAGAGTGCAAACCAGCGTGGTGGAATACTCCAGGTTGCAGAAATTATGTGAGAGACCTTATCTTCAATACTCTCAGAGTTTAGAGATAGTGCGTTTTCAATTTCTTTCGGCAGAAAAAAATTACTTATTGTGAATGGCATTGAAGATTTAAAATCGTCCAATGCAGCCCAGCACCTAGCTGCTGTGGACCATGGAGCTATATATCTCTTGTCATCAATTTCTAAAATGTGCGCACCATCTAATTTAAGAGCTGGTGGCTCCGTAACAATGGTGCGCCGTAGTGCTCTATTTTGTTCATCTTTGCCTGTTGGAGTTGAAACTGGAATTTGACTCCATCTATTTTGATTCTCTCTATCAAAAGCTATTAAAGGCTCATAAACCCTAAGGGATGCAACATAAGGTGTTGGTCGCATTAGTAACTAATTAATTACGAGGTGTGTAATTATCTTTGGAGGAGTCATCATTAAA
>Ga0247843_1006501_pt1 | contig 15224 bp, 16 predicted proteins | sample LaCruzMarch2017__FD_192420 | JGI IMG/M metagenome (GOLD analysis project Ga0247843, IMG submission 192420) | Freshwater microbial communities from meromictic Lake La Cruz, Castile-La Mancha, Spain - LaCruzMarch2017_8m | ecosystem: Environmental > Aquatic > Freshwater > Lake | place: Spain... | reverse complement strand
TACTACTTGATCGCGCTCAATTGATGGGGCTAACTGCGCCAGAGATGACAGTGTTGCTAGGTGGCATGCGTGTAATTGGCACCAACTTCGGTGGCACAAAACATGGCGTATTTACCGAGAAAATAGGCTCTTTAACCCCTGATTTCTTTACGAATCTGACCGATATGAATTACGTATGGGAACCAGCAGGTGTGAATCTTTACAACATGCGCAATCGCAATACTGGCGAAGTTAAGTTCACAGCTACTCGAGCTGATCTAGTTTTCGGATCTAACTCAGTACTTCGTGCTTATGCTGAGCTATATGCCCAAGACGACAACAAGGCCAAGTTCGTAAATGACTTTGTGTCAGCATGGGTAAAGGTAATGAACGCTGATCGCTTCGATATTTAGCGAGAAAGCTCTTCTAATACTTCAATAACATGGCGGTATTGCTTGCCAGTTGCTGTGCTCATGCCAATTTCACAGGCGCGATTTGCTGAGATGTAATAAGCATCTTCGCGAGCTTTTATTTCGCGCGCTTGAAGTGAAGTGGCTGACGCGGTTAATTCTGGGAAAGTTAAGCCACGGTCACCGGCAAAGGCACAGCAGCCCCAATTCTCTGGTGTGAAAACTTCATCCGAAATTGATTTAGCTAAATTGTTCAGCGAACCACTGATGCCAAGTGCGGTGGTTGAACAAGTTGGATGAACTGCTACCGATTTAACTTTCTTAATTGAAAGTTTTGGCAAGATGTGTTTTTCGGTGAATTCCACAGCGTCTATTACTTGCAAGTTTGGTTCTCTTGAAAGCAGTTCGGTTAGTCCGCCAGAGCAAGAAGATGCATCGGTAACGATAGTTATCGGCTTGCCGTTTGCGACTTTCGTTAAGGTACCAATTACCGAGCTGCTCATAACTTCGTAGCCATCGGCATAACCCTTTGATTTCCAAGGCGTGCCACAGCAGAGCGAATCAATGCCTGTTGGAATAGAAAGTTTGATTCCAGCCCGCTTGGCTAAAGCCATAAATGTGCCGGCCGAATCGCTGGTGCCAAAGAGTGTGCCGGTGCACGAAGGAAAGAAAATGGCGTCAAAATCGCTAATTGGCGCTGCTTTTCGGACAGTTCCGCCAGTTGGGTATCTGTTTAAACCTGGAATTAGATTGGCAACCTTTAGCGCTACAGCAGCGGCTTGAGTAAATAAAGACCAATTCTGTGCGGCAAGTTTCCAGGCAATTTTTGTTATAGGTAGTGCACTGTTTGCGCGCAACTCGCTAACAAGTGAACCGGTGTTAATCGAAATTGGGCAGGTAGTCGCGCACATGCCATCGACGGCGCAGGTGTCTTTACCATCGTAGGCAAATTCTTTTTCAATTGCGCGAGCAAGTGAGTTATTGCCAGCAGCTTTTGCTAACACTAATTCGCGTTGCAGCACAATTCGTTTTCTCGGCGTCAAAGTTAAATCTTTACTTGGGCAAACTGGTTCGCAATATCCACACTCAACACAATTGTCGGCGACCTTTTGAATCTTGGGCACAACTTTTAAGTTCTCGCAGTGGGTATCAGGGTTATCACTCAAAATAATTCCTGGATTTAGAATTCCAGCTGGATCAATTAACCGCTTGATCGCCCACATAACTTCGTAGAGTTCATCGCCATATTGTCTGCGCACATACGGCGCCATCATGCGACCAGTTCCGTGTTCAGCTTTCAAGGTCCCGCCCTTAGCTAAAACTAGTTCTACCATTTCTTCGGTAAATGCTCGGTAACGTTGCAGTTTCTCTGGTTTCTCAAATTCTTCATTTAACATGAAGTGGATATTTCCATCACGGGCATGCCCGAAAATGACGCTATCGGTGTAACCATGTTTAGCAAATAACACAGTCAGTTCTTCACAGGTAGCTAACATTTGCGAAACGGGTACCGCAATATCTTCTAGTAGGGCAGTGGTTCCACTTGGGCGATTACCGGCAACCGTTGCATATAACCCTTTACGGATATGCCACATCTGATTGCGGGTAACTGGGTCGCTAGCTAATTGCGCAGGCTTTATTAGGGGCAGCGAGTCAAGTAAAGGCTTGGCGGCAGCTACTTTTGTCGCCAATAGGTCAGCATTTGCCTCTTGGAATTCGACGAGTAAAGCCGCATGGTTTTTCACAGAAATCGCTTTAAGTTCAGCTGTTGCTTCTGGGTCACGCTGGGAAACGCGCAAACTCGTGGCATCCATGAGCTCAATTGCGGCAAAGCCAGCCTTAACTAAATCTGGCAAAGAACGCGTGGCATCTGCAAGTGATTCAAAGATCAATAAACCGGTTGCTAAATGTGAATAGGCGGGCACGGTGTTAAAGGTTGCTTCAGCGACAAATGCCAATGTTCCTTCACTGCCTACAACTAAGTGCTCCAGAATCTTTACTGGTGAATCAAAGTCTAGGAATGAATTAACGCTATATCCCATGGTGTTCTTGATGCTAAACAGTTTCTTAATCAGATCTACTGAATCAGGGTTGCTGCGTACTCGATCTCGCAGAGCAATCAATCCGGCATGGATACCTGGCGCCTTGCTCTTTAAATCCTCGTCGGCATCTGCTTTACCAGTATCGATAACTAATCCATTGGGCAGAACTAAAACCATTGAGGCAATAGTGCGATAAGTATTTTGTTCAGTGCCACAACACATGCCACTTGAATTATTTGCAACTACGCCGCCAATTGTGCAAGCGATCTCACTGGCTGGATCTGGACCTAGTTTGCGTTTAAATCTAGCAAGTGAAGTATTTACGGCTCGAACTGTCGCACCTGGGCTCACTGAAACTACTTCGCCATTTTCGCCAACTTTAATTCCACGAAAGTTTTTACGGGTATCAACTAAGAATCCATCGCTACTTGCTTGGCCGCTCAAGCTGGTTCCGCCTGATCTAAAGGTAACTCCGATACCAAGTTCGGTCGCTAGTGAAAAAATCTCAGCTAATTGCTCTTTGGTTTCAGGGGTATAGATCGATTTCGGTCTGAGCAGGTAGTGAGAAGCATCGTGGGAGTAACTCAAAATATCGGTCGTGCGCTTTGAAGAGTGCAGGGCGGTATCGGTATTAACGCCAGCCCCCTTTTAACTCTTAGCCATGATGGCATCGTGCACGTATTGCGCTAAGCCGCGAACTCGACCATCGTAATATTTTTTAAAGCGTTCATCGCCGAGATACATCAGAGCCAAGTTCTTCTGCATTTCAATTGAGCAATCATAAAACCATTTTGAAATTGCGGCGCGGTGAGCCAAGACAATTTCCTGGACTTCTGATGAGCTGCAATCAACGCCGTTTCCAAATGCGGTTGCAAACTTTTCCGTTACGGCCTCTTGATCTACTTTGGCGGCAGCAAAATCAGAATGTGTGTACTTTGAGGTGCGTCCTTGAGATTGTCGAAAAGCATCGGTATCGCCCCAGCGCTCTTGAACCTCTGCCTCGTAATCATTCATAGTTCCAGAGTTTAGAGTAGATCCCTCGATAAGATGGGGTTCTAATTTAACTAACTCTAGGAGCCGCCTTGTTCGAAGCATTATTCCTTGGCGCTCTGCAAGGGTTAACTGAGTTCTTACCGATTTCTTCTAGTGCGCACATCCGCATCGCAGGCGCACTATTCGGAACTGCAGATGACCCGGGCGCTCGATTTACGGCAATTACTCAAATTGGTACCGAGCTCGCAGTCTTGATCTTCTTTAGAAATGACATTAAGCAAATTGTTTCGGCTTGGTTTCGCCAAATTACAAAACGTTCGACATCTAGTTCTACTGAAAAGTCAGATGCACGTATGGGCTGGTTAATTATTGTTGGTAGCTTGCCAATTGCAGTTTTGGGGTACACAGGCAGAGATGTAATTAGCAATGATTTTCGTTCACTCTGGTTGATCGCCAGCACCTTGATCATCTTTGGCATTATTCTCGGAATCGCAGATAAGTATGGAAATAGTCATCGTGATCTCTCTAATCTAAGTGTGCGCGATGGTTTGTTATACGGGTTTGCGCAATCACTGGCACTCATTCCAGGTGTCTCTAGATCTGGCGCCACGATTGCAATGGGTCGTTTTCTTGGTTATAGCCGCACGGCTGCGCTTCGCTATTCGTTCTTGCTAGCTCTGCCAGCGGTATTTGGTAGTGGTTTTTATGAACTCAAAGGCGCAATTGATCAAGGTGTTGATACCGGCACATTCACGTTATCTGAAACTTTACTGGCAACCGGAATCGCATTTGTCATCGGCTACGCAGTTATCGCCCGGTTACTTAAGTTTGTTTCTACCAAGAGTTTCGCGCCATTTATCATTTATCGAATTGGGCTTGGTTCACTCTTATTGGTATTGCTAGCAACAGGGGTAATAAGTTAATTACTTAAGTAGCCAGCTTAGTCACGACTAATTGGTAAGGTAATTTCAATCTCAAGGCCGCCAAATTGGCTCTTGCTAAGCTGAATTGAACCGCCCACATTTTCAATTATTCGTTTCATAATTGTCATGCCTAAACCACTACCACCTGATTCGCGTGATCGTGAGCGATCAAATCTCTGAAAATATTGGATCCCAGATTTGTAAACTTCTTCGGGCATACCTGGACCTGCATCAGCGATAGTCAATACGGCCTTGTTGCCTGCTGTAGTTAGCACAATTAGAACTTGCGAATCCTCAGGAGTGTGCCGACGAAGGTTGGCAAATATGTTGGCCAGCATCTGCTGCGCGTAATTGTGCGAGATATTAACCAGTATTCCTGGCTCAATTCTTGTCTCGATCGGGCGCATTGATTGCAAAGTTTTTAGATCACTACTTAAGTGCGCAACTTCGCGAGAGAAATTAATGATTTCAGGTGCTACCGGGGTCTGATCTTCAAGTTCGGCAATCAAAAGCAGATCATTAATTAAAGACTGCATTCGTTCGATTTCATGCCTAACCCGCTCGTAGTATTCAGCGCTTTTGGTGGCATCTGTTGTTTGACTCTTACTGAGTAGCTCGACGTACCCTTTAATCACAGTTAATGGGGTGCGTAGTTCATGCGAGGCATCTCCAAGAAACTCACGCATGTTCTCTTGATTTTTCTGGAGCGAGTTAACTACATCATTTAATTCGTTATCTCGACGGAAGAGAAAGTTTGAAACCGCGATTCCTAGCAGCACCATTGCGAGGGTGAAGAGGAATAAGTAACGAATATTCTGACTCTTTGCAGCCATGATCTCAGCAAGAGAAACTGAGAGAACTAAGAATTCGTCATCTGGCAGTTCAATTGCCCTAATGCGGCTAACGCCATCGACGTCAAGAGTTACACCCTCTGAGAGCGATGCCAATAAGTCTTGATTAATTGGGGCAACTAGTAAATCGCCTGAGCTTTGATTAAGCGAAGTCAATTCACGGGCAGCTGAGATATATGAGACGGTAAATTTCAGGTCACTTTGATCTGCCAAAAATAGGGCCAATGAAAGTGGATCATCCTGGGTATCAGCTAATTGATTGACAGCTGATGCAAGTATTGAATCAACTCGGCCGACCTCGTTATTCTCGGTGATACTGATTGCAAAGAGTCCGATTGCAGCTGAGATGAAAATAATTATTGCTGAAACAAGTGCGGTAAGTCGGGTCTGCAACTTCATTAATCAGCGACAATCTGAAAACCGATACCACGAACTGTTTTGATTCCCTCAAATCCATCAATATGGAGTTTCTTGCGCAAGTAGGAAATATAGGTATCTACTACAGTCGAGCTACTTTTGAAATCTATCTCCCACACTTCTGAGAGCAGAGTTTCCTTGGTGACTACATTTCCACGATTTAGAATCAATTGCTCTAAAAGTTTAAACTCAGTGGGGGATAGATCAATTAGTTGATCATTGAACTTAACTGAATACTTGGAAAAATCCATAGAAATTGGACCACAGTTAAGAACTTTAACCTCAGCAACTTCACCTTTGCTGCGGCGCATGATTGCTTTGACTCGTAACACCAGTTCTTCGATGCTAAATGGTTTAGTTAAGTAATCATCAGCACCAACTCGAAGTCCCTGATTAATGTCGGTCTTATCAGCGCGAGCGCTAAGCATGAGAACCGGAACCGACATTCCCTCAGTGCGCAATTTCTCTAGCAAGGCCAGGCCGTCTAGTTTTGGCATATTGATATCAAGAATTAAGAGATCAAATCTTTCCCGACGAAGCAGCGAGAGCGCCTCAAGTCCATCGGCCGCCTGCACAGCTGTGATCTCAGAAATCCGCAGGGATTCGCTAATGAGCTCTCGAACACCAGGTTCGTCATCGATTACCAATACTTTTGGCTGCTGGGACATGTCGATAAGGCTAGTTCGTAGGGCGTAAATTGGGTATAGAAGGCAGGCTGGTTAGACCATTTCATTTGCAAAACATTAAGATTCACAAGGATTTCACAAAGTTATCCCGCATCCTTATGTCATCCCAGGGACGGGCTATTGAAAGGTAGAAGATGAGAAAGCGCCTCGTAGTAAGTGCACTAGTAGCGACTGCGCTTTTTGCATCTTTTAACTCAGCAGGGGCTGACGCGCAAAGTGATTACCAATTGGCGCTTGCGCAGTATAAAACTGCACTGACTACTTGGAGCGATGCGGTTAAAGTCGAACAAGAGAACTTTAAATTAGCTATGCAGAATTGGAACACAGCTGTCAAGATTGCAGAACAAGCCCGTAAAGATATTGCTTCTAAATTCAAAACTGATGCCGATGCAATTAAGGCACGCACAGTCGCAGCAGTAACTGCTGCAGCCACAGCAAAAGAAAAGAAAGCTGCTAACGCCGCTGCAAAAGTAGAACTCGATTTAGCAATTGCGGCGCGCAATGCAGCTCTTGAGGCGATAGTTAAACCAGGCATCAAACCTGTAAAACCAATTCCAGCACCTGCACCAACTCCACCAGCAAAACCAGAGAAGATAACAAAACCAGTTAAACCGGTTAAGCCAAGCAAGAGTCCAGCTGTTTCAAAATCACCAACTGGTTAATTAGCGTTTTAGTCGAGTAGCCCATCACCCAATGAGTCCACTTGGGCTTTAGGTAAGGGTTTATGCTTAATTCATGAAGCAGATTGCGGTAGAACTCTTAACTGCTGATCAATGGCAGAGAGCTAAGCATCTTCGACTCTCTTCATTAATTGGTAGTGCTCATGCTTTTGGTGGAAATTTAGAAACTGAAAGCGCTCAAAGCGAATCTGAGTGGCGAGCTAACTTTGAGAAGCTCAACTACATAGTTGCTTCAGTTGATGGCGTTGATAGTGCAATCATGACAGTTGAGAATCTAAAAGGTGATTTCGGCGCAACTGCTTGGGTTGGTGGGTGCTGGAGTTCTCCGGAATATCGCGGGGTTGGACTCTTAAAAGCGATGATCAAATTTGTTGATGATCACGCACACGAGAAGGGCTGGCAGCGTCAAGGGTTAGGTGTTTGGGAAGATAACTATCCAGCTATTGCTGCGTATGAAAAGTTAGCTTTTGTGGCAATGGGTGAGCCAAAACTAAGTACTAGGGTTGCCAATAAGTTTTATATCCGCATGATTCGCGACGCGGCTATTTAGTAAGTTTCTTTGCTTCTCGAACTGCAACTGAGTTCAGATCTGGGTGTTCTGCTAAAAATCTAATTACTTCGCGATTATCTATTCGTGACAAATCTCTAAGTGCCCAACCAATTGCTTTGGCGATGAAGAACTCTTTAGCCGCCACATGAGGCGCGCAAAGTTCAAAGAGTAGATCGATATCTGTTTCATATTTGCGTCCACGCTGATGTTGGATTGAAGCGCGAACCAGCCAAATATCTGAACTCTTACTCCACTTGCGCATCAGTGGCTCAGCCGGGTATTTCATGGTCAGTGGCGAAACAACTGCGCTGCCTAAGCCATCGACGGTGTCCCACCATGATTTGGTCTTAATCAAATACTCGCAATGATCCGCTAAGAATTTCCTATTAAGCTGCATGTGGTATTTATCGAGAATATCGTTGGCGGCATATTGATATTCACGCTCTTCTAATTTCCAAAGCGCTCGAGCAGTTTCAGCTAACTCGTCAGAATTTGGTTTAGGTAAATTAGTAAGTATCGATTTCACAAGCATGCGGCGCTCTGGCGCCATCACTCCCAAAAACGGGGCAATATCTTTCATGTAAGCCTGAGCGCCAATTGCTTTCTTATGATCGCCCAATTTGGGTAGTTCGCGCTTTAACTGCTTAATTATTTCAGTTTTGAACTCGGTCATTAATTAGCCAAGTTATTGCTTTAGCCGATTAAAGATGAATCGCGCTTTTTCGATAAGTCATGTTCGCAGCCATTTGAGCGATCTTTAGCGGCACAGGCGTCGCAGAGTAAAACCAGCTTATGGCAGGCAATATTTGAACAATTCACAAAGATCTTTGTTGGCGCAGAGCAAGATTCGCATTCACCAATAGTTTTAGCTTTCGATGAGAAATCCATCGCCATACGATCATCAAATACATAGAGCGAGCCATCCCAGAGACCGTCATCGCCGTATTTATTTCCGTAGCGAACAATGCCGCCCTTAACTTGGTAAACCTCTTCGAAGCCGCGAGTCTTCATCACCGCAGATAAAACTTCGCAGCGGATGCCGCCTGTGCAGTAAGTAACAATTGGCTTATCTTTCAAATGATCGTATTTGCCACTTTCAATTTCGGCCACAAAGTCGCGCGAAGTTTCAACATCAGGAACGATGGCATTTCTGAACTTACCAATCTTGGCTTCGAAAGCATTTCGGCCATCAAAGAAAACAACTTCATCGCCGCGTTCTGCCACTAGCTCATTTACTTGTTCTGGGCGTAAGTGAATTCCGCCGCCAACTACGCCATTTTCATCAACTTTAATTTCATCAGGGTGACCAAATGCCACAAGCTCTTTGCGAACTTTGACCGATAACTTAGGAAATTCGGTGCCATCGCCAGCTGACCATTTGAAATCTACTTTACGAAATCCGTCATACTTCTTGGTCTTCTTAACATAGGTGCGAAGCGCTTCGATCTCGCCACCTAAAGTGCCGTTGATGCCGTGCTTAGAAATAATGATTCGACCGGTTAAGCCAAGTGATTCGCAAAGGGTGCGTTGCCACAACTTAACGGCGGCAGGGTCAGATATCGGCGTGAAGCCGTAATACAAAATGACCTTGTGCAAATCCATGAAGCGATTGTATCTCGGCCACTTTGCCCTTAAGAAATCAGCAGATCCAGCGCCCATGGCTCAGCATCGGCAGGCGGGTGGAGCTCGCACTCAAACAACTGCGCAGCAATATGTTGAAGTTCGGCAGGGGTTTGGGGCTCGACTGCCTGTTGCAAAAGGTGCCGAGTTAGCTCGCCCCGATACTTCTTAGACATATGCGTGATTACTTTTCGTTCACCTTCGAGAACTTGAAAAACTCTGACCTCAATAGTCTTTGCTGGATTTATTGGCCAGATGCCTTTATATGTTGAAGAGCGGCAGTCAATGATTAATTGATCGGAAAACTTCAATGCAACTTGGGCAATCGCATCACGCCATAACTTGTTATCAATCTTTTCTTTGTAGCTGAAGATTTGATCCAGTGGCTTAACTAAGCCAAATACTGCCGAGACAATTAGCACTTGAGAGTTGGCGCGTTGTTGTTCTGCAGCTGAAAGAGTTTTCCAGTTTAAGCCTTGATAAAGAACCCCATCGTAGATTTCAATGGCAGGAGAAGTTTGCGAAGAGTCTTGGTTAGCAATGGTTTGGTTTCGAATTTCAGATAACTCAGCGGCAAACACCAGTGAACTTAAATCGAATCTTTCTGAGTTCGTTGCCGATTTCTTCTTCTCACTGGGAGGCAAGAGGATTAGCATTAGGTGATGCTATTAGAGAGGCAAAGATAATGATGGCCGAAGGCGAGAAAGTTCGAGCTGAGATTCTTGAGACTAGCGACCCTAGAGTAAAGGCAGCTCGTATTGTCATTGATGCTCCAGCTGCAAAAATCTTTGACTTGTTAGCCAATCCGGTTCGCCATAAAGAGATCGATGGATCAGGCACTATTCAAAATAGAATTAGTGGGCCAGAACGCCTGTCACTTGGTTCGAAATTCGGCATGGCCATGCATCTGGGAATCGATTACCGAATTACAAATACCGTAGTTGAGTTTGAAGAGAATAAGTTGATTGCTTGGCGCCATTTGGGTCGTTGGCGCTGGCGCTATGAAATTCGTGAAATCAGCCCAAATCAATGCGAAGTCACTGAAACTTTTGATGGCCGCAAGTCAATTTCACAGAGTTGGTTGAAGTTTCGTAAGGCTTATCCTTGGACTCAAATGGTCGTTGCCAAGACTCTGGTGCGCTTAAAAGAGGTAATGGAAGCTCACTAAAGACTGTGGGAAGATAGGGCTATGAATATGGCCAATGAATCACTCGCCAATCAAAGCCTGGGCGCAGTCATGGCCTCGGAGATCGCAGAGACTCCTAAAGTATTCCGCCGGATCTTGAGCAATCTTGACGCCCTTGAGCCAATCAAAGATATCTTGACCGAAAACAAGATTGCATCGATTTTGATTTTGGCTCGCGGTACTTCAGATAACGCGGCGCACTTCTTGAAGTATTTGGTCGAAACCAAGCTTGGTCTGCCGTGCGGATTAACTTCGCCATCTTCGGTAACAATTTATGATGCCAAGTTGCACTATGAAGGCGTCTTGGTTGTTGCGCTTAGCCAGAGTGGTCAATCACCTGATCTTGTGGCATTTGCAAAGTCCGCTAAGAGCGCAGGTGCAAAATTAATTTCACTAACTAACGATGCTAATTCGCCATTGGCAAAAGCAGCCGATCATCACTTAGATCTGCAAGCCGGTGCCGAGCTAGCCGTTGCTGCGACTAAGAGCTATTCCGCCCAGCTGCTTACCTCTTATTTACTTGTTGCAACTTGGGCGAATCTGCCGATTAATGGCGAATCACTAATTGCCGAAGCTGAAAAATTAGTCAATAACGCCTCTCTCGTTAGCCAAGCTGTCGAAGCTTGCAGCCGTGAAAATGAAACGGTTGTTCTTGGTCGTGGTTTTGCTTATCCAAATGCTCGTGAAGCAGCGCTTAAGATTCAAGAGACCAGCAAAGTTTCCGTGCAAGGACTCTCAACAGCTGATTACTTACATGGCCCAATTTCTGCGCTAACTCCACAAACCCAAGTCTTTATCTTGGCACCAGCGCATTTGCCGCTTAACTCGATCTCTGAAGCCACCACGCGCATTCGTGCGATCACTGGCCGCATTTTCTGGGTAGGCAATGGCGGTTCACCTGAAGCCGGCGACATAGTTATTGCTGGCTCTGATTGCCGTGATGAAATGGAATCAACCATTGTCGATGCCATCTCGCTGCAAAGATTCTCACTTGAATTTGCTAAGAAATCTGGCTTTGATCCAGATGCACCAGTTGGACTCTCTAAAGTTACGCTAACTCACTAACAATTGCGGGTGCTAGTTAGATGAATCGCGATTACTTAGTAATCGTTCCGACCTATAACGAGATAACCAGTATTGGCATTTTATTGCCACAGCTACTTGAACTAAATCTCGATATCTTAATTGTCGATGATGGATCACCTGATGGCACGGCCGATGCTTGTCGCGCCCTAGGTCTAGAAAGTGGCCGCATCGTTGTTGTTGAACGAAAGAAAAAATTAGGTTTAGGTAGTGCTTATAAAGCTGGCTTTAAATATGGCGAGGACCGCGGCTATAAATATTTGATCGAGATGGATGCCGATGGTTCGCACCAAGTAAGCGACCTACTTTCACTGATGGCGGCCATGCAAGATGAGCAACCGGACTTAGTAATTGGCTCTCGCTGGATAGCAGGTGGCGCAGTTGAGAACTGGGCTCGTCGTCGGCAATGGCTATCTAGATCAGCCAATGTTTATGCCAAGTTATTACTAGGCGGCAAAGTAAAAGATATGACTGCTGGATTTCGTATTTATCGCACTGCAAAATTAATTCAGATTGATTTGGAATCGGTTCAAAGCGAGGGTTACTGTTTTCAAATTGAGATGACTATGCGCATGGCTCAAATAGGCGGCGTAATTTTGGAATCACCGATTACTTTTGTGGAACGCAAACATGGTGTTAGCAAAATGTCGAAAAAGATCGTTTTTGAAGCAATTTATCGAGTAACTGCGTGGGGTTTAAGCGCGAAATTCCGAAGAAATCAGGGTTAATAGCCACTTCCCACCTGCCGTGATAAGTTCTGCGCACTTGAACGAAGCGGTCCTTACCGCTTATTAATTCAGGTGGCGTTGCGTTTAGCGAAATCCGGTTTGATTCCGGTGCTGTCCCGCAACTGTAAAGATCGCAAGATCTAAGCCAGGTCGCCTGGCGTGACGCCGAAAGTGTTATCCAACCTCGGAGGAAGGTTGGGCCTTTACGCGGATCTATTCGTTTAATTGCCCCCTTTCTCCCTCAAATATCTTGAGGGAGTTTTTAATGTTCAAAAGGTTTTTCAAACCTACCGCACTTATGGTCACGGTGCTACTGCTCGCGCCACTTGCACCAGCAAACGCAGCCTCAACGGCTACCAAATATCCATTGATTATTTCATCGGGTGGATACTCAACAACCATTGCTAAAAAACCAACTCGCATTATTTCGCTTTCACCAAGTGCGACCGAATCACTATTTGAAATCGGTGCCGGCAAACAAGTACTAGCAGTTGATTCACTATCGAATTTTCCAAAGTCAGCACCGATTTCAGAGTTAGGTGCATTTGAGCCAAATGTTGAAGCGATCGCTGCGTTAAAACCAGATCTAGTAGTTCTGTCAGTCGATGCCATGAAAGCTCTGGTGGTCAAAGAAGCGCTAGAGAAGTTAAAGATCGCAGTGTTGATGGAGAAAGCGCCAGAGAACTTAGCTCAGGCTTATATAGGCATTGAAGTACTTGGCGCAGTAACTGATCACACATCAGAGGCCAAGAAATTAACTTTCAAAATGGCAGCGCTCATTAAATCGATTGTCAACCGAACGAAAAAAACCGTCAAGATAACTTTCTTCCATGAGCTCGATAACACGCTTTATTCAGTTACTTCCGATACTTTCATTGGTAAGGTTTACAAGGACTTTGGTCTGATTAATATCGCAGATAAGGCTGCCGGGGCTGATTCTTATGGCTATCCGCAACTATCGGCTGAGTATCTATTAAAGGCTGACCCAGATGTTATTTTCTTGGCAGATGCTGAATATGGCGAAAGTGCAGCTACGGTAAAGGCACGTGCTGGTTGGTCTGGCATTACAGCAGTTACCAAGAAGAATGTTTTTGCGTTGCCAAATGACATTCCTTCGAGATGGGGGCCACGACTAGTTGATTTCTATCGCTATGTGGCTGCTTGCCTTTCAAAGGTGAAGAAGTAAAGATATGAAAAAGAATCAGATCGATCGCGTGTGGCGTTGGCAGATTACTGCCAGCGCTGCCGCGGCGTTACTGATTGCTTGTTTACTTGCCGTGAGCTTTGGCCCGGTTAACCTAAGTTTTGGATCAATCATCCGAACTTTATTGGGATTGCCTAACGGTTTAGAAAATGAAGATCGCACTTTGTTACTTGAATTGCGTTTACCGCGAGTTGTATTAGGTGCCCTAGTTGGTGCAGCTCTGGCAACAAGTGGTGCGGTTTACCAGAGTGTTTTTAGAAACCCATTAGCTGATCCATATTTACTCGGCGCCGCATCAGGTGCTGGGCTAGGTGCCACAATTGCAATTACCAATGGTGGCGGCGATCTGCATGCACTGTTGCCGATCTTTGCATTCTTAGGTGGAGTGCTTGCAGTTGCTGCAACTTTCTTGGTCGCGGGCAAACTATTTGCAGATCCGAGCACCTTGTTGTTAGCTGGTATTGCAGTTGGCTCATTTGCAACTGCATTTCAAACTTATCTGCAACAACGCAATAGTGCAGCCTTACGCCCGGTTTATTCCTGGATTCTGGGCCAACTAACTGTTGCCAGCTGGGATGTAGTTCGGTGGGCCGGCTTTTATATTTTCATCGCACTATTCGTGTTGATCCGGGTTTCTAAGGTCCTTGATGCATTGATGTTAAGCGACGAAGAGGCCTATTCATTAGGGGTTTCACCGCAGAAGATCCGCCTGATTGCAGTTGCTGCAGCCACTTTAGCTACTGCAACCGCAGTGTCTGCAAGTGGCTTAATTGGCTTCGTGGGAATCGTGGTTCCGCACTTAGTTAGAGGTTTAACTAAGCGGGCCACAAACCGCTCACTACTTTCAATTGCATTTGTAGGCGCAGCGTTTCTAGTAATCGCCGATCTTGGTGCACGTACTTTGTTATCACCAGCCGAACTTCCAATTGGCGTCATTACCGCTTTCGTTGGTGCGCCATTCTTCTTATTCGTTCTACGAGCTCGCAATCGAGGTAGCCAATGATTAATATCGAAAATCTAACAGTGCGGTTTGAGAACGCCGAAGTTTTGAAAGCAATTAGCTTAGATATTCCAGAAGAAACCTGGAGCTGTCTAGTTGGCCCCAATGGTGCTGGCAAGACGACGCTTTTGCGCACGATGTTGGGAATGCAACCGTATTCAGGTTCAATAAAATATAACGGTCGCGAAATTGCTAAAAACAAAGCCCTCAACATTGCCTTTGTTCCGCAGCGCCCATCAATTCCGGCGGCTATGAGCGTTGCCGAATATGTGATGTTAGGTCGCGCCAAGTTAGATGGCTGGGGCAAAGAGAGCGCGCACAGTCGCAATATTGTTCATGAGATGCTAGAAGCTACGCAATTACTTGGAATGCAAGGCCAATCTGTAAATACGCTATCGGGCGGCGAAATGCAGCGAGTATTAATTGCTCGAGCTCTGGTGCAAGAGCCAGAAGTTATGTTGCTAGATGAACCAACGAGTGCTCTTGATTTACATCATCAGATTGCAGTTCTTAATAAAGTTGAAGAAATTAAAGCTACTGGCGTCACAATTATTTCAACTATGCACGACATCACTTTGGGCGCTATGTATGCCGAGCGAATCATCATTATGCAGAGCGGCCGAGTGTTATTAGATGGTGAATCACAATCAGTGATTCATTCACCTGAGTTACGCAGCGCCTTTGATGACCGAATTAGCGTGCATCTGCTCGAGAATGGCCGCCCAGTAATCATCGCTGCCAAGCGTGCGACAGGGTTAGAACAAGGGGCTATTTAGCCTCTAACCCCTGATCTTTAGGGGTTAGAGATGGAAATCATCGCCCATCTAAGTAACCCTATCCCTATGAGCGAGCTTGATTCAGATATCACCCTT
>Ga0247843_1006500_pt1 | contig 15226 bp, 14 predicted proteins | sample LaCruzMarch2017__FD_192420 | JGI IMG/M metagenome (GOLD analysis project Ga0247843, IMG submission 192420) | Freshwater microbial communities from meromictic Lake La Cruz, Castile-La Mancha, Spain - LaCruzMarch2017_8m | ecosystem: Environmental > Aquatic > Freshwater > Lake | place: Spain... | reverse complement strand
ATGTGAATTGTGGAACTTATCAATTCCTAATGCAGAGCTGATATCAATTTGTAAAGTCATAGGTGCAGATGTGCCGATGTTTACTGTTAATCAAGCTTTATATTTTAATGGTATTGGCGAAATTCTTACTCCTGTAAAAGAATTTCCAAGTATTTGCGCTATATTAATTAATCCAGGTATTTTAATATCCACTCCTGAAATATTTAAAATGGGTTTGGATGAGTATTATAAATCACAAATATATCATCAATATTCTTTCGATAATCAAACATTAATTAGCTTTTTAAAACAAACTCAAAATGATTTATATTTCAACTCTTTACAACTAGCACCTTCGCTAAGTAATATAGTAAATACTTTGGCTGGTTTTGAAGGTTGTGAGCTGAGTCGTATGTCTGGAAGTGGATCAACTTGTTTTGGACTGTTTACCAATATACAACAGGCGGAAACGGCTTTAAAATCTCTTCAGGTAATGTTTCCAAATTACTGGATTAAGTTAACTACACTAAAATAATGAGGTGATGTAATGTTTTGGAAGAAGAAAAAAAATGACACTATATATGCTTCTTTGAATCGTAGATTATTTGCTGGAATGGTAGACTTATTTTTACTGATTGTGATTTGGACGCCTTTAGAAAACATAATTTTAAAATTGATTTATCAAGGCAAACCAAGCCCAAGCCAAATGATGTCTATGGATATCCAGCAAAAGCTTGAAGCTAGTTCAGCATCTAACCAACCTAGTTTGGGTACGATTTTTGACAGTTTTAATAATGTATCAAGTACTTATGGTCTCGGTGGATTGTTAATAGAGCAATTTCTTCCTCTTTTTATACTGGCCATTCTTACTTTTATTTTTTGGGTAAAAAGACAAGCAACTCCAGGTAAAATGTTTATGTCTTTAAGGGTCGTTGATAATAAAACTTTAGGAAAGCCTACAAAATTACAATTTATTACAAGATTACTTGCTTACCCTATTTCTTTTATACCGCTTGGCCTTGGTATGTTTTGTGTTGTCTTCAATAAAAACAAACGCGCTTTACATGATTTTATTGCTGGAACTGCGGTTATTAAAGTTCAAAAAAAGAAAAATGAAAAGTAATCTTAACAAAAAACTTTATGGAGTTTTAGGACTTGCTAGATCTGGTATTGCTACCGTTGAATTTTTGATAAAAAATCATATTAGTTTTATTGCTTGGGATGATAATGAGCAAACAAAAAATAAACTATTAGAACAATTTCCTGGAGTTGTTCTCGTGGACATTAATGATAAAAAATGGTTAGAGATTGATTGTTTAGTAATTAGCCCAGGAATTCCTACTACATTCCCTAGACCACATCCGTTAGTGGCATTATTGCGCGCTCACCACATACCAATAATTTGTGATATTGCATTGCTTTATAAAGCTAATAATTTAGCAAAATTTATTGTGATTACTGGCACTAATGGTAAATCTACTACTACTGCCTTAATAGGTCATATATTAAAAACTAACAAAGTTAAAACAGAGGTCGGGGGTAATATAGGCATAGGTGCGTTGGCTTTAGCGCCACTACAAAAAGAAGGGGTTTATGTAATTGAAGCATCATCATATCAGCTTGAATTGCTTGAAAACAATGATTGTCATTTTAACATATCAGTTTTGCTTAATATTACTCCAGATCATTTAGAACGTCATAATAATATGGGAAATTATATTAAAGCTAAATGTAACATTTTTAATAACCAATCAAAACAAGATTGTGCGATTATTTCAGTAGATAATCCAATCACTAAAGAAATCTATCATCGTTTAAAATCAGAGAAAAAAATTGGTACTATTATTCCTATTTCTACCAAACAAAAACTGGAAGATGGAATTAGTATTATCAATCAGCAACTTGAATTTAAAGATATTTCCATTGCTTTACCATCTTTATCGCACTTGAAAGGTGATCATAATGCTGAAAATATCGCAGCTAGTTATGGAGCTGCCCAATTTCTTGAGCTGAACTCGCAGCAGATAATTAATGCAATTATTTCTTTTCCTGGCTTGGATCATCGCTTGCAATTTGTTGATCGATATAAAAACATTGTTTTTTTTAATGATAGTAAAGGAACTAATGCTGAGTCTACAGAGAAAGCATTATTATCTTTTACAAAAAACATATATTGGATAGTTGGTGGTCAGCCAAAAACTGAAGGAATTAAAAGTTTAGCTCCTTTGTTTAATCGTGTAAAACACGCGTTTATTATTGGTGACGCCCAAGAAGAATTTGCAGAGACGATGAAAAATCTAATTCCTTATACTAAAGCTCAAAATTTGGCTAATGCCTTTAAGCTTGCTACAGAGATGGCTTTAATAGATGATTCATCTCAAGATGTTATTATTTTACTTTCACCAGCTTGTGCGTCATGGGATCAGTGGAAAGATTTTGAGGAGAGGGGCCGAGCATTCTGTAATTTTGTAAAAGAATTTTTAGCTAGTCATAGATAGTTTAAATGCTTTCAACGTGTAAATTTGGTGTAATTGCTGAATATTTATCAGTCTTGATACTGAAATTAAAAATGTATAAGATCATAGCTATACGGCATCGAAATTATTTCGGTGAGATTGATATTATTGCTCTTAGAAATAATGTGATTGCATTTATAGAAGTGAAGGCTAGAGCTAGTGATGTTGGGTATGATTTGGTGCAGCAAAAACAAATAAAGCGTATACGAAATGCAGCTTCGTTGTTTCTGGCAAATCATCCAAAGTATCAAAGTAAGGATGTAAGATTTGATTTAATTGTTATTATAGGTATCTCATGTCCAAAACATTTACAAAATATATGATGCTTATGAATGGCAAATTTTTTGACATTATAAAAAATAATATCTTCTATCAGTGTATTTATAATTTGATAAGGCATGAAGCGATAGAATATGCAGGCTACCTGACATATCTTAATGTGCTTTCCGTATTTCCATTTATATTTATTTTTTTTGCAATGATTAGTTTAGTGGATGAGACTAAATTTGGTATAGATTTTTTCAATATAGTGTTATCTTATTTACCACACTATGTTTTAGATACATTTGGTAAACAAATTAATGAAATTGCGAATGGCCCACCAAGCAGTCTTATGAATCTAGCTTTGATCGGAGCGATATGGACTGCGTCTTCTTCTATAGAAGCGTTGAAATCAATATTCAATAAAATATATCTTGTGCGTAACAAACCAGCATATTTGCGAAGTAGGTTAACTAGTGTAGTACAGTTTTTAGTGATTATTTTTGCTATTATAGCAACTATTACGGTTTTTGTGATTATTCCAAAATTTTTGCCAAAAATACCAAACATTGTGCAATATCCAATTTTTAATAATCAATTTACTTATTTGTGGGGTAATCTAGTTTTGCTCTTAATAGTTTCGACTATGTATTATACTCTAACTAGTGCTAAAATAAGTTTTGTTTCTACGATACCAGGGGCAATTATAACGATAATTTTATGGATAATTAGTGGTAACTCGCTTTCTTTTTATATGATTAATTTCAATCAGGTGAGCGTTATGTATGGCGGCTTAGCTAGTATTATCATCACACTGATTTTCTTATATATATTTAATCTAACGCTGATTTTCGGTGCGGAGTTTAATCGACTATTTGCGCAGAGACGTTTTAAAGCTGATTAGTTCTCTTGCTTTTCCTTGTGTTATCCGTAAAAAGAGATCAGCTTTATCAGTATTCAAGAACTCGTAGGTTATAGTGTATATCTTTTCTGCGGTAATGAAATCTCTAGAGCTAGAAGTTTAATTTTTTAAGGTGTGCGGACAATAAATCAATATTTGTCCCATATTTTATGTAGACTCTAGGTGGTGCGATATTTTGTTGCAAACAATGACACGGCGAACACACAGACAGCACTTATGACTATGGCTGGGCCGGATGGGGTGTCAAACATGGCTGAGATAATCATTCCTGAAGTTACCGAAAGAACACCGAAAACAGTAGCATAAAGCATCATCTGTTTAGGAGTGTGGCTGAGGTTGCGAGCAGTAGCAGCTGGTATCACTAACATTGAAGAGATTAGCAGTATTCCCACTATCTTAATAGAAAGGCTGATTAAAACCGCCATAATTAACATAAACTCAAGCTCAATCGCTTTGGTGTTTATGCCTTCAACCATTGCCATATCTTCATTAATAGCAGCGCTAAGTAGTAATTTCCATCTAAAGCATAGCCATAGTAAAATGAAAATAGTAAGAGTTGAGATTATAATGATATCGTTTAGATCTACCATTAACAGATCACCAAAGAGATAAGACATAATGTCAATGCGAATATATTTTACAACAGAGATGATTAATAACCCAATTGCTAAGAAGCTGTGCGAGAAAATAGCAATTAACGTGTCATTAGTGTGCTGTTTTTTAAGATATATTATAGTTAATACGAATAATATACTTACTAATAAGACAGTGTAAGTGGTATTAATACTCAAAATAATTCCAAGCACTACTCCTAAAGTTGCGGAGTGGGCAATGGCATCGCCAAGGAAGGTCATTCTTTTCCACAAAACTACACATCCTATCGGGCACATAGATAAGGCAATTGCAATGCCGCAGATTAAAGCATAAATCATGAAGTCATTAAGCAATATCATTATTTAATATCCTCATGATGGTGTTTGTAATAGGCTAAGGTTGTGTCTATTGGTAAACCAAACAGGTTGTCATAAGATTGTTTCTGAATAGTTTTAGGGAGACCTTGGCAACAAATATGTTTATTTAAACAAATAACATGATTGGTTGATCTCATCACTGTATGTAGATCGTGAGATACCATAACCATACTTATTTTTTGTTCAAGTCTGATTTTCTCTAGCAATAAATAAAAGTCATTTTGTCCTTTGATGTCTAATCCTTGTAAGGGCTCATCTAAAATCATTAAATCAGGATTATGCAGCAATGCTTTGGCTAGCATTAGCCTTTGCAATTCTCCACCTGAGATATCATGTACTTGTTGATCAAGTATATTAGTGAGGCTTGTGTATGAGATAATCTTGAAAACATCAACGTTACTATAATCAATGTTATAGTTCAAAAACAAGAAATTACGTACGGTTAGGGGAAGTTGCTTATTGAAAATAATTTTTTGAGGCATATAGCCGACTCTAGTATTTTTTTTTCTGTAAATTTTACCAGTGCTTGGCTTTAATATACCTAATAATATTTTTAGTAAAGTAGTTTTCCCACCACCATTCGGACCGATGATAGTTACAATACTTCTTGATAAGACCTCAAGACTTATATTGTCCAGAATTTTGTTATTACCATGGATATAAGATATTTCATGGCAATGAATTAGTGGTTGCTTTGAGTCGTTCATAAAAACTATTTTAAAATAAAAGCCCCATTAAAAACGGGGCTTTCAGATTAGAAAATGAAATTGTTATTTTAGTTTTCAACTTTTTCATGGCTTTGAGTGTGATGATCTTGTATCTCATCAGTGAATTCTCTTAGCATGTAACCTCTTCCCCATACGGTTTCAATATAATTTCTACCACCAGATGCATCATATAGTTTTTTACGTAATTTACATATAAATACGTCAATAATTTTTAATTCAGGTTCGTCAATGCCACCATATAAGTGGTTCAAAAACATTTCCTTAGTCAAAACAGTACCTTTGCGCATAGATAGCAATTCTAGAATTGCATATTCTTTGCTGGTTAAGTGCACAGTTTTTGCATCAACTTCAACAGTTCTATTATCAAGGTTTACGCACACTTTGTCAAAACGAATTACAGATTCGGAGTGTCCTTTTGAACGTCTAACAATAGCTTGAATACGAGCGATTAGTTCACCACGATTAAATGGTTTTGTTAGGTAATCATCAGCACCAAATCCCAAGCCTTTGATTTTTTGTTCGGATCCTGATAATCCTGATAAGATAAGAATAGGAATTTTTACTTTTGCAGAGCGTAGCCTCAATAATACTTCATAGCCATCGATGTCTGGTAACATTAAATCTAAGATTATTAAATCATAGTCATAAAGTTTCCCTACTTCCAGACCTTCTTCGCCCAACTCAGCTGTATCACATATGATACCCTCCGAGGCAAGAGCAAGCTCTATAGATCTGGCTGTGGTTTTGTCATCTTCAACTAACAGTACTCTCATGTTTTATTCTCCTTAAAAAATTATTAAATTAGCAGCTCTTTAACTTATTTATCTTTATTGCTTTAAAGTTAACTTTCACAATATACACCACCCATTTACAAAGTAAAAGCAAATAATTAACCAATTTTATTATAAAAATATCGCATTTTTGCAAATATATTGAGTTTTAGTCAGAATATTTGTTCATGTTAACAATTTAATAAGGATTATGATGTAATATTATAAAATACGGTTAATATTTTAAAGAAAGGTAAAAAACTTATGTTATCCAAGACCTTAGAGGCAACTATCAATAAATCTGTTGCTATAGCTAAGCATTATCATCATAGACAAGTGACTTTGGAGCATTTATTGCTTGCTTTGACCGAAGATGTTGAGGCAAAGAATGCGCTACTAGCTCTAGGAGTGGATTTGCACAATATTGTTGAGAAAATAACTAGATACCTAGCAGAAGATACAAAACTTAATGTGGCTGATGAAATAAAAAATATAACAACCTCTCCTAGCATTACTTTCCATAGGGTAATCCATCGGGCTGTTATTCAAGTCAACCTCTCTAAAATTAGTAAGTATGTTAATGGGGTGAACATACTTGCAGAATTATTGACTGAAGCTGAATCTTTTTCTTTCCAACTGTTACAAAAATCACACATATCTCGTTTGGATGTAATAAATTATATGATGCAACGAGGAAAAAAAGTTAGAAGTAGTAACATGTCTACTATTGATCTTGACGCTCCATACGCAAAAAGTGATGAAAAAGAAGCTGATTCAGAATCACCACTTAAAATTTACTGCGTAAATTTAAATGATTCTGCTGAAAATGGTAAGATTGACATATTAATAGGGCGAGAAGAAGAAATAAATCGTACCATCGAGATTCTTTGCCGGAGAACTAAAAATAATCCTTTATTTGTTGGGGAACCTGGTGTTGGTAAAACTGCTATTGTTGAAGGTCTTGCTTATAAGATTGTACAAAATCAAGTGCCAAAAGTTTTAAAAAATGCAGTGATTTTCTCTCTTGATTTAGGTGCTTTATTAGCAGGAACAAGATATAGAGGCGATTTTGAAGAAAGATTAAAATCTATTCTAAAAGAATTAACTCAAGTCCCTAATGCAGTTTTGTTTATTGATGAAATTCACAGTATTATTGGGGCTGGGTCTACTAACAATAGCGCTTTAGATGCTAGTAATCTTCTTAAGCCTGCGTTAGCACGAAGCAGAATTAGATGTATTGGTTCTACTACTTTTGCTGAGTATTCAAAACATTTTGCTAAAGACAAATCTTTGGTAAGGCGTTTTCAACAAATTACAGTTGATGAGCCGTCAGTTGAGAACTCTATTGCGATTCTAAAAGGTTTGCAGCCATATTATGAAAAATACCATAATGTGAAATATACCGCTCAAGCTATAGAAGCAGCCGTCCATTTATCAAAGCGCTATATCAATGACAAGCAGCTTCCTGATAAGGCAATTGATGTAATCGATGAAGCTGGTTCGCATATTACTATTGCAAATGATCACAAAAATATCACAGTTAATGTGCGTGATATTGAGAAAGTTATTTCCAAAATGGCGCAGATACCAACTATTTCAATTTCTACTAAAGAAACAGACCGTCTAAGGACTCTTGATCAGGATCTAAAAGGATTGATTTATGGTCAAGATGAAGCAATTGATGAGCTGTGTGCTGCTGTTAAGATGTCGCGCGCTGGGTTAAGAGATGAAAAGAAGCCGGTTGGTTCTTATTTATTCTCAGGGCCAACAGGTGTTGGTAAGACAGAACTTGCAATACAATTAGCTAAGTTGCTTAATATGGAATTAATACGCCTTGATATGTCTGAGTATCTTGAGCAACATTCTGTTGCTAAGTTGATTGGTACACCTCCTGGTTATGTTGGTTTTGATAGCGGTGGTCAGCTTACTGAATCTATAACTAAGTCACCATATTCTGTGGTACTATTAGATGAGATTGAAAAGGCTCATAAAGATGTTTATAATATTTTATTACAAATCATGGATTATGGTCAATTGACTGATCATCAAGGGCGCAAGGTCTTTTTTAATAATGCTGTATTGATTCTAACCACTAACGCTGGTGCAGAGCAAATGAACAAAGCTGCTATGGGCTTTGATCGTGATGCTAGGGTAATGGAGGATAAAGAAGAGATTGAAAGAGTATTTACTCCTGAATTTCGTAATCGTCTTGATGCTATAGTATCTTTTAGGTCTTTAACTCGTGAAATTGTTGCACAGGTAACAGCTAAATTTTTTGCTGAGTTAGAAGAGCAACTTAGATTAAAAAATACTAGTTTAGCCATTACTGACCGAGCTAGCCAGTATGTTTATGATCATGGTTATGATCAGAAAAATGGAGCGCGTAATATGGAGCGTTTAATTAGTGATAAGATTAAGAAAGTTATTGCTAATGAGCTGCTTTTTGGAAAATTGGTTAATGGTGGAAGAGTATTAATAGATTTTGTAAATGGTGAGTTAATCTTTAAAATAAATCCACGGGCTGAAAGTAAGTCTCCAAGGTCATCAGATACAAGCAGAGAGCTTCTAAAAGAAGATTCTTAATTGATTATTATGAAATAGACAGAGACCCATTATTTAAGAGATTGGCACTATTAGAAGAAAGTAAGAAAACACTTTATAAACCTCACTGAATATTTTATCAGAGGAATGTTGTTCCTAACTATATAAAGATATGTGTAAACTGATTTGGATTTCATGGTAATTTTTACAGATTGTTGGATATAAGTTAGGTTGTTATAAATTAGCTATTTCTCCAAAGGCAAAAAAGTTATAGATATCAGAAGAAATAATGTATATATTATTCCTCTCTTAGTGTGTGTTTATTTTGGCAAAAGGTAAGTAGGATAGATTAATTTATGTCTTTTCAATTGGATTCTTTAGTAATATCTGGCAAGGAAGTGTTACCTATTATCGAGGGTGGTAAAGGCATAGGTGTTTCTAGCGGTCGATCTTCAGGAGCTTTTGCATCAGCTGGTGCGGTTGGCACTTTCTCTGGGGTTAACGCTGATCGTTATGACGAAACTGGGAATGTCAAAAAAGAAATTTATCATGGCAAAACAAGACATGAAAGGCATGAGGAGTTGATTGCTATGGGCATTGAAGGCGGAATTGCTCAAGCAAGAATTGCACATGAGCTTGCTGGAGGCAGAGGGCCAATACATATTAATATTTTGTGGGAAATGGGTGGTGCACAAAGGATTCTGGAAGGGATATTAGATAGCACCAAGGGGCTTATTCATGGTGTTACGTGTGGGGCAGGTATGCCATATCGTCTAGCAGAAATAGCAGCAAAATATCAAATTTATTATTATCCGATAGTTTCTTCAATGCGTGCATTTAGAGCATTGTGGAAAAGGGCTTATCATCAGGCATCGCAATGGCTAGGCGGTGTGGTTTATGAAGATCCATGGCTTGCAGGTGGTCATAATGGGCTTTCTAATAGCGAAGATCCTTTGATTTTCCAAGATCCATATCCAAGAGTGGTAGAATTACGCAAATTTATGAACGAAGTTGGCTTACAAAATGTTCCGGTAGTTATGGCTGGTGGTGTTTGGCATCTTAAAGATTGGGAACATTGGCTTAAGAACCACGAGATTGGACCGGTGGCATTTCAGTTTGGCACAAGGCCAATTTTAACACAAGAAAGTCCAGTATCTGATGCGTGGAAAAAGAAACTCATGACTCTCAAAGAAGGTGATGTTTTGCTACAAAGATTTAGTCCAACGGGGTTTTATTCTTCTGCAGTAAGAAACAACTTTATAATAGAATTAGAGCAGCGAAGTAATAGGCAGATTCGTTATTCCACAACCCCAGTAGTTGAGGAGAATTTAACTGAAGCTTTGCCAGTTGGAGCTAGAGGACGTCCGGTGTATGTTACCAAGGAATCTTTGGCAAAAGTGTTGTTGTGGAAAGAACAAGGGTTTGATGAAACGATGAAAACCCCAGATTCTACTTTAATTTTTGTTACTGCCGAGAAAGCTCAAGAAATACATAAAGATCAAGTTGATTGTATGGGATGTTTGAGTGGTTGTTTATTTAGTAATTGGCAGGATCATGGTAATTATACCACTGGTAGAAAAGCTGATCCAAGAAGTTTTTGTATTCAAAAAACCTTGCAAGAAGTTATTCATGGCGGTGATGTTGAAAATCAGCTGATGTTTTCTGGTCACAATGCATATAAATTTGCCACTGATTCATTTTATGAAAATGGGTTTGTGCCAACAATACAACAATTAGTAAATCGTATTGCAATTGGTTATTAGATGAGTTCGATAATTTCACAAAAATTCAGGTTACATGATGTTGTGAATGAGAAAGACCGTGATGCTATTGAACAAGCAAGAGCTGAGCTTTTTACTGAAATGAATGAGGGTTATCCTGTTTATTTGTCTGAAGAGAGCGATAAAGATCTAGCTCTGATCAAAAAAATCGCTAAAAATATTAAAGACCATTTTTCTGATTTAGTCATTATAGCAACTGGGGCTTCTAATACTATACCATATAGTGTTGCTTCTTTAAGTACTTCATCTAACGTTAATGTTTCATATTTAGACAACGCTGATCAAATTTCAGTAGATAAACTTCTTAATAAGCTAAACCCAAAGCATACAGCTTTCTTGACTATTAGTAAATCTGGAGAAACTATTGAAACATTGGCTGTAATGTTGTTATGTATTGATTGGATTAATATAAATCTTGGTTCAACTAAACCTGCAGAACATTTTTTTGTTATTACAGATCCTGTTGAGAACTCTTTAAGGAAAATTGCGCAGCATTTAAACCTAGTCATACTTGATCACCCAAAATCTACTGGTGGAAGATATGCAGCTTTTAGCTCAGTTGGGTTATTAGTTGCTGAGGTAGTTGGTTTTAATGCTGAAGTTATTATTGATCATGCAAAAGAGGGATTTACTAGTCAAATCAATGCAAATTCTTGGGTATGTGAAGGTGCTAGTTATATGCTTTCTATGTCTAGGCTTTACTCTAACTCTGTTTTTATGATTTATGGCGATCAATTTAATGGTTTTAGCCAGTGGTATAGGCAGTTAATTGCTGAAAGTTTGGGAAAGAAATTGCAAGGAATAAATCCTATGATAGCTGCTGGTTTGATTGATCAACACAGCCAGTTACAGCTCTATTTAGACGGCCCTAATGATAAGTTTTTTACTTTTCTAGCACAAGCTATAAAAAGCGATGATGAGCCTAAAATTAGCAATCAACCTGCCGATTTTGGACTTAATTATCTTTCAGGAAAATCTTTAAAAGATATTATGAATTCACAATTTATTAATGTTCAAGAAATGTTGTACGAATGCAAAAAGAATATTCGCGTGATATATACGAAGAATCTTCAAGAAGAGTTCTTTGCTGAATTTATGATGGGACAAATGCTAGAGGTTATTTTGTTTGCCTATACTAAACACATTAATCCATTTAATCAACCAGCTGTAGAGAAAATCAAAGATGGCATAAAGCATATTCTTAAAAAGGGGATTTACTAGGATGAAAATAAATCATGTTAATTATTTTCTTGGTGTTTTTTGGTTTATAGCCAGCTTATTTATAAGTAGCTTAAATGATGTTTTGACCAAGTATCTTGGTAGCTCTATCAATCCGTATGAAGTTGTGTTTTTTCGTTATTTATTTGGCACTTTAACTTTATTACCATTTATGATGTATTATGGCAAAAGGACTTTTGTGACATCTCGTCCAATGGTTCATGTGTTAAGAGGTTGCTTGCTTTTTGGTGGTATAGCTTTGTGGTGTCATGCATTGAATGTTGTGACTGTTACAGCAGCAACGGTTATTAACTTTACTATACCGTTATTTGTATTAATTTTTGCAAGGATATTTCTAGGAGAGAATGTTACTTTAACTCGTTGGGTAGCAACTATAATTGGTCTCATAGGAATTATTGTTGTAATTAATCCTATTTCTGATGATTTTAATGTTATGTCAGCATCGTTGATTTTTGGTTCTATTATGTTTGCAGGTCTTGATGTAATAAATAAGAAATATGTTATCAAAGAATCAATGTTTAGCATGTTATTTTATTCTAATATTGTAACTTTGGCCTTAAGCTCTGTTCCAGCATTTTATAATTGGTCTTTTCCTTCTACTCAAGATTTATTATTATTGCTAGTTCTTGGTGGTGGTGCTAACTTAATATTATATTTTCTGTTAAAGTCTTTTGCTTTGATAGATGCTTCTGCAGTAGCGCCCTATCGTTATGTTGAGTTGCTTATTTCAGCTAGCTTAGCGTATTTTATATTTAATGAAGTTCCAACTGCGCATACTTTAATTGGAGCAGTAATTATAATACCTTCTACATTGTTTGTAATTTATAATGAGATCAAAAAATAATTCAAAAACTAATTCTAGCGATAGCAAGAACCAAGAATCTTTTTTTGGATTTCAACGAGTTTCTTCTAAATTAAAACATTCTTTGGTAAGAGATGTTTTTTCGTCTGTTGCCGATAAGTATGACCTTATGAATAATGTGATGAGCTTAGGTGTTCATCATTTGTGGAAAAAGGAAATGCTGAAATTGATTCCAAATCATATTGGTTCATTGCTAGATGTAGCTGGTGGTACAGGGGATATATCTAAATTATATTACCAAAGAGCTAGTCAGAGTAATCAAAATCCAGATATTACTATTTGTGATTTTAATTTAGAAATGTTGAAAGTAGGAAGAGCAAATTTAATTGATGAAAATATTGTTTTTGGGGTTAACTTTGTATGTGGAAATGCTCTAGATTTACCTTTTCCTGATAATAGCTTTGGTTGTTATACTATTGCTTTTGGAATAAGAAATGTTGTGGATATCAACAAAGCTTTATCTGAAGCTTTTAGAGTTTTAAAACCTGGTGGAAAATTTATATGTTTAGAATTTTCTAAGGTACAAAGTAATTTATTTGCTAAGATTTATGAGTTATATTCATTTAACATAATTCCTATTTTGGGAGAGTATATTGCCAACGATCGTAAGTCATACCAGTATTTAGTTGAAAGTATAAATAAGTTTCCAAAGCAAGGAGATTTGTTAAAAATGATTGAAAAAGCTGGTTTTAAGCGTGTTGGATATAAAAATTTAAGTTTGGGAATAACCGCTTTGCATTACGGATATAGGTCATAAAAATGTTGGCAACTATTAGAAATATTCTTAGACTAACTAAGATAAGCTTTGTGCTATATCGTAATGGTGCATTATTTATGATGCGTGATCTTAAGATTGCTCCAGTTCTATATAATATATTGCGACTTATGCCTTTCCAGTCTGCTAGTGATATTAATGGCAAAGGATTAGCGAAGGCATTGAAAGAGCTAGGACCAGTTTTTATAAAATTTGGTCAAACTATAGCTACTCGGTCAGACCTTATAGGCGAAGAATTAGCTGAGGATTTAGCAAAGCTTCAGGACCGCCTTCCACCTTCTGAAAATTTTAAAATTGAAGAAGAAATAAAAAGAGAATTTTGTGTTAATATAGATACTTTATTTACTAATTTTGATAGAAAAGCTGTGGCTTCGGCATCTATATCTGAAGTATTTAAAGCAGTTACCACTGAAGGTAAAGTAGTAGCTGTTAAAGTATTAAAACCAGGTGTCGAACAACAATTTGCAAGGGATATACAGCTTTTTTTTTGGTTGGCTCGTATAATAGAAAAGCGTTTGCCTTTTACTCGTAGACTGAAGTTGGTAGAGGTTGTCAAAACTTTTGCTGATTCTGTCAAAATAGAAATGGATTTAAGACTTGAGGCTGCTGCTGCATCAGAGTTAAAAGATAATTTAAGGGATGATAATAAAGTTTATATTCCTGAGATAGATTGGTTTAGAACCTCGAAAAGAATTTTAACTATTGAATGGATTGATGGGATCCCAATTCACGATACAAAAAAGCTTATTAATCATGGCTTTAATCTAAATAAAATTGCCGCTGATTTTGCAGTATTATTTTTCAACCAAGCTTACAGAGATGGTTTTTTCCATGCTGATTTGCATCCAGGGAATGTTTTAATTGATAAATCAGGAAATATAGTTTTAATAGATTTTGGGATTATGGGTAGATTAGATAAAAGAACTCGGATTTATATCGCAGAAATTTTGCGAGGGTTTTTAAATCGTGATTATTTGCATGTAGCAAAGATTCATTTTGCTGCTGGTTATGTTTCAAGTAATCATTCTGTTTTTGATTTTGCTCAAGCATGCAGATCGGTAGGCGAGCCTATCGTTGGTTTGTCTGCTAGTAAAATTTCTGTAGCTAAATTGTTAGCGCATTTATTTCAAGTGACACGAGCCTTTGAGATGGAAACTCAGCCTCAATTATTATTGCTTCAGAAAACTACAGTTTTAGTTGAAGGTGTTGGTTCCAAGTTGAATCCAGAAGTAAATATGTGGAAGCTTGCAGAGCCTTGGATTGAGCAATGGGCTAGTCAAAACATTGGCTTTGATGCAAAAATTATTGATGCTGCAACTGATATGATTCAATTTTTGGGATACAATTTACCAATATATATAAAGAGTGTTATAAGTAAGCAAAATCTAGATATTCAAATAATTGAGAAAAAAGATAGTAATGTCTTTTATCTAATATTTATTTCTGCTGTAGTAGCTGCTTGTACGATATTAGTAATGAAAATATATCAATGAGAATAGCTACCTGGAATATAAATTCTATTAGAATTAGGATTGATGCTGTTGCTGAGTTTGTCTTGGCTCATATGCCTGATATTTTATGCTTTCAAGAAACAAAAGTTGTTGATGAGCATTTTCCAATCCAAGCGATTCTAGATCTTGGTTTTAGTCATTATGTTATCAAAGGAGAGAAATCCTATAATGGTGTGGCAATTTTTTCAAAGTATCCGTTAAGAAATAAGCAATCTTTATCACTTGTGGGTAAGAAAGATGCTAGGCATTTATCGGTGATTGTTAATGATGAAATTGAGTTATAGTAAAATCAGTTAAGATATAGTACAGATATGCTATTATCAATTTAAGTAAAAAAAATTGATAATGAGGGGAGCATGTATAGTAAAGA
>Ga0247843_1006497_pt1 | contig 15231 bp, 10 predicted proteins | sample LaCruzMarch2017__FD_192420 | JGI IMG/M metagenome (GOLD analysis project Ga0247843, IMG submission 192420) | Freshwater microbial communities from meromictic Lake La Cruz, Castile-La Mancha, Spain - LaCruzMarch2017_8m | ecosystem: Environmental > Aquatic > Freshwater > Lake | place: Spain... | reverse complement strand
TCACGTGACTTCGGAGAAATGACCAACAAATGACCCGAAGTTTCAACTCTACGAAAGAAGTTACAAGCTAATAAACGGGTACATACATAGATTTAGATCCAACACAAAACAAAAAGATTTTGACGATAAGCATTCACTTAACAACCGTGCAATCATGAGGCAGTCGGCCCAGAGCGAGGACAAATTCAACGCCTTCCTCGAGTATCTCAATACAACATCATCCACCGAGTTGGAGCACCAGTCTCTACCCAGCGAGATGACGAAGAGAGAACATGGTAGCTTGGCCAGAAATCCACCACCATTCGCTCATGACCCTTTGAATGAACAGAGTGATGACGCTGAAGAATCTGCACATGATTCGCTTAAGCCAAGTAACTATCTCATGGTGTCTATCTTGTCAAGGCATGATTACAACTTAATTATCACAACTGCAAGAACTAAGGGCTATGACGAAGCCATCGAAACTGCCTTTGACAAACTAAAGAGAGGACGCGCGGGTCACTTGAGCCAATGTGACATCGTGGCGTTCTTTCAAACAGCTGCTGCGAGTACTAAGCTAGCTGCTCAAGAGGGCGGAAATTCGATTATTGAAGCAGCAGTCGCGGCACTCCTGCATGATGTCGCTGGTGAAAGTGATCGACAGGATATCACACTAACGCAGTTTCGTGACATCTTTGAACGCAACCCAACGCTTCTCTCTGTTTTTGAGGATGACGTGGCTCTCGCCAAAAGAATAGATTTAGTGTCAAGCCAAATCACATTGGACCATGAAGCGTTCAAGGAAGACGAGGAGGAGAGTATCCTTAAAAAGTGCACTATGGAGGCACGGTATCAAAGGAACAAGTGGAGGAATCGGTGGATTGCCCTATTTTGGACAATTTCTTATATTGCATTGATCCTTTATGCGTTCATGAGTAAGGCGAAAGTGTATATTGACGACGAGAAAGCACGGGCAGTGTTTGGAATGTGTATTGTTGTGGCTCGAGGGTCCGCCAATGCTCTCAATTACAATGCGTTCCTAGTGTTGCTTTTCACGTGCAAGCACTTCATGACTATCCTTCGAAGCACTCCTGTTAGGCACTGCTTTCCTTTCAATGAAGTTCAACAAGGTCACATCCTAATTGGAATTGTATTTGGTATATTGGCCCTGTCACATACTTTGGCGCACATTTGTGATATCCATCGGCTTGCAAAAGCAGACGTTAACATCATCAATGATTTGTTCAGCGGAATCATCAATAGCCATGAAAATATACGAAAATTTCTTCCCGAATCATACGCTGGACGATGGGCATACATGCTTTCATCTCGGAGTGGGATCACGGGGATCAGCATGATATTCTGTTTAACAATTGCGTACTTTTTTGCTTTCAATCGAGCCAAGTATGGATTCAATAAGTTCTGGTACTCACATCATTTACTCCTCATTATGCTGCTTTTACTTTGTGTGCATGGCACTGGGCACTTATTTGAATTATCCAATAGCGTGTATTGGGTGATTGGTCCTCTGTTTCTGTATGTAGTTCCAAGATTTCTAAGAGAGACGCCCATGTCCAGAGTGGATATTGTGAGAGCAGAGGTGAAGAAGGGAGATGTAGTTCAGTTGCAACTTAGGAAGCCTAAGTACTATGATTGGTACATATCTTCTGGAATGTATGGATTACTCAATTTGCCCGAAGTCAGTTTAACTGAATGGCATCCATTCACATTGACTTCCGCCCCTTCGGATGAGTATATTGAAATGCATTTTCGAAACGCCGGAGACTGGACAAAGAAAGTTAAAGATCTAATCAAAAGCAAGACTGATATGAGGGAGCCAACGGGACTAAAAAATCCGCCAATTGTCAAGCTAGAGGGACCGATTGGTGCCTCCTCCCAAGGCTTCTCAGACCACTCCATTATTGTGTTGGTAGGGGCAGGCATTGGGATCACTCCCATGATTTCAGTTCTGCGGCAACTTTTAGTTTCACCTGGGAAAGTTCGGAGATGCTTCTTCTACTGGACTACCAGGGATAGGGCCTCATTTTTATGGTTCGCCGACCTTATTAATGACATTTACAAATCCGACGAAAAACACATCATTCAAACTCGCTACTTCTTGACATCAATGAAGCATGACGACCGTGACCTAGCAGCTGTGTTGCTCCATTATGCAACACGCGCTCATCACAAGAGAACTAACATAGATCTCCTATTAGGCCAAAAAACTCACCATCAAGTAGAGGTTGGCCGTCCAGATTGGCTTGAGGAGATGGAGGGTGTGCGAGAAGAAGTGGAGGCCCTTGGTGAAACCAAGTGTGGTATATTCTTTTGTGGGCCTACTGCGATGGCAGAGGCAGTCTATGATGCATCAGTGACTGTATCGAACAAGAACTGTCACATGTACTTCTCGAAAGAGACTTTTTGATGGGACAGTATTGCCTTGTTACTGAGCACATTATTCATTAACTGCAAAGCCTCGCGTGGGCCTGGCGCATTGTACACGTCAACACGAGAGAGTTCTGACTTCCGACAACTTTCCTTCGTGCCTACTAGAGTAGACCTTAAAACTTATGAGAAGTTCCTCCTTATCTTAAATTGATTTTATAGCGTTTGGTGTTAAGTGTTGATACCGAGCAATGCATGTGACAAACTCCTTCCAAATATTGGGACAACCATCGAAGCTGCATTGTTTCTTTGAGGCGCCGTGTGTGTGATACACACAAATCTCTTTTTGTTTTGATTGGTACATTCCTTCTGTGACTGCAACGTTTCATATCTTTTTCGCACCATGATGTGTGATACAAACCCCCGCCTTCACGACTTGATTGGTACACCCCTCGAAGCTGCATCGTTTCACCTCGGCGCCATGCGTGACGCATACTCCACCCTTCACGACATTATTTGTGCATCCCTCGAAGGTGCAATTGTAGCTTAATCGGACACCGTGCGTGACACAAACTCTTCCTTTTTGGTTGGTACATCCCTCAACGCTACACCGTTTTACCTTTGTACCATGTGTGGTACAAAGTCCTTGTTTACCTTGGGTGAAGATGGTGCATCCCGTAAAGTTACATCGCTTTCCCCTCAACCTCTTAGCCCCATGTGTCCAACAAACTCCTCCCGTCATGGATAAGTTGGTACATCCCTCGAAACTGCATTTCTTTTTACCCTTTATGCTAGTAGCCTTGATATATGGCTGAGATGATTTCTTGGCAAATGATAGTTTTTTCTTCTTCGTTCCCTGTATCTTTTTACTGCGAGAAGAATAATTGAGATTGGGCATTGCCAATCTGCCACCTCTATTGTATTTTGTTGCAGTTAACTTCTTGACGATGACTTCTGCCATCACCGATTGAGCTTGACGACAAGACCAATGTGGTGTCGACTACTGTTAATAAGTATGACGATGATAGCCGCCAGCGGCGTTGCCGTTGGGTTGGAGCCTGTGTATGCAAAGATCCCAGGGACGACGGATCTAATTTATGGTTCTATCGTATTGCGGCGAGTCGTCAAATGTCATGGCGGCAAATAACATGTTCTTACCTTTCTCGGTACGAGACAGACAATCTTCTCTATGCGAAGGTTAGATAGATAGACTAACACCACGTTCAACCTTATTTTCCGGCCCCATCCCGCGCGGCATCCATACAAGCGGGGGTACACAATGGTTCTACTATTAGTAGTATCAGCAGTAATAGTATCATCGTGGTCTTGGTCGATGATAACAACGTCGAATTTGTCGTCGGGTGTAAATTCGCTTCCGTCATTCTTGCCATTGCCAACGACTCATCATCATCAGCAACGGTATCAAAACAATCGTCCGCCTCCCTCATATCTATCGCCCAAATCAGATCATTCCCTTCTTCCACCGTCGCCAACATCGTCGTCGTGTTCGCCGAACCGCCTCCTTGGCACGAAGAAGAGGAGGGGGGATCGATGGCAGAGGGGGCAGCGGCATTGCGATGATGATTTTCTTCTACAAGGCAGCATCTCCGCCGACGACGATACCGGTAATAAGGCAGTAGATGCAGAGGATGATGCCGCCGTCGTTAACCCCCATTCCTCCTCCAGCGGCGCGGTTGGGTTTTCCTCGTCATCATCGTCGTCGACGACGGCATCGTCGACATCCCTCCTGAGCGCGATGGACTCGTTTGGGATGAAATTGAAACCGTGGGCGGTACTTGCCAATACGAAGAGTCATGCCTACTCTAGAACCCCAACGGCCAGCGCCATTAGTACATCAAGTAGCGGTAGTATCAATGGTGGCGGTACTCCTCTCGCCGCCACTAATGATGATGACGGTAGTAATAATAGGAGCAGCGGGTGGACGCCCGCAATAATAACGAAGAACGTTAAATCGCTATTACACAAGCTCGAGGCTATTGCATTATGGGTGGCATATATTATATATCGCGGATACCGAGGTTTCTTCGTTCTATTGCCCGCCGTATTTTGCGAAGTATATCGTCAATTGGAAAATAGCGATTTAGATTTAGACGTCTATGGTGATGATGATGACGACGACGACGATGATAGATTAGCCATAGCAGTAGCAACCTCGAACGCGATTATTAATGGGGAGGAAGATGAAGGAACAAAGCAACGGCTACATCAGCGGCGGCAGCAGCAGTCAATGAAGTTACGAACACGGCTTACTATATCAATATTATCAATGATGGTAACATTCACGTATGTACTATCCGGAGGGTTACGTGTAGTAAGCAAATTCATTAAAACATTTACTAATACTACATCTATCGCGTCTTCATTAGAGGCTGCTGCCGACGAGGTTGTTAGTAATGAGAATATATTGAGGGAGAAGATGAAATGAAGAGTAGTATAATATATAGTATATATAATGGGGGGAATCAAAACCAGTATACATACAAATATATAGTATATATAATGGGGGGAATCAAAAACAGTATACATTGTATATATCCAAACACGCATCTCTCTCTCCTTGCCTGAGGATTTTATCTAGCTTCAATTGTGCAACACCTCTTTGGCGTCAATGTGCAACACCTCTGTGGTAGCTTTCAATGTGAACAATACTTGTCATACTTGGGAGAAAATGAATATATACATACGCATGTAGTAGTGATCTGCTAAAAAATACTAACAATTGTTGACTTGAATAAATATATCAAACAGAATTGTACTTCAGAAGGTTTTTTTGATACAGTAGATTATTTAAACGTTAAACAAAAGATTTTACACGCAGCTTTAGCAGTTATTTCATTTTTTACCCAGAGCATTCGTGTTGTACCATTTCTACTTGACTTTTCATCGTTTTGACTCTCGAGCGTTGTGAATTCCCAGAACAAATAAGTCAACTACCGGAGGGAGGGGGGGGTTCACGGCATAAAATACAAAGTTCCCTTCTCAAACTCTCTCTCTCTCTTTAATCTAGGAAGACGCCTTCCATGGTTTTGGAGGAAGAGCGTCATACGCAGTCGATGGACCATCACCAATATCACCACTGAAACCCATGGCAAACTTATCATCCTACATAAGAAGTGCCAAAGCAGTGGAAGGAAAATAACGTTGACAAGTTATATATGATCGATATAGGTATAAAAACAGTGTCCGATTTGAACATATTCAAGTGTTATGAACATGACAAACAAACAAACAAAAAAAACATAATCCAAATAAAGAAAAAAAAACCTCACCACGGTCGTAAAGACGCGTAACATGTCCTTCACGATATTCCTCACATCATCCGTCTTTCGTTGCTCTCCGCTCGAATTGGCAGCCTGTAAATGCGCCACGACGTTCATAATCGTTTCCAATCGTGCATTGAGTACACGTTGCTGATCCTTCAATTCGGAGATCAAATCGTCCACGTCCGAGATGGCACATTCCGACTCGACGCACCCGTTCGCTTTCATCAGTATAGTTTGGATTTCACTTTCGGTCATTATAAGATTCAATGACGTCGTCGTGATGGGGCCGTTAGTAGCAGTGTGTGGATTCTGCTTGGTTGTTGTATATATTTCAAATGTGTTGAGGTTTCCGTTGGCGAAGAGCAGAGTATGATATGATGAAGATTGTGTAACACAAGCAGGAAGTGGTGAGTACCGGTATGGATCCCCACACAGACGAGTAAATATATTTGTTAATAGTACCAACATTTGATCAACTTACCGCAACTACTACAGCCGAGTTCACGAAGGCATCGGAGCCGGTAGCGAGGAGTGCAAGGAGAGAAATAAGGAGCATCGTGATTAGATAATATGACGAGGTTGAGGTGACGGTGGAGGGTGAAGCGAGGTTTTGACATCAATCAAGGGCAAAGAAGACATCAGCCATAGACACATCTGTTTTGTGTAGTTTTACCATTAAGTACTTAATTATGAACATTCTTCACTGTTGTTGTAAAAAACAAACACTTCATGCAATATTGCTTCTCTCTACTGCCCAGACGCGCAGACTATGTTCAAGGCAAAACCGACCAAGATAGTTGGTTTAGAGCCCCTAGTTGTCCGCAGGCATGAATACGGACAGACTTCGCAGTTTTGCCAGATACAGATACAGAGAGCTCATTGTAACAAGAAGCAGGAAAAGGAAAGTGAGTACGGTAACGGTGTGTCATTCAAGCGTCTCTCTGCACCTATACATTGGATCTAGATGCACAGACGAGTAGAAATATTTGTTGTAGCAACAACACCACTTGATCAACTTACCGCAACCGCACCTACTACAGCCTACAGCCGAGTTCACGAAGGCATCGGAGCCGGTAGCGAGGAGTGATTAGATATAATGATGAGGTCGAGGTGACGGTGTGGTGGAGTGAGAAGGATTTTTTTGATTTTGGCTTGTCCTCCCTCGCTCAATTATCCAGGTACGAGTACCACCATGCGTATGTAGAACCCTTCTTAGAAACCTTCTCGCAAACAAAAGAGAAAGAGAGAAGACATGTGAAAAAATGAACAATGAGCCACCTCCTTGGCATGCCACGCTGTCGGCTAGTATAGTACAGACCCATGGGCTTATTACCGCCCCTCCAAGCATACAGGCTTGCGTTAGTTGCTGTTGGTCGCCATCTTGTCCCAATCCAGTTCTGGTGCATGTATGCCTCCCTACTGTTCGATCATGTCGCAGAGTGATAGGTGGGGCGTGCTGCAAGAATGCTTGAGTTGAATGAGATTGCGCACATTGAGGAAAGTTGAGGAAAGTAGGAGTTGTTTGAGTAGAATACTCAATACAATTCGGTATAAACAACTCCTTAAACAACATTATAACATTGTTATATTACTCTATTATGATTATGGTGCCACCGTACGCCATCCACTTGCGTTACAACAACCGCTACCCCAAAACGCACCAATTTCCACCATTTTAACGATGGGAGAATGGCTGTATCTCTGCACACACGCGTGCTACAGACAAAAGTGGGGTACAAAAAAAAGTGCAAGACGATGGTCTTTCCGCCGGTATGTCATAACCGGTTTGGGGGATTTCCCACTTGGGGTGGGAGAAATAGATTGTTTAGGAAAATGTAGTAAGAAAATAATGATCCCTTCGGACCTACTATTGCAATATTTCCATGCTGCCCCGTCTGCGTCTTCCTCCACTGCCTACACAACAATGGACAGTGAAGGCAGTGACGATGATGAATGATGATAACAACGACAGAAAAAATGTAAAAAAAATCTTTTATCAGCTTTAAACAAAAACCTCTGTCACTGGGGTCCCAAGTTGCCTCCTGCATACAATTATGGCTAATATGCTGGTGGCATGTTTGTTGACTCTGGATGTGCCAACAAAGACAATCCTCAGCCTCAGGACTCAGGACCTACAGGACCCTGGTGTGCTGTGACTAATGCACTGCTTGAATGATGACCAGTGTCTTGTCCAATGTGAGGGGATGGTCTATATAGCCTAGTGGTTACCAGGTCTCTAACAATTATGTCTGATACTACTGATAGTCAAATCCTTTTCTGTTTTGCAAAATTCTACCTTGTCCCTGGACTAAAATTGTTGGATTGCAAAACAGGAAAGAAAAAGCAAAGGTGATATATGTAGGTGACTGACTCTCCTCTGCCCTCATCTACGCAATGCGTTTAAATATTATGCAAAAGGCACAAGAGTGGCAACAGGAACCCCACATGTCATTTTTAAGTTGTGACAATTTGAGAAGTCTTTTGGCTGCTATTTCATCCCAAACGATCGCCTCCACGACCCACTCACCGTCATCATCAACCACCAACTGTGTCTCTCCTCCGGAGTAAGAAGATAATAATAATGATCCCCTCGGACCTACTATTGCAATATTTCCATGCGGCCCAATGTCATTTGCATGACTTACAGTCGTCTGCGTCTTCCTCCACTTCCTTAGGCGACGATGATGATGATAACGACGACGACAGCAAAAATAATATGAACAATAATCTTTTAACGTATCATCGGAATTTAATTGTTCAGGTCCAACAAGTTGCACTCGACGAGGTCATCGAGGCATGGCAGAAATCACGGCAAGAGCGAACGGAGATGGTATCCGATAATAATGACAGTAATTTTATTGTCGTGGTAACTCGTGAAAGCGTGTTATCCGTATTACGTCAAATTGGTTGTGACGATTATAGTTCAATTATCTATGTAAGAGGAATGACAGCTAGCAGTAACAGCTGCAATAACGACGAAGGAATGTTGATGTCATTGTCATTGGTAGACAAAGAACAGCAGCAGCAACGTACAAGTATTACAGCTGCAATGGAACAAACGAATGAAATTGCTAGATTGGTATATACACGACTGGTGCTATCGTCAGTAGCTGCTGCTGCTGCTACATCATCATCATCATCATCATCTAGTAGTAACAGCAGTAGCAGTGGCAGTGACGATGTCAAGAGGATTGATAACAACAATAGCAAAGATGATGATGAATTACCACTTGACGAAACAACAATATATGATTATCTAGCATTGGCAATGACAGCAGTACGTTTGCCAGAAGTGAAGCAATATCTTCATTATTATAATGATGGACATTCCAATGCCGACTCAATATCATTGTTATCCTTCTTCTATTCCACCAATAGTAGTATGAAGTGCAGTCAAGATGATGGAGTAGGACAAGAAGTTAGCAGTAGTAGTAGTCAAAAGCACATCATAAATAAGAAAGAACAACGATTGCAATATATACAACGTTTATGCTGGCATGCGGTACTAGGGGTACAAAGTAATATAGAACATCACGATTATGCTATGAATTATGTGCAATATATACTTGAGTTTGAATTTGGTAGTGGTACTGTTACTGGTGCTGATAAGAAGAAGTATGATTATTCGTCTCAGTTGTTAACTACTTTAGCTGAGTATAGAACTATCATGTCAACAGCATTGATTGTGAATGTTACTATTAATATTACGACAAGTGCATCATCCAATCTAAAAGGTGATGGTAATGAGGAGGAGGCTAGTAGCAGTACTGCCGCACAACGAGAGCAACTATTACTACCATCAAACGAATGTGATGATGGTACCACACGTATAGTAGGGGTATCCTATTCTGAATTCTTAATTGATGGAGGTGATAGTAGTAGTAGTAGTAGTAGTAATAATAATGACAATAATGGTGTACCAAAGACCAATGTTATTAATGAACATGAGATAATACGATCACGTAATGAATTTCATATTACTCAGGCAGCACGTACATTACAACGATCAATTATAAATGATTATAATATATTGTCCGCAAGTCAACGTGAAGAAACTATTGTAGAAGCAACAGCGGTATATAACAAATTAATTATAGATATGGAGAATGTAATATCAGAGAAGGAAAGGGTACAATTATTACAGAATATGACTACTGACGAACAACGATTATTGGTCATTTACAAAGCAATCGCAAGCAATATGATACGTAATATGTAAAGTTGTGTGGAGAGAGAGAGATTTTTCAATGCAAGTGATACTTTTTTAGATATAGAGAGAGGATTAATTATTTTAAGCTTTACAACGTGTTATGGAGGGTGTTCTTAGAGAGGCTAATAAAAAAAAATGAATAAGCAAAATATATATCAACATATCTCTCTATCTCTCTCCAAACAAAATCACAATTGTACATTCGTGGTACAATTCAAAAAATATCTTAGTTTTTATCCAGCATCTTCATCTCCTATTTTTCATTGGCATTTCTCATTTGGGACACGAAGACGATGGTGGTGGGTTGTAGTGAGGACCACTGCACGGCATCCTAATTACTTGGTATGGAGGTCCAGGCATTGGCTGTTGGCTACTCCTACTTTGCTGCTGAGTAGTAGATAATGATGATGGTGATGATGATAAAGTCAATGATGATGGTATTGCTGTAATTGGACGATGTATGTTCATGTGTTGGATGTGAAAGTCGTAATCACGTGCTATCAAAAGAGCAATATCATGACTTGTTCTAGTCGTGCTATATGATTCATATAGTATGAGTAGTGTCTCGACTAACTCTTCCTCTTCCTTGGTACGAGTTTTACTTAACAAGAGTAAACGGAGAGATTGTATGCTTTTTACTTGTGGATTCAAAATTGATGATAAATTGGATGGCATATTCTCATTCAGTACATTCAACAGACTGGTGATCCGTCCACATAAGGCGGGGTTACCACCCAATAATGCCGGCGGTTGTAACAACGTTGTTGAATACTCTGTGTGTGTGTGCATCGAATGGCGGAGTGATGGTGGTATCACAGCAACACTCGGTCCCATCAGTGGGGGCGAGTTTGTAGGTTTATCATCAACGACCAATCTCCATCGAGGACTAGGATTGAATGAAAGCATATCCTTGATCATACGTGCCACAAGTCTCTCATCCTTCTCACGATCATGTCTTGAATATAGGACTAATACAATCCGACCAACAGTTGGACTATTAATTGGCAACCCTAGTGCTGTATTAATCCCAAACTGTATAGCACCACCACGTCGTTCGAACATTTCAGGTGGAGCATTTGGTAAGAATTGTTCCCACGTGGCCACACCCGACTGATACACTCTCCCCGGTAGACCACATCCAGAATTGAAAGAGAATTTTTCAGAATAATCACCAAACATGAACAAACTAAATGCCTCATCGTTTGTTAATGGTACAACACTGGCCTGAGCCTTCTCGGGAAGGAGGGAGGTGTCCCTCATCCTCTTTCGTACTGTCTCAATCTCATTAGTATCCATTTGAGATGTAATTATTTGCGTTCCCAATGTAGCACTCCCCCCAAAGCAAAGTCTAACAGAAGTATTACTGTTTGATTCGTGATGCTGCTGCGTGGTAGTAGTAGATGATGGTGCAGAACTAGGGACCCAAACATCAATATGTTCAAATGGTACATTACTTCTTTCCATATATGACATTACAGATGCAAGGAATGGAGAGGCACGACGAAAGTTTAAATCATTAAATCGTGATGTTGATGCTGTAGAGTACAGTCCACCAGTAGGTGAGTCGGTCAATTGCCCATGCCATACCGACGCCAACGAATCATCCCCTCCTCCTCCTCCGATAGAAAGGGGGGGAATCGACGGCGTAGTCAATGGGGTAGTAGTAAAACTTGCGGGAGTATCACAAGCGGGATTTTCAAGCATGCCGATTAGAAATTCATCAAACTCGCCATCATCGTCCATGATGGAATCTTTATTATAATTATTGGTAGTAGAAGCAGCACCTGCGTCAGCGGTACCAATCTTGATATTTCTAATGCTATTATTATGACCATCACTCCCACCACCACTCATTTTGTTGGTATTTGGTAGTCCACCAACACCGCCAATTTGTTGTTGTAAGGGTGGTACAACAACAACAATATTATTACTATTAGCAGTAGTATTATATTCCATCATAATATCCTCCTTTTGCATATGATTAATAAATACACCGGGCGTGCTATCATGTACATCCAACCTCAACGCACGTCCCATTAAACACCGACGTTTGTTCGCACGTACGCGTGCACCATCTAATGCCACTTGACGATCAAGAGTATCAATACTTGTTAACCATGACGTGGCATCGACAATTAATCGAAGGTATGTTAATCGTTGAAATAAATTTTCACGCCATTCACGTTGCATATGTAATATGATCTGACGTCGTTCTGTTGGGTTGGTTATGGCATGTATAAAGTTATATTCCAACTTTGAGAATTGAGTCGCCTCACTGATGTTGCCGTTATTACTATTGTTGTCCTCGCTAATGTTACTACCTCCATGATGTTGTGCTCCACTACCAATGCTGCTACTTAAATGTCCAGTTTGTATTCTATACAAATTGGTACTCAACTTCGCGTGTTTTAACTTTTTGGTCAATCTCGACGGTCGACTGTTTAATATACCACATAAAAAGTCCGTGAGACGTAATCCATTGCATAATGGAAGCGAACCATTAGTAAAATGATGTATCACGGCATCGCGATATGCTAATTCTTCATCCGTCCACCGTCCGGTGCGGGGTGTGTTGGGATCATGTTGATCGTTGTGGATGGATGATTCAGCCGCAGATGACCATATCCGTTGCTGTTGCTGTTGTAATGATGAAGATATATTGGGATGAGAGATGATGGGTGATGTCGATAATATTGCCGAATCACCCAAGGCCTCCCCCTTGTTGTTGTGGTTGGCCGCCACGGCACTCTCTGTCACAACAGCATGTGGTGGTTGTGGATGAAGATTCGCCTGGTCGAGTAAGGTCGTATCCAATGGAACAATTTCCAATCTTATATTATTGCTGGTGTCATCATCCGCAGCACCAGCAGCTGTTGATGATAGGATTAAATTACGTACCGCGAATAGATCCACACACCGGGCATGATAATACCCTGCCATACTAGGACTATTACTCCGTCCTTCTCCCTTGATGTGTAAATCTGCACCGTCGTAATTACAAATGATGCAGCATTTTCTTGTCGCTGCTGATGTGGCAACGCCAACGGGGTGACTGGAGGACGAGGAGGGTACATCACAATTAGTTGATGACAATGACGGTGATGGTGCATCATCCGCCGAGCCCGACGGAAAGGTCGTGCCCCTCCCTCCAATCATCGAGAGAGGTTCTGCTGCTGCTGCTGCTGCTGTTCCTGTGTAAGGACGACCGGAGCAAGGAGGAGTGAAGGTGGTGACCATGACGACGTGTCATCCAAGCTAGGCGACGCGACGAACAGAACACTTTCACTTTCGTGGAAAATTTAGGGCGGGTATCGTATTTTGACTCCCCCACTTGAATTGTTCAGTTGATTCTTTCTTGGTTATTAATTCATTACATACTGCTATATTCTAAACATACTACTTCGACATTCTAAATCCTCAAACATTTTGCGTGGGTCGGATGTTTGGTCGACCAGGTCCAGGCTTTAGTAATCAATTACAAAAACGTTTAATCATATTTGTGAGTTGAAAGCTATTGGTGCAGCTTGTAAGTAGCCGCAAATAAGGCTCAGTAATGATGGGAATGCACAATGCTCCTCAACTTTGTTGGGTTAGACTAAATAATGGCCATACAGATAAATACGTACATTATGTGGGTCATCTTTGTGCGCGAAATGGTTCGAATCTCTTCGACATGCGCCTCTCATTATTCTTTTCCATCACTCCGACGACGGACCACTTTGCAATACTGTTGCGGTGCATTGCCATTCGCTTACAATTTGTTTCCTAGCAAGCAAGGTAAATACAACTACTAATCTCTTTCTTAATCACAAGATTATCGAATGATTCTTGCTTCTGGTCTGCAACGAGTTGTCCTTCGTCAGTCGTCAGACGATGAGTTCCTTTCATATTATCCCTTCCTTATAAAAGACCACCTCTCGGGGGGGGGGGGGGGGGCTGGAATGTAATCCCGATGAAGGTTTCCAGTGTCCAAGGCCCACCTTCTTTTCAAGAGACCTTTCCGGCCAGGATTGTTATTCTGATGAAGGTTTTGCTAAGGCCCACCTTCCTTTCGACTTTCGAAAAGACCACCTTTTAACGGTGGCCGGGATTATATCCTGATGTAGGTTTCGTGGCCAAGGCCCACCTTCCTTCCAAAAAACCACCTTTCTATGGCGGCCGGGATTGTCATCCCGATGAAGGTTTCAAGTGTCCTAGGCCCACCCTCCCTTGTAACGAGAGAAGGTATAAAGTGGCTAAGCCCACCTTCCTTTTTAAGACCACCTTTATATAGGGGCCGGAAATGTATTTCCGATGGTTGTCACGTTACCGAATTGTAATCAACAAGGGCCAGCCATAAGAGCATTGGCATCAATTGACATTTTTTTCTTTATATCCAATTCAACTTCTCATTGAGCTCTATTCCACTTTCTTTACAGACATCATGGTGACATTGTACTCTAAATCTAAACCTCCGTCAAAGGTGGATATAAACTGGTTTTATTGGTCGAATGGGGATTTTGAGAAAATCAACCATGACTCGATATTGGCACTCGTCGTCATCGGCAACTGGCAAGAAAGGTTTGATTAACATCATCTACAAACCGACACCCGTACTCAACAGCTTAGGCAAGCTGGAGGCAATCGTGGGAAATATCCATGACATGAAGAGCACGCAGTCAATCTTCAAGATCAAGGGAGATGATGTGGGATCTTGCTTCGCTATCGAGAAGCATGAGACCATACCCAAGATCTATTACCCGGAGATGCCACTCAGTGCTGATGCAGTCAAGGGAACATGTTATGAAGACTTAGATGACAATGTGGTTCTCATTGTTCTACCAAATGTAGCCTCAAGCCCCAGTATTATCTTTTTCATTACCATACTCTTTAGTTCTAGACAATTAGGGTTAGGGTTGCATAAAGTATAAAGAGGACCTGCTGTGAGTATTAAGTGTGTGTGGGGGGGGGTAGTACCCACAGCCACAGAAGAGACCCCCCTTCTACCTTCTAGATACACCAATTTAAATGATCAGCTGTGACATGATTGTGACAGCCGGATCCACACACGCAGAGCGTTTTTGGGAGGGTATAAGGTGAGGTTTTCAACAGTGGCTCCGGCTACGGGGTGGTACTGAATGAATTCTATGATGATATTGTCGCCACAACGACGAGATCAGGCAAAATCAATGGTGAAGCTAATTGGGATCTACATAAATATCTTCGTCCCAGTAATGGAAAATGACGAGATTGAAAAACAAAAAACAATGGAGTGTGTCTAATTTGAGTTTTGCTTGTCGCCATCTTGTTCCCGCCAAGATTTTTGCCTTTAATGACCTTGCTAATAATGATATATATAATGGCTAGTGTTATCAAATTAGTATCAAAAAG
>Ga0247843_1006496_pt1 | contig 15234 bp, 12 predicted proteins | sample LaCruzMarch2017__FD_192420 | JGI IMG/M metagenome (GOLD analysis project Ga0247843, IMG submission 192420) | Freshwater microbial communities from meromictic Lake La Cruz, Castile-La Mancha, Spain - LaCruzMarch2017_8m | ecosystem: Environmental > Aquatic > Freshwater > Lake | place: Spain... | reverse complement strand
ACTTTTTTTTGAGTTTTTCATCAACAAAAAAAAGCATATTGAAAACGTTTTCAATATGCTTATCGGAATCCCTTTCTGGTAATGGCTTTCAGCCGATTTTACCAACTATTTTTTGCTATTATACCCTTTTTTTTAATGTAGCGGGGAGCAGAATCGAACTGCCGTCCGTTAGCTAACGGATATGAATCCTGTGCTAAAGTCTTTTTTTTAATGTAGCGGGGAGCAGAATCGAACTGCCGTCCGTTAGCTAACGGATATGAATCCTGTGCTAAAGTCTTTTTTTTAATGTAGCGGGGAGCAGAATCGAACTGCCGTCCGTTAGCTAACGGATATGAATCCTGTGCTAAAGTCTTTTTTTTAATGTAGCGGGGAGCAGAATCGAACTGCCGACCTCAGGGTTATGAATCCTGTGCTCTAACCATCTGAGCTACCCCGCCATTATTTTAATGTTTTCCTTATTTTAAGGGCTGCAAATGTAAAATTATTTAAATTATAAGCAAATATTATTTTACCTTTTCAATTAATTCTAAACTAAATGCCTGAGGTTTATTTGCAAACAATATTTTTGTTTGTGCCCAAGTAGTTTTAAAAAGTGATGAAAACCGGTATTTGTTTAAATGTGCTTCGCTTTCCCAATAGCTTAAGGTATACATTATATTTTTTTCAGTTGCATCTTGCATTAATTGTAAACCAAGGCAACCTTCAAAAGCTGCTATATGAAGTTTGCTATTTTCAAAAACTTGCATAAAATTTGCCAGTTTAGTTTCATCAAAAGTTAATCGTACTATTCTTGTTATCATTTATTTATAAATTCAATTAGTATTTTGCTTCCAACTCTTAATCCTAGTAATTGAGAAGCATTTCCTTCGTTAGTAGCTATTTCAAGGTAATTGTTTGAGTTAAACAAAATGAGCTCCGCCCCTATTTGCACTTCCTTATAATGAGTGTATATTTTGGTAAAAAACTCTTTGCGAGCGTAGTAAATTTTAAATTTTTTATTTACAGAATATTTTAAAAATATTTCTTTTGAAATATTGGTTATGGCATTACCAAATCCATCAATGAACATAACAGTTGCAGTTATTCCATTTTCATCAAATTCAAAGTTATTAATTACATTTTGTTTAGTTAGCGCTGATTTTATTGCAAATTGTTCGATTGCATTATTATTCACCAACTGATTGGCTATAAATACAAATTGATTGTTTTCTACAAATAGAGTTTTATTTTCAATTAAATATTCTTTAAGTTCCCATATTTCAGCTTTTTCATTTTCAATTAATAAATTTAAAAGCCCATTGTCTAAAGCTATAAAGTATTGGTTTTTATAGTATGCAATTATAATTTTACTATTTAAAAACACATTGGTGTTCACACAAATTAAATGAATACTCCCTTCTTTAAAATTATCAATTACATTTTTTAGAATAAAAGATGCTTGAAAATTATTATACTTTTCAACGTTATGCGAAATATCAATTACTTGAATATTTGCTATGTTCTTATATAAATTACCTTTAATGGACGCAGAATATTGGCTGGCATTTCCATAATCTGAAAGGAGGGTAATATTTATCACTTGTTAGACTTGAGTTATTTAATAAATTCGTACAAAAATATAATTAAGCAACATATAATTTGAATAATAAAGAAATTCTTATAGAAAATTTAGATCCAATAGAAATATTTGGTAATAATAATAGAAATTTAAAAATACTGCAAGCCCATTTCCCAAAACTTAAAATAGTAAGCCGAGGCAATCAATTAATTTTAACCGGAGATGAATTAGAGATGGAACTTTTTGAAAATAAATTTTTTCAATTAGAGGAAATCATTTTAAAAAAAGGAGTTATAACTGATTCTCAATTTAAAGCATTATTGGCTGGTGACTTACAAGGCGAAGCCAAAGATAGTAAAGAAGCAAATACAAATGCTACTGATGTAATTTTGCATGGAAATGGAGGAAAAGCAATAAAAGCAAAGACAATAAACCAAAAGGCAATGGTTGAGCATATTGAAACAAACGATATACTTTTTGCCATTGGTCCAGCTGGAACTGGTAAAACTTATACTGCTGTAGCACTTGCTGTAAGGGCTTTAAAAAACAAAGAAGTAAGGCGAATTATTTTAGCCCGACCAGCTGTTGAAGCAGGTGAGAATTTAGGTTTTTTACCTGGTGATTTAAAAGAGAAAATTGACCCGTATTTACGTCCATTATACGATGCTTTAGACGATATGATTCCAGCAGAAAAGCTAAAACAATATATTGAAACCCGAGTAATTGAAATTGCTCCATTGGCTTTTATGCGAGGAAGAACTTTAGACAATGCTTTTGTAATTTTAGATGAGGCACAAAATGCTACAGATTTACAATTGAAAATGTTTTTAACTAGAATGGGGCCTCATGCTAAATTTATTGTTACTGGAGACTTATCGCAAATTGATTTACCTAAAAAACAACAATCTGGACTATTAAAAGCAGTTAAAATTTTAGAAGGAATTGAAGGAATAAAATTTCAATACTTAACATACGAAGATGTAGTAAGGCACAAACTAGTTAAAGACATTATAAAAGCATACGATAAAAACGATTAAGTTTAAGAATCAAAGTTTAGTTTTAGTTGCAAATAGTTATTAATAGTTATTGGCTTATTTTGTTCTATGTCGTTATCTAAATTTGATAAACTGATACCTAGCAATCTAACTGATTTTAATGGATATTGCTGATTTAAAAGTTCTAAGCAATATTGAAATATTTCATTTTCATCATTAGTGAAATTTTCAATTGAAATGCTTCTTGTTTGTACTATAAAATCGAAGTATTTAATTTTAAGTGTAATAGTTCTTCCTTTTGTATTTGTTTTTTGAGCCCTGCGAGAAACGGTTTTGGCTATTTTAATAATTTCTAACTTCAAATCATCAATTTCAATTATGTTTGATTCAAAAGTATTTTCAGCTCCAATTGATTTCCGTAAATGATTATTGTGAACTTCTCTGTCATCAATTCCTCTGGCAATTTGGTTGTAATAACCTCCACTTTTAACACCAAAAATTCTTATTAAATCTTCCTCGGGCCATAAAAGCAAATCGGCACCATTAAAAATTTTATACTTATTCATTTTTTCGGTAGTTACCTTTCCTATGCCATAAAACTTATCTATTTTTAATTGTGCTAAGAATAATTTGTAATTATTGGGAGTTAATACTGTTAATCCATCTGGCTTTTGAAATCCCGAAGCTACTTTTGCCAAAAATTTATTAAACGAAACTCCTGCAGTAGCTGTTAAGTCCGTTTCTAACTTAATTTGGGTTTTTATAAGTTTTGCTTTATTTGTTGCTACACTTTCGTTTACTTTATTTTCGGTTACATCCAAATAAGCTTCATCAATTGATAAAGGTTGAACTTTTTCGGTAAATTGACTAAAAACTTCCATTATTTGATTGGAAACATTTTTGTAGGCCTCAAATCGCGGTTTTACAAATATTAAATCGGGGCATTTTTGAGCTGCTATTTTACTAGCCATTGCCGATTTTATACCAAATTTTCTAGCTTCGTAACTTGCAGCAGCAACCACTCCTCTATCCTTTGAACCACCCACAGCAACAGGTTTTCCTTTCAATTCAGGATTGTCGCGTTGTTCTTCAGATGCAAAGAAAGCATCCATATCAATATGTATTATTTTACGGTTGTAGTTTTGCAATACCTTAAGGCGTACTGCATATTTAATTAAATCAATTCAATTTTACAGCAATTTTTCAATTGCATATAATATTTTAGGAGAGTTAGGTTTAGTAATAGTAAAAAAATAATCAACTACTTCACCATTTCTATTAACTAAATACTTGTGAAAATTCCATTTAGGATACATATTTATTTTGCCATTCAATCCCTTTTCACTTAAAAACTGAAACAATGGATTAGCACCTAAACCTTTTACTTTAGTTTTGTTAAAAATTTTAAACGAAGTTTTAAATTTTGATTGGCAAAAATCATGAATTTGAACACCAGATAATGGTTCTTGATTGCCAAAATCGTTGCTTGGAAAGGCAAGTATTTCAAATCCCAATTTGTGATATTTTTTATATATTTCTTCTAGTTCTTTATATTGTTCAGTATAGTCACAATTACTAGCTGTATTCACAATTAAAAGTACTTTATTTTGGTATAAATCTAATGGAACTTCGTTATTGAAAATATCTTTTACTTTATATTTATAAATGCTTCTTGTAGCTTTTTCTGTCACTGCCATAAACTATATAACTTTAATAAATAAAAATAGTTTTAACTAAATCTGTTTAAAATTTTACATTTTTTTTTTTATTAATTAATTACAATACACTAAAATTGAAAAATATTTAATATTTATGATTAAAAAATCTACACTTATAAAGTTTGCTTTATTATTATCAATCAGTTTTGTATCAATTTCAGTGTATACTTATACAAATACTCCCCCAGCCGCTCATGCAGGTGCACCTGGAGAAAATGATTGTACTTCGTGCCATGGCGGCACTGCCGTTACAAATGGTACAAATTGGAATGCAATTTCATTATCCGGTTTACCTTCGGGTGGATATGCAACAAGTACTACTTATAATATTACTTTATCTGGTAATTCTGCTTCTACAAGTAAAAATGGATTTCAAATTACTTGTTTAAATTCAAGCAATGGAATGGCAGGTAGTTTTTCTGCAGGTGCAGGTTCAACCATTGTTTCAAGTAGTGGAATTTCGTATATAACTCAAAGTGGAAACACTAGTGGTTCGTGGACTTTTAGTTGGACATCGCCAAGTACTGCAGTGGGTACGGTAAATTTTTACCTTGCTTTTAATGGAAGTAACGCCAACTCAAACACAATAGGTGATATTATTTACACAAAATCTTTTTCATTAAATCAAGTCGCTGTTAATTTACCAACAGCAGTTATATCACCATCAAGCACTAATATTTGCTTAGGTGATACACTCTTTTTAACTGGAAGCGGAATTAATAATCCAACTACTTTTAATTGGCAGTTTTTAAACAATACCCCAAGTACTGCAAATGGTCAAAATGTATTTGTAATTTATAATTCTCTTGGATCTAAAACCATTCGTTTAACTACTAGTAACTCCAATGGCTCATCGCCTGTAGCTTCAATAAATGTAAATGTTATTGCTAAGCCATCAGTTACTGTTAATTCATCAAATAATAATGTTATTTGTGGAAATGACTCCATAACACTCCAAGCAAATACATCAAATGACTTTACCTATTTGTGGACGCCCGGAAATTTTACAACATCATCAATTAAAGTAGCAGATAGTATTAATTATAGGGTAAAAGTAACCAATACAGCGAATGGTTGTTTTGCTAATTCAAATTTTATAAAACCTTTAAAAGCTCAATATCCTCAATCAAATTTAGTTTTTAATAAAGATACCATTTGCAAAGACGATTCAGTAACTTTTGATTTAACTGGAAGTGGATTTACAGCTAAATATTTTGTAAACGATACCCTTGTAAACAATCAATCTTATTTTGTTTTTAAAAGAAACAAAGTTGGAAATTATAAAATAACTCCTCAAATAACTGCAAATGGTTGTACCAATGTATTGGCAAATAAAAATATAAATATTCAAGAGCAAGCTTTAGCACCTGTAGTTTTATGTGGAAATAGCACAGCATCTTCTATGCAATTTGCTTGGTCGCAAGTAAATGGTAGCAATGGGTATGAAGTAAGTTTAAACAATGGTACTAATTGGATCAATGCTAATGGCTTAAATCAATTGTCTCATTTAATTTCGGGTATTCAACCAAATTTAAATACAACAATACTTGTAAGAGCTGCTGCTAGCGGACCATGTGGCCCTGGTTTAATAAGTAGCAAAACTTGTATTAACAATGGCTGTACCCCTATAAACGCCTTGTTTGCTTACAAACGAAATGTTTGTATAAATGCCTTATTGGGTTACACATTGACTACTTTTGAGGTAAAAAATGTTTCTAATCCAAAGTTCTTAATTCAATTTGAAACTGATTCGGCTTTAAGTAGCTTTTCAAGAGTTACTAACTTTAGTTTTAACGCTAAATCAGGTAATAATAATGTTAGAGTTAAAATAAAAGACAGTGTTGAAACTACCTGCCCTATTGTTGATTCAACTTTTGTAATAAAGGGAAATTTGGCTCCCGTTTCTCCTGTTTTATCAACTAATAAACAGAGCAATACATTTTGTAAAGGCGAAGATATTTTATTATCCTCAACTAAAAGCAACAATTATAATTTGTATTCATTTTATCAAACCAATCCCACCAAAAAATTAATTGAGGCAACTTTGGAAAATACAATTAATTTGAAAAGTAAATTATTAAGTATCAATAATTCTATTAAGGTAGTGGTGTTTGATACAGCTACTTTTTGTTCAGATTCATCACAAGAGATAACTGTAATTGAAAACCAAAAACCGATTGCCAATTTTAGTTTTGAGTATTTCAAATCAGATTCCAATAATGTAAATAAAAATAGAGTAATTTTTACAAACTTATCATCTGACTCAACTACTTTTAAATGGTATTTTGGTGATTTAAATAACTCTACTTCTTTAGATAAAAATACTGAATTTACTTACAACAAAGGTGGAAATTACTCTGCTTCTTTGGTTGCCACATTTGCCAATAATTGTAACGATTCTCTGTCGAAAGTGATAAACATAACCAATACAAGTTTAATTAATTTGGTAAATGGCGTTGGAATTAAAGTTTTTCCAAATCCTGCAAAAGATTATATAAACATAGAAACTAGCAATGGTATTGTAATTAATAATGTTTCAATAATTGATATAAATGGAAAACAACTATTTAATGGCAATTTAGAAAGTTTACAATCGTTTAATATTCATAATTTTATAAAAGGAATATATCTTTTAAAAATAAAATTTAATGAAGAAAATATCATTTATTCAAAATTTATTAAAGAATAGTTTTAAATCCAAATTTTAAAAAGCCAAACAAAATTTATTTTGTTTGGGCTTTTTTATTTTATAACCTTGCAATATGCAAAGTGGTCCTATAGGTATTTTCGATTCAGGTTATGGTGGATTAACCGTAATGAAAGAAATAGTAAAAAAACTACCACAATACGATTACATTTATTTAGGCGATAATGCAAGAGCACCTTACGGAAACAGGAGTTTTGAAACAGTGTATGAATACACTTTACAATGCGTAAATAATCTATTTAATAAAGGATGTAAGTTAATTATTTTGGCATGCAATACTGCTTCTGCCAAGGCATTGCGCAATATCCAGCAGCGCGATTTGCCATTGATGGATAGCCGACTAAGAGTACTAGGAGTTATAAGGCCAACAGCCGAGCTTTCAGGAAATTATAGTAAAAGTAAAAACGTTGGAATATTAGCTACTTCAGGAACAGTAAGCTCCAATTCATATCCAATTGAAATTGAAAAGTTTTTTCCAAAAATAACAGTCCATCAAGAGGCTTGCCCAATTTGGGTGCCACTTATTGAAAACAATGAGTTTAATAATGTTGGTGCTGATTATTTCATTCAAAAACACATTAATAATTTATTGTCAAAATCTAATAATATCGATACAATTCTGTTAGGATGCACGCATTATCCTTTGCTCGAAAATAAAATAAAAGAAATTTTACCTAAAAATATAACTTTATTAAGTCAAGGAAATATTATAGCAAATAGCTTAAAAGATTATTTAAATAGGCACAATGAGCTAGAAGAATTGTGTAGCAAAAATGGGAAAGTAGCTTTTTACACCACCGATTCAACTGAAATATTTGATAAACAAGGTGAAATATTTTACGGTAAAAAACTTAAAAGCGAGTACATACATATAAGATAATTTGATATTTGATTGCCAAGTATGCTAATTTTATGATAATGATTTTATTTAGATTCTATTTGGATAGAAATATGTTTCGCTTTAAATATTAATTACATTTGCCACAATGAAAACTATTGGAATTATTCGCGAAGGCAAAATACCCACCGACTTAAGATCGCCATTATCTCCTTCCCAATGTGTTGAATTAAAAACAAACTTTCCCGGAACCAATGTAATTGTTCAGCCGTCAAGTCTTAGGTGTTTTACCAATGAAGAATTTAGCAACTTAGGTATTGAATTAAACGAAGATTTAAGTAATTGCGATATACTTTTAGGTGTAAAAGAAGTCCCAATTGAACAATTAATTCCAAATAAAACCTATTTGTTTTTTTCGCATACTATTAAAAAACAGCCTCATAACAGGAATTTATTAAGGGCTATTTTAAAAAATAAAATTACCCTTATAGACTATGAAACATTGGTTTGGGATGCAGGTAACAGAATAATTGGATTTGGGCGATTTGCCGGTTTAGTTGGTGCGCATTATGCATTTTTAATGTGGGGAAAAAAATATGGTTTTTATACATTGAAGCCAGCAAATGAGTGTAAAAATTTAGATGAAATGATTGACCAATACAAGGATTTGCAATTATCGCCAATGAAAATAGTATTATGTGGAGATGGTAGAGTTGCACATGGTTGTTTGGAATTACTAAGAAAATTAAAAATTAGTCAAGTTAGCCAAGAAGAATTTATTGAAAACGATTACAATAAACCTGTTTATGTGCATTTGAGAAGTGAAGATTATTACCAAAGAAAAGATAATAAAGAATGGGATAAAGCTGATTTTTACAAACATCCCGAAGATTATATAAGCAATTTTAAACCTTATTATCAAAGAGCGGATATAATGCTAAATGGTATTTTTTGGAAACAAGGTATTCCTACTTTTTTTACCAATGAAGAAATGAAAAGCAGCAATTTTAGAATTAAAATTATAAGTGATATTACTTGCGATATTCCTGGCCCAATTCCATCTACTATTAAAAGTACATCAATTGAAAAACCTTTTTATGGTTACAACGCTTTTTTAGAAAATGAAATAGAGCCATTTCTCCCAAATTCAATAGATGTTCAGGCAGTTGGTAATTTACCTTGCGAACTTCCTATTGATGCCTCATCAGAATTTGGTGAACAATTAATTCGCCATGTTTTACCTTATATTTTACTTGAAGACAAAGAAGAAATAATTAAAAACTCAACCATTACATTTAATGGTTCATTAACACGAAAATACGAATATTTGAATGATTATATTGCGTAGGCATATGACAAATTTTTTATAGTTGGTTTTGCTAAGCTAAAACACCAACAAAGGCAGGAAACAATTAATCAATTTAACAATTTAACAATCTTGTAATCTTTCAATCTTTACAACTTTGTATTAATAAAAACACATGGCAAAAAAAGGATTTAATAGCAACAACAACCAAAAAGAAGAAGTAGAAAAAGTAAAAGTTACAAAAGAGAGTTTAAAAGAAGCATTAGTATTATTTAAATATATAAAGCCATATCAAGGTAAGTTTATTTTTGGATTGGTTTTTATTGCCTTATCTGCCATATCTACATTGGCTTTTCCTGTTTTATTAGGCAAAATGATTGATGCAGCCACCCCAATTATCTCTTCTCCAGTTGAATTAACTCCATTAAACCCTATTCAAAAACAAATTGGTTTTGATTTAAAAAACATACATTTAAGTTTAAATACCATTTTAATTTTAATTTTTGTGCAATTGGCTTTGCAAACTTTATTTTCGTTTATGCGAATTTATTTGTTTACCGAAGTTGGTGAAAAATCGTTGGCCGATATGCGTAAAGATTTATATTCAAAATTATTAACCATGCCAATGAGTTTTTACACCGAACAAAGGGTTGGAGAATTAAGCAGTCGTATTTCATCCGATTTATCACAAATACAAGATGCAATTTCGCTAATCTTAGCTGAATTGTTAAAGGGTATATTTACCTTGGCAGTTGGACTCACCGTTATTTTTTTAATTTCCACCAAGTTAGCATTTACCATGCTTGGTGTGGTTCCAATTATTGCCGTTTTAGCGGTATTTTTCGGAATGCGTATTAGGAAAATGTCACGCAAAGCACAAGACCAATTGGCCGAAAGTGGAACTATAGTAAACGAAACTTTTCAGGGAATTGCCATTGTAAAGGCATTTAGCAGCGAGGCTAACGAAATAAAACGATATACCAAAAGCATTTATAGTGTGGTAGACACAGCCATTTCAAACGCGCGTTACCGTGGTGCTTTCGTATCGTTCATGATTTTTAGTGTATTTGGAACCATTGCTTTTGTAATGTGGGTAGGTGCTAATATGATAAAAAGTGGAACTTTATCCATTGGCGATCTAACCATGTTTGTTATTATTTCGGGTTTTGTGGGTGGAACTTTTGCTGGTTTTGCCGATATGTTTAGCCAATTACAAAAAACTTTAGGAGCTACGCAAAGGGTTAGAGAAATACTAAGAGAAAAAGGCGAAGATGTTTATTTATCGCCAAAACCAATTGAAGAAAAATACCACCTTTTAGGCGAAGTTGAATTTAAAAATGTTGCTTTTGCTTATCCTGGCAGAACTGATGTTATGGTTTTAAAAAACGTTACTTTAAAAGCACTTAAAGGGCAACAAATAGCTTTAGTTGGCCCAAGTGGTGCAGGAAAAAGTACTATTGCTAGTTTGTTGCTTCAGTTTTATAAAACTACCGAAGGTGCTATTTTATTCGACAATAAAAATGCAAACGATATCCCTTTAAGCCAACTTAGGAAACAATTGGCTTATGTACCGCAAGATGTAATGCTTTTTGGAGGAACTTTGTACGAAAATATTGCCTATGGAAACCCAGAAGCTAATGAAAAAGAGGTAATTGAAGCAGCAAAAAAAGCAAACGCCTTCGATTTTATAATGGCCTTTCCCGAAAAAATGCAAACCATTGTAGGTGAAAGAGGAATCAAACTTTCGGGCGGACAAAGACAAAGAATAGCTATTGCCAGAGCGATTTTGAAAAATCCTGCAATTTTAATTTTAGACGAAGCTACTAGTGCTTTAGATAGCGAAAGCGAAAATTTGGTGCAGGAAGCGTTGGATAATTTAATGCAAAATAGAACCACTTTTGTAATTGCTCATCGCCTTTCCACTATTAGAAAAGCCAATAAAATAATAGTAATAGACAAAGGAACTGTTACCGAACAAGGCACTCACGATGAATTAATTAAGCTTTCGGGCGGTATTTATAAAAAGCTAGTTGAAATGCAATTAGATAACGTAGAGCTGATTTAAATAACTTACCAAAACTATTTGCACAGCATCAACTTTCGATTGTGTGCCTTTAATAATCATTTGTTTGGCCTTTATCGGAATATGTGTCATAGTCATATGCCTTTGCTGTATTGTTAACTGACAATGTTTCGGTTTCATATGCCTTTGTTTAACTTTCATATGCGTTTGTTTCATTGTTGACTGACAATGTTCCGCTTTAACATGCCTTTATTTAACTTTCATATGTTTTTGTTTTATTATTAACTGACAATGCTTCGATTTCACATGCACTTGTTTAACTTTCATATGTTTTTGTTTCATTGTTAACTGACAATGTTCCACTTTCACATTCCTTTGCGTTAATTTTCAAATGTCTTTACAAAGATTTAGTAAGAAAACTTCTTCTTATAATATTATAATCTAGAAATAAAACCCTTATTAAATTCAATCATCAATATATTTTCATGTCTTTTTTAACTAAAACGCCTAGTTTACAAATGTATTGTTGATTATTTACAATTCTGTTTGACCAAAAACAAAAACTCTAAACAACTTAAAAGCAATGTTTTATATGTAAATATCTAATTTTGTGGTTAAATAAGCTGATTTACAATTGTAAATAGACAAGAAAACATTTGTAAAGCTGCTTAACAATTGTAAATTCGAAGCTTTAAAATTGTATTAAACAACTGATTGTTAGCATGGATGAACTTAACAAACGTGTAGTGAAAGTGATGGAGCATTTTAACATCTCAAAGTCTGATTTTGCTCTAAAACTAGGTATTGGTTTGCCTACAATTGCTCATATTTTTTCGGGCAGAAACAAGCCTGGAGTAGATATTTTACAAAAAATACTCCTTACCTACCCTTCAATAAGTGCTACTTGGCTTATGCTGGGTAATGGGGAAATGATTGTTACCCAAAAACCTTCTTTAAATATTGATAACGAATTAATTAATCTAAAAAAATTAATAGACAATATAAGTAAATTCCATCAAAATACCGACCAAGTGATAGCATATCACAAGTTATTATTTGACGAATTGAAGTATATTTCAGAACTAGACACATTATTAACAAACACCCAATCTGATTTAACCGAAATACAACAAAACATGAAGGATGAATTAGAAAATTTACAATTTAAAGTTATTAAGTAAATATTACACCATAAATAATTGATTTTATAGTACATAAGTTAAATAATATTTACTATAATTGGGTTAAAAAAAATCTTATATTTTATAATAATGAAAGCACAATCCTGTTTTATTGCCAAAGCTAAAATCAAATTAAAAAAACTTTTAAATTAGATAAAACGTTATAACTATGTTTGCAAAATTAAACAACTAAATAAATGAATACCGAAAATACCGAATATTGGAGCATATATGCCGAACAAACGCCTAATCCCGAAACGATGAAGTTTGTTTTCAATAAAATGATTTTGCCCGATGAGGCCGAAGATTATCCAACAAAAGAAAAAGCAAACGCCTCTCCTCTAGCTAAAAGTTTATTTGAATTTAGCTTTGTAAATGGTGTTTTTGTAATGAATAATTTTGTAACTATTACCCGCTCACCCGAAACTGAATGGCACGAAATTACACCAATTGTTAAAGAATTTTTAAAAGCATACGTAGAAGCTGGTGAGCCGATTAGCTACAAATCAGTTAAATCAAATATTGAAGGTTCTGATAATATTATAGTTGCTCAAATTTTAGATATTTTAGATACTTATATTAAACCCGCAGTTGAAAATGATGGCGGAATGATTTCGTTTAAATCGTTTAACGAAGAAAGTGGTTTGGTAACTGTTGAATTGAAAGGTTCTTGCAGCGGTTGCCCATCATCTACAGTAACTTTAAAACGTGGCATTGAAGGATTATTAACCCGAATGGTTCCGCAGGTTAAAGAAGTAGTGGCCGAAAGTTTGTAACAAAATAAATTACAAACAAAAAAGCTGATTCAGGTTTGAATCAGCTTTTTTTGTTTAATATTATTCTTCCATTTTTAAAGGAAATTGTTTTTTATCTAGGTCCAATTACTGAACATGCTGGAAGTTTAAAACAGATTTCAACTGAACAATTTTCATTTTTGTAATATATACAACAATCTTTTAAGTTTTTACTTGAAGTTGAAAATTTACCTGTAAATAAACTTGTTCCTGGTGGTATCATTACTGGATTTCCAATAATTGATCCACAACTTGTAAAAAAGTCAGCGCTTGAAATTGCAAATGTATTTGGATTGTTAACAGAAATACTAAACTCATAATCATAGCCACCAGAGAAATTTAGACTTTTGCATTTAATTGTCTTTATTCCTTTTATGTCTATACATTTTGACTCAGAACAAGGAGGTAATTCAAAACATATTGGTTCTTTGCACGTATTTATACAACATTTTTTTATTTCATAATTTTCTGTTGATAATATTACAGAATAATTATGAACTCCAGGAGGAATGTTATTAGGAAGGCCAATTATATTTCCACATGTAGTAGAAATTGTTGCACTTGATACAGGGAAAGTATTAGGGTTATTGATAGTTACATATAAACTATAATCATAACCGCCTTTCTCGTTTTTACCTTTACATGATATTTTAACTTCTTTAGGAAACTCCAAACATTTTGACTCAGAACAAGGGGGCAAATCAAAACACAATTTATTTTCACACAAATTATTGATATATCTTATACAACAATTACTTTTTTCTGAGGTAAATGAAATAGTATAAGTATGTGTTCCAGTTGGAATAGTTGGTGGTAAGCCAATTATAGCACCACAGTTAGACGAAATTGTAGCACTTGATACAGGAATTCCAGGATTTGAAACTGTAATGTATCCTGAGTAATTAAATCCACCAGCTGAATTTTTACCATTACAAGTTAATTTGAAAACTTTTTGTATTTCTAAGCAAGGAGGTGTACACGGAGGTAAGTCAAAACATAATGAATCTTTACACCCTTTATTTGTATATTTAATACAACAGTTTGTAACTGATTGGTTAAAAGTAGAAAAAGTACCAGTAAAATTACTTAATCCTGGAGGTATCATATTAGGAAGCCCATTTATTGTACCACATGAAGTTGAAATCCAGGCTTTTGAAATAGGTATTGAAGTGGGATTAGATAAACTAATACTAAACGAATAATCATATCCACCTGCTGAATTTTTACCTTTACATTCTAAGAAGTTAAGTTTGACTATATCCAAACAAGGAGGTATACATAAAGGCAATGCAAAACATATTGAATCCTTGCATGGATTATTATTGTATTTAATGCAACAGTTTGAACTCATTGTATTAAATGAAATATTATTAAATGTGTTTGTTCCAGTTGGAATAGTTGATGGTAAATTAATTATAGCACCACAATTAGATGTAATTGTGGAACTTGGCACTGGACTTCCTGGATTTGTTATTGTTAAAGAACCCGAATAATTGTATCCACCTGCAGCATTTTGGTAATTACAGGTTATATTGGTGAATGTTTTTAAATCCAAACAAGGAGGTATACATAAAGGCAATGCAAAACATATTGAATCCTTGCATGGATTATTATTGTATTTAATGCAACAGTTTGAACTCATTGTATTAAATGAAATATTATTAAATGTGTTTGTTCCAGTTGGAATAGTTGATGGTAAATTAATTATAGCACCACAATTAGATGTAATTGTGGAACTTGGCACTGGACTTCCTGGATTTGTTATTGTTAAAGAACCCGAATAATTGTATCCACCTGCAGCATTTTGGTAATTACAGGTTATATTGGTGAATGTTTTTAAATCCAAGCAAGGAGGTATACATGAAGGCAATGCAAAACATATTGAATCCTTGCATGGATTATTATTGTATTTAATGCAACAGTTTGAACTCATTGTATTAAATGAAATATTATTAAATGTGTTTGTTCCAGTTGGAATAGTTGATGATAAATTAATTATAGCACCACAATTAGATGTAATTGTGGAACTTGGCACTGGACTTCCTGGATTTGTTATTGTTAACGATCCCGAATAATTGTATCCACCTGCAGCATTTTGGTAATTACAGGTTATA
>Ga0247843_1006494_pt1 | contig 15235 bp, 18 predicted proteins | sample LaCruzMarch2017__FD_192420 | JGI IMG/M metagenome (GOLD analysis project Ga0247843, IMG submission 192420) | Freshwater microbial communities from meromictic Lake La Cruz, Castile-La Mancha, Spain - LaCruzMarch2017_8m | ecosystem: Environmental > Aquatic > Freshwater > Lake | place: Spain... | reverse complement strand
TTTATCTTTTTTACGGAGAGCCGGGAACAGGTAAATCTTCATATATCAAATATTTATTAACAGCTATAACGACTAGAAAAATTGTATACGTTCCAATCAACTTAATAGATAGTTTGGTGTCGCCAGATTTTTTACCACTGTTGATCGCAAATAGAAATTTAATATTGGTTATTGAAGACGCAGAAAAAGCTTTAGTTTCTCGAGAAGAGAATACAGGCAATTCGTCGATAGTTTCAGCTATTTTAAATTTAACCGATAGCTTTATTGGTAACGCTTTAAATGTGACAATTATGGCAACATTTAATACTAAAAAAGATAATCTCGATAAGGCTCTGCTTCGTAAAGGTCGTTTAAAATTGAGTCATGAGTTCAAAAAGCTCTCAATCGAGGCTGCACAAAAACTTATAGACTCGCTACAGTTTGACTACCAAGTAACAGAGCCTATGTCTTTGGCTGAGATCTATTACCTCTACGATGACAACAAGTTCAAAGGTGAAGATGCCGGTGCTCGAGTAATAGGTTTTGGGAAGACTTAAGCTTCCCTAGAGCTCGAACTGGCTCCCAGTAAGCCAATGTCTCCTACAGCCATGTAGGCGGAACAAGCCGCATATACTAAGCTGTGCATAGCATCATCAGGTTGGTTATCGTTATGAGTATAAAACATTTCTTGCCCATATAACCCGTCTTTTACTTCAATATACACATTAAGTAAATCTTGCATGTAGTCAGAAACATCTTCCCAATTAGGAAACAATATCTTACCTTCTTTGAGTTGGCGAATCACTAAAGAGATAACATCTGATCTATGTAGAACCCAGCGGTTTTGTCGCCAGTCATAATCGCCTTGATCAAAATATTGAATTACTTTAGACCTACGATAAGCCGCCAGCTGAGATCTTGTAGGGCTAGTTAATTCGCACAGTTTAATTCCTCGAATAGGGTCAGGTCCCGAATCACACACACAATAAGCATTAAAACCGTTAGCAATATCAGCTATTTGCCTGATGTGTGATTCGTGGTCAAACCCTCTAAATATTTTTACATAGACTACATCTACAGTTCCATCATTTTTTATAGCACATACCGTCATTACGGTTCTACTCCGAATCATAGAAACACCCCAATCCACACCAACCGTATAAATTTTATATCTTGCTTTATTTTCTTCAACTATCCGCATTTCACCCTTTTGACCTTCCATCCTACCCAATATACAAAGTTTTCTAAGCTCTTCTTCGGTAATTGGCTTTGTTCCAATATCGAAACTTAAACCAAACACCTCATTCATTATTTTTTTCTGATCATACTTACCACTGGTGCATTTTATATAAACTTCTTTCCACTCTTTTTCACTTTCGTTAAAGAACGGCAAAATCGGCTGAGCTAGATGATAGCCAGTCATCAAAAAATTTTTTGGGTTACTCGCCGCCCATTCACCTGCGCGAGCTTTAAGTTTTTTAGAACATTTTGAACAGCTCAACCCGTGAGACATAATCATCTTCATCGGGTCGTTTCCTTCGGTAAGACTGTTCCAGTGTCCGCACCCACAGCGCATCATCCATTCCAATTGATTACTGGTTTTCCATAAACTATGGATCGTGTTGGTGCTATCCAATGGCGTGCCGGCAAAAATTTCTCGCTTGTATGGTGAGAGCGCCATTGTTTCTTGTATGATGGGGATTTGATCATAGTTAATATCCTGCACCTCATCATAGACAATACAATCTACAGCCGGACCACGTACCCGCGTGGCGTCATCTTTTACATATCTAAATAACACACTACTACGTGTATCGGCCATAATTTTTTCAAATACGTCGTTTTTAGCCCAACCCTTTACCAAGATTTTTTTGATCCGCGGACTTTCAAATCTTGGAGGAAGATAGTTGCTAGAAAAATATTTTACTGTCAACTCCTGCGGGCCGATATAGAGCATTTTATAATAGTTCCAACGAATCAAATTTAAACATACAAAATTACTCAGTAGCGTACTCTTTAAAGTTTTACGACTACATTTTAAAAGTAACTTTTGAGGCATATGGTCATATATATGCTTCAACATCGGGAAGTCAGTTAACACCTGAAGCCGCCCTTCATTATCTAACAAGTAGTTCTCGACAAAATGGGAGGGAGGAAGTACCGAAAGCATTAGCTGTCGAGCACGAAAAGCTGCCTCCTTATTACCGGAGTTCAAAAGCTTTTCTATTGTATCTTTGATTTCAATATGGGACATCGCTCAAAAAAAAGAGTAAGAAAAAAATCTAAGTGTGGCAACAACTTAGTTTACATGTACGACTTTGCAAACAATTCTTTGAATTTTCTGCTTAAAGTCGTGCGAAACAATTTGCCAAGTCATAAAAAATATTACCGCGTCTACAAGGAATAATGTATAATATAACGATGAGTAAGACAACCAAGTTTTATAACGTCCGTGACCGCCTGAACAGGTACAAGAAAATAATAAAAGATTTGTTCAGCAGTAAATATTACACAGAAAGCAGTAGAGCGCACAAACGCAAAGAAATAGCAGAAAATAGAATCACTAGTTCAGAAAATACTTCTAAAAATGCCTAGAAGAAAAAGCACACAAATAAAAGCCGCTCCTCCGGCAGTTAAAAAAAGAGGAAGACCTCCTAAAGTTAAAATTCTTCCAATCGAGAGCATTCAAACAAAGCCTCGAGGAAGACCTCCTAAAGTTAAAATTCTTCCAATCGAGAGCATTCAAACAAAGCCTCGAGGAAGACCTCGAAAAGCTCAAGCAATAGAGGAAAAACCTACACAGCCTACTGTAAAAACAAAGCCTCGAGGAAGACCTCGAAAAGCTCAAGCCTTGACGCTTCCCGTTAAACCTAGAACTGTAGCAAAAAGTTTAGAGGTAAATACTAAAACTCCTCAAGAAAAAATAATTGAGGAGCATTGCTTTTATCCAGCAGCCGTCTGGATAGAAAAACATATAAACACACCGGAAGAAGCGTATCTTCGCAAAACTTCCAAAAGACACGGCTTAACAATGATACAAAACATTATGGATCATATGCTGGGCTATTTCTCAATCACAGGATCTGAGTTAGGCAAAGCTATCAAAGAATCCAGAAAACACACACAATATAATGGAATTCACAACTAAGTTTAAAAATTACTTCGCTTCAGGTTACCCCAGTTTATTTATTTTGACTCACGAAGAACAGCGAGTTGTAAAAGATATTCTTGCGTTAATCGGAGATCAGCCTGACATAACCGTATACGAATGGGACGCTCAAAACGGGCTGGTGCGCTCCCGAGATAGGGAAGCTTTGAGTGACGACTTGAGTAATAGTGCACAACTACTCAAGTATCTGCAAAATGTTAATACTGATGGAAATATTTTTATACTAAAAGATTTTCATTTACATTTTGATAAAGTTATAAACATTAGACTTTTACGTAATGCTTGGAATAAGCTTAAAAGTCGTGGAAATATGATTGTTTTTGTAGGACACAAGTTTGCGATTCCTACTGAACTGGAAAAAGAAATTCAGTTACTGGACTATGACTTACCTGACCGACCTAGTATACAGGACAGGTTACAATATATCGTGGACTCTGTAAACAAAGCTAGAGCCTCTAAAAATAAAGAAGTTATTGTCTTGGAACCTGAAATCACAGATCGCGCCATCGAAGCCGCCAAAGGAATGACCTTTAGCGAAATTGAAAACGCTTTTGCGATGGCTTACACCACAAATAAAACCTTCGATCATGGTTTTGTTGCTACGGTGTTCGACGAAAAGATCGCTCAGTTAAAGAAGAACGGTTTGCTCACGTACATCGAACCAGACATTTCATTCGATAATGTGGGAGGTCTCGGAGGATTAAAGCGTTGGTTGCGTTCGCGCAAAAAAGGTTACAGTCAGGCCGCCAGAGCCTACAGACTACCTTTACCTAAAGGTTGTATGTTTTGCTCAGTTCCTGGAGTAGGTAAAACAATGCTAGCCAAAGCCACTGCGAATGAATTTGATTGCCCCTTGTTCTTGTTTGATATTGGGAGCGTATTCGATTCACATGTAGGAAACAGTGAGCGTAATATGCGCGAAGCGATTAAAACTATCGAGAGCATCGGTAAATGTGTTATTTTGATTGATGAGATTGAAAAAGCGCTGAGCAAAGATGCTGTTTCTGGTAGAGGTGATACTGGTGTGAGTTCCCGTATTTATGGGACTTTTCTCACTTGGCTCAACGATCGTAAAAATCCTGCATTTATTATAGCCACATCAAACGATCACACAATATTACCTTCGCCCTTAATTCGTAAAGGTAGGTTTGACCAATTGTTTTGGATCGACCTTCCTTCTGAAGAGGAACGTACGGAAATATTTAATGTGGTTATTAAAAAATATGGTAGAAAGCCTGAAGACTTTGCGGTATCGCGTTTTGTCGATACAGCTGAAGGATACACGGGAGCAGAAATTGAAGAAATTGTTAAATCCGCATTATTTGCCGCTTTTAACAACGACCTAGAAATTAGTGACAAAGACATTCTGAAAGAAATAAATGACTTTATTCCATTCGCTAAATCTCACGAAGAAGAACTTCGCAAGATGCGTCAACAAGCTCGTGGAAAATTAATTGTTCTTTCGGAAGAAGGAGAAACACAAACAATGGATAGCGCTATGCGTAAATTAAGTATAGCTCTGGAATAATACACAATCATGGACTATCAAATAACTGAAACACTACAAAAATATTACGACCAGGTTTTCCAAGACGGAAAACTCGTAAACCTACACATAGGTATGTGGAGTATGAGCCACAGCCTTACCGAAGACGATATCAAGTTGGACGAGCGCTTGCCAGACATTATCAAACTAGGCAAAAAAATGTTAATCAAACCTTCAGTTTATAATGCATTTTGCTGTCTACAACAACGTGCAAGAAACTATCTCTACAGTCATTCTTTTTCGTTTCCTTTGGTGGCACAGGCACATTTTGTGCCTCGTGCCAAGTACCTCGAGGTAAATAAGAAATTGAATGAGCTCAGATCTGAATTTTTGGAAATGAAGCGCGAGTTTCTTGAAAATTTCGAAGCACATAAACAACACGCAGTAGAATATTATCAACGATTCTCTGCTCAGCTGAATATAGAAAGTCTTACAGCACTATATCCAAGCACGGAAGAAGTAGCTGCAAAATTTTCATTTGAAATTGTTGCTTTTGAGGTAAAACTCCCAACAGAGTTTGCTAGCCTAGATATACACACGGAGATAGCTCGGCAAAACGCTGCAGCAACCGCAAAAGAAGAAACACGCAGCGAGTACAAAAAAGAGTATGAGCAGCAGCTATCGACTCACATGAACAAGATCAATGAGTTTGTAGGAGATGTAATCGATACTTTGCGTGCAAAAGTAGTGGAGCATTGCTCTCTGGTACTGCACAAGATCAAGAAAAAAGATGTTGTGACAGGAGCCAGCGTTAAAACATTACTCAATCACATCAATGAATTTAGAGAATTCAACTTTGTGGAAGACAAAGTGATTGAGGCCGAGTTAGCAAAAGTAGAAAAATTACTCATTAGTGGAAACGATTTTGCCAAAGATAAAAACGCAGTAAAAGCACTGCAGGATTGTCTTAATGGTGTGATCGATGAGGCCAAAAATATGTCGGATGTGGCTAATATTTCTGGTGAGTATTTTAGAAAATTAGAAGTATAATCATGACAGAACCTATAAACAGTATGAATCTACCGCCGTTCGACATGATCTGGATATCTCACGATAATCCAGAGGAAGGAATGCCTCCACAGTTCAACACAATATTACCATATTGTGAAATAGCTAATGGAGAAATAGAGGAGTTGAATCCGGGCGGAGTAATTATCAAATACAAAGATGAAAGTGTACATATGTCGCACGCTGATTTTGTAAAATTAATTGAGCGTGAAATGAAAAGTGGAAAAATAACTTACCTAATGGTTCAAATGAAAGAATCACCAAAAATAATTCAGATACCTACAAAATGAGTCATTCTGTAAAAATTGCAACACAGTTCAAGGATTGGAACGTTTTGGAAAAAACTTTCGAAGCACTTAATTGGACTATTAAATCTAATCAAAAATGTCGCACTTATCCTAGCGATCCAAGCCGAGATGTTGTGCATCAGTACATAGCCGTCAATCCAAAAGCTAATGGATATGATGTAGGTATTGATGTTGACCTCGACGGAAACGCAGTATTTACCTGTGACTTTTTTGATAAATCGATAGGTTCTCAGCTAGGACAAAACCTAAAAAATGTAAAACAAGGTTATTCCTTAAACAAAATCGTAGAATACATGAACGAAGAAGATCTTGATTATAAGATCGAAAACCTCACCAACGGACAACTTAAAGTAATCGCTACAAAATAATATATGCTAACCAACACACAAACCAGTACACAAGCCAGCACAACTCGAGACTTCAACCAAGTTAAATCTAGACTAGCCAAGTCTTTAAACGACGTTTTATACAGAGACTGCAATCCACCTCCCGCAGATTTGGTTATACCTTATCACCTACTTGTGGAAGATAGAAAGCGCTTTTGGCATGCGTTTGCTGAAGTCACCTATATTGTGTTTTGTCCAACTAAAAAAGTACACACAGTAAAAATACATTTCAAATACGACAAATTTGGAAAATTTTTACTTAACACCATGAGATATGTCTAAACTTGTAGAACTCTCCATTGATTTGGAAGGTAATGTAAAAATTGAAAAACTTGAAGGCTACGGCGCTGAGTGTGCCGAAGCTACTCAAATTTTAGAAAAAGCGCTCGGGAAAGCGGACGAATCTTCTCGAGTTTTCACAGACGAAGTTCTTGATCGACTAGATAGTGAAGAGGGAGGTTATATTGAACTATGACCGAAACTCTCTACATTGACCTCGAAGGTCATATCTGTGGGTTGAGTGGTAAAATATTCGATGCATTGGACATTGGGCCTCGCAAAGTGTCACGTGTGTCAAACATCGAATTCAACCACGACCTGCAGCTGTGGGAGGCTGTAGATTCGGAGGGCGGCACGATAGCTAATAACAAGGATCGTGCCGCTCTTATCGAAATGGAAAAAGCCTATCTAAATAAAAAAATAGAAACAGACTATGAGAAGAATCAACACAGCTTTTTTAAAAAAGCTTGATGTAACCAACAACGTAGAAAATCTGTGTGTTGTAGAACTTGTGGAAAGTACTACCGGATTTGTTCACTTGCTGGTAAACACATTAAATTACAATACAAAAGAATTCAGTAAAATAGAATTACTTAAAACACATCACGACCAGGAAGAAGCTGAAACTCGTTATTTTTGTACCTGTGAGTCAAAAATACAAGCCGGCTACAAACTTGCCGAAACAGGCGATACTTTTCATGAACTGCGCGAAATATTGGAATACACCAATAGCTATGTCGATCGTGAAATAAAGATGCTTGTGGAGGATGAGCAACCGAGGTTAATTAGAGTATGAAATTTTTGGTAACCGCAGATCAGCATTTGGGACATAAACTATATAATTTTCCGGAGCTTGAAAACGATGCTCGCCAACTTTTTTCGCAAGTTGTTACCACAGCTATCGAATTAGGAGTCGAGTACTTTGTTTCTGTAGGTGACTTGTTTGACAACAATAAACCTACTTCGGAATTAATTGATTTTGTTTCTTTCGAGCTTCGACGCTTGAAAGATCAAAATATCATACCAGTAGCAATTGCTGGCGATCACAGTAAACCGCAAGACGGGGTGACTTGGGAAAAAATTTGTGGATTTAAGGCCGTTAACTCTGTTCCTGAATTTGTGGGAATGGACTACAACGATAATCCACAACACACCTTAGCCCTCCTGAATCAAGAATTAAATGCTAGACCAAAAAATAGTGTAAAATTTATTTTTATGCACCAGCAGATTCCTGAATTGTGGCCTTTTTGTGATGAGAAAAAAGTGATAAATTTGAAAGACTTGGATTTTTCAAATCATTGCAATTCTTTGAAGGCTGTCTTTTTAGGAGATATTCATAAAAGAAGAGAAATGTGGTACAAAGACCCAGTATGCAACTCTCAAGTATTCATCGGCTATTGTGGTAGTTTGAGTGTAACAGCTTCAGACGAAACAGAAAAAGCTGGCCTGTATCTATGGGATAGTAGTCAATCTTCTCCATTAAATTTGATAGAATATTCATTGCCTAGAGTGTTCGTGCAGCTTGAAATTAATCAGGAGAACATAGATAAGTTATTCAAGGCTGAATTTGAACAGTATAGAAATGAAAAAGCTCGACCCGTATTTATCTGTAAATATGGAGCCGATGTCGGGGAGCAACTTAATAAGTTGAACTTTTTATATGAGCTGGGAATTGTAAAATTCACTCGAATAAAATCAGACGATGCTTCAGAAGAATATATCAATATTCGTTCTGAATTGAAAACAAATGAACGTGCAGCGGCAGTCTTAAAAGCTTTGATAAATGGTCGAAAAGACGGCGATATTCTTTACGATTATGGTTATCGACTACTTTCAGACGAAGAGGCTGCGACTGTATTGGATGAACTTAAATTAAATTATTTAGAAAATTAGATGAAAACAACTGTAAAAAACTCAGAACCCGCAAACGAAGGTTTTATTATAAAAAGCATAGAATCTACAGGTGAGGTTTGTATTAAATTTACTGCCGAAGAGATGGTGCAGTTAGGTATAGCTGAAGGAGATAAATTTTCTATAGACTATCACGAAGATGGAAGTATTCGCCTTGAAAAATATGTGACGATGGACTTGGATATTGCAGATTGGTCTCGGGAAGTATTAGAAATGCTCGTATCTTCTTCATGCAAAGAAGATATAAGTATTAACGAAGTTATAAACAATATTTTAATTGAAACTCTTGAACATAAAGAGCTTTTATCGAAACGTATGAGTAGAGTCAAGCATCACTAATGGAAATCACAAAACTAAACCTAAAAAATTTCAGAACACATAGAAACCTGGAACTTTTTTTTCGTGAAGGAATTACAGGCATTATAGGAGACAATGGTTCAGGCAAATCTAGTGTTGTGGAAGCCATATCTTTTTTACTTACAGGTGAAGGTTATGGAGCTAAAGCTGACATGCTGTCTGTTGGTGAGTCCAGTGGCTATGTCACAGGGCATCTGAAAATTGCAGGAAAAGAAGCCATATTGGAAAGACATTTGGACAGCGCTAAAGTGGCTTTTAAATATGATGGTGTTACCTATAAAAAAGCAGGAGAGGTTGCTGAAGTTTGGGAACAATTGTTTCAGATAGATAAAAATATCTTTAAAAACATTGTTATCGCCAAGCAAGGAGAAACCTCCTCACTTTTTTCAGGAGACAACGCCACTAAAGAAAAAATATTTCAAAAAATATTTTTAGTACCCAACACCACAAAGATCAGAGACACTATCTGGAACAAGTATATCAAAACTACTCCTCCTGAATATCCTTCCCTCAACGAGGAAGAATATCTCAAGGAACTCGTAACACTGGAAAGTCGCGTAGATGAAAAACGACTACATTTGAGTAGGTTCCCTGAAAACTTGGACACAAAGGTGGTCACGTCGTCGTCTAGACTCGAATACTTAAGAAAGTGTCAAGCGTCAGCAACACAACGTGAACAAGTCCTACACAAGCTCACAACGTTAAAAACACAGCAGCAAACGTACGAGCATGAGATAGTCTCTATCGAAGCTAAGCTGGCGACGATAGACTACCATCAGATCAATGCTTCCTTGCAGCAGCTGGCGGCTAACAAGCCTCACCACGAACAAAAAACCGGACTAGAGGTTCAGCTTCGTGAACTACAGCACAAGCTGGCAGCTCTAGATACTTCTGGTTTAGCTAATCTGGAGGCTTTGATTGATAAAGAAGTTGAAGCCCGCATGAACCTTTCTAGTGTGCGGGAAGAATGGCTCAAAATAAGTAGCAAAATAGCTGACTTTAGATCCAAGGGGCTCGTAGATGTATCTACCTGCCCTTACTGCGGAACAGAGTTGAAAGATATGGCTGCCTATATGACTCACCTTGAGCTTAAACTTCCAGGATTGGAGCAAGCTCTAAAAGAGCAGCAAGAGGGTTTGACTGAGTTGGAAAAAACCTGTAAGTCTTTGCGCATCGCTAAAGCTAGCGAACAAGAGCTTCTTCAACGAATCTCTCAAACCGTGAGCAATTTGGAGGTGCTAGAAGATGTGCGCTTTGATCTGCCGGAATACGAACTTTATCGTACAGTTATAGCTCAGTATGAAGCGTTGGACGACAAGAAAGCCAATTTAGTAAGTGTCCTACACACACTAAATAATCAGGCATTAAACCTCAATGTAGAGCTGGCTACTATTCCTGCTTACGATAACAGCACAGGTTCGCTCGAAGTTGAGGTTTTACAAGTCGAGCAATCGCTGCTGGAGATAAAACGCAGCATAGCTGAAAAACGTGAAGTTGAGTTGCAGCTAGCAAAAGACGAACAGTCTTTAGAGCTTACTCAGAAAATATTCGACGACAACAAGAAGACAAAAGTAAAAAATGAAAAACGAAACAGATATCTATACCTATTAAATGAGCTTTATGAGCTTTTTCATACCTCTCAATTTCCTCGTAAATTAATTCAAACTTACGCAGGAACTGTGTCAGAATATTTGAACGAGCATTTGCGGCTCTTTAATTTTCCTTACACCGCTAAAGTGAATGACAACTTTGGAATCGATGTATTTGATTCCGCTGGGTTAAAATTGCCGGCTGTGTCAGGAGGTCAAGAAGTGATGATTGGAGTAGCGCTCCGTCTTTCGCTTCACAATATGTTTGGCGCTGCGTTTCCAATGATGATTTTGGATGAGGGTTCTGTCCATCTTTCTAGCGAATCAAAAAAGAGTTATTTTGAGATCATTAAAAACTTGAAAAAGATAAGCAACTTCAAGCAAGTCATAATTGTCGATCATGATGATGATTTGGCTTCGGTAGTGGATAATACTATAAAACTATGAATGACAACAAAAATAAATTAGACGATATAATTCCGGCAATACTGACGGCCGTGTCAGCCCTCTATATGGGCTTTAGTCAGCGCGGGAGCCAGCTTAGAGGAGTCGCAAAAGATTCGGTCGATTGCATGCTCAACAACGGTAAACCGAAACACGTTAAACCGAAACACGTTAAAAATAGGAAAAAACCAAGTGCACGATCTAGAAGAAAAGAAACATCAGCTATATAACCTATCCGCTCTGCAGCGGGTTTGTTTAGCGCTGGCGATATTACTTTCCTTCGTGTTGGATGAGCCTTACGAAAATTTCATAATGGGAGGTATAGCAGGCATACTGCTATACCCTCTTGTGGAATATTTCATTTATGTGACAAGTGAAATAAAAAAAAAATAATATGCATGTAGAAATCACCAGGTTTGACGGTGGACTTAGGCTTAAACCTTTTCCACCTTATTTGGCTAGATATTTAAAATATCATCACAGAGAGATGCAAACTATACAATATCGTAAAGAATGTGTCTTTGTCGAAAAACTACTCTACGCTCAAGATGCGTCAGGTTACGCATTCACACTACCTGGTTTTTTTAGCGCTATTGTTGGTCTAATACATCGCTATCACGATACCTATGGTGTGGAAGATTTGAGAACTCCATTACCACCTACAGACTGGAACAGAATAAGGCAGTTTAAATTGCGAGATTATCAAGTTCCACTTGTAGCTGAGCTCATTTTGAAAGGTGAACAGGATAGTGGAGTCATAAATGCTGCCGGAGGTATAGGAAAAACTCACCTTGCAGCTGTAACATATGCTGCATGGAATCAATTAAATACTGTGTTAGCTATTCCTCTGAAGGAAGTAGTACGTCAAACTTATCAAAAGTTCAAAACGTTCTTTCCGGAAAAACATGTAGGAATAGTTGGAGACGGCATGAACGACTTGAGCAACGATATTACAATCACAACATTCAAAAGCTTGAAAAATTGTGCGTTGGAAAAATGTCAGCTTCTCCTCGTCGATGAAATGCAGTCTTGCGGAAGTCCTACTTTCAGGAACTGTATGGAACAAGTAAAACCTATTCGTATGTTCGGCTATAGTGCTACAACGGACGGATTATTTAATAATTCTGACAAGTTGTTGATAGGTTTGTTTGGAGAAGACTTGATCTATTTTCCATACACGGAAGCAGAAGGTGTTGACGCGGTGGTACCTGGGGTAGTTTATATGTTTAATATGCCTAAAGATTTCACTATACCAGAGTACAGCACTATAGAAAATAAGTTAAAACACGGCATTAAAAGCTGCGAAGTACGGCATGAAATGCTGGGAGAAGTATGCAAGCACATTCCTCCAGATTGGCAGACCATTATATTTGTGGATCATGTGAAAGACCACCTGATTCCGCTCTATAAATATCTCCCCACAAGCACAAAATATCTCCACAGAGAAAGTAGTAAAAAAAGTGTTGGAAGCTTTGCGCTTACGGACAAAGAGCAAAAAAACATTTCGGAAGGCTTTGCTCGGAATGAATTTCAATACTTGATGGCCACCGATGCCTTTCGTGCGGGAGTAGATATTCCCAACTGCAGAGTAGTCATTCAAGCTTCTGGAGGTTCTTCTAAAGTGGAAGTACTTCAAGAAGCTTTGCGTGGAAGTAGAATTCTTCCCGCAGAAACAAGAGAAAAATATAACTTAACAGAAAAAACTCACTTTATACTCGTAGACTTTATGGATAACCATGACAGCGTTTTACATGGCATGGCTAAAAAAAGAACACAGTATTACAAAGAACAAGGTTGGCACGTCCATGTTGTAGATTCCATAACTCAAGTGGACTGGTACCAAAAAAATCTAAACACACAAAGAACATTATAATGAGACACATCAAAAAATTTATGGTAGTTTATAAGGAAAATCAAGCGAAGGGAGTAAAAGTAGATATTCTCACAGGTTATCAACTCGACAATCTGCTAGAAAGCGCCTCTTACCGCGAGTCAGTATCTTTTGTTTCCCCTCTAGGGATGAGCTATACTCCCACCGAGTATAGAATTGGGCGTAAGCTCGATTAATTTGACAATGTGGGTGTGGTGCGATAATTTCAATCCACACTCACATCGTTGTCAAAACAACAAAGCGTATGAAAAAAAAAATATTTTTATTGCTGGCTTTATTCTTACTTCCCGTGATCTTCCTAGCCGTCAATGTTTTCATCATTGTAGCTGCGACGTGTTGGGCAATAAGGTTATTCTTTTAATCTATGGCAAACGCCGCAATTTTACGGTTACTAAAAGAAAAGTTTGGAAAAGCTAGGGCTGTTTCTGGAGGAAACTACAGAGTAAAATGTCCCACTTGCGAATCAAAAAACAGCAGCAAGATGAAGCGGTATATCTCGCCATTCTGGACAATGAGTAACTGTTTTATTTGTGAGCAGTTGCTGAAAGTTAGCGATTTACTTAGTGGAGACAACATAGCTTTTGCCGTGAACCAAAGTGCTGACACCGATGGCGGTGACGAATATCCTCGAGCTAAAATTTTTCCTTTTGAAAAGGTGCATTTTTTACATGCCCTTCCCGCTACTGAACAGGTAATACAGTTCATGCAGGAAGATCATCTACACGACTTCAGACGTTACTCTGCGCTGGGTGTCGCATACATACCTATCGACGGAGGTATTAATTTGGAGTTTGATTCGGGCTATAAAATAAACACAGCCGACAGTTTATTTTTTCCGGTGAAGTATCAGGGAAAATATGTAGGCTGGCAGCTCAGGTTTATTCCTGGAACAATAAACGGTGATCGTTTGCAATACATGCGCTATCTTCACATGTTTCCAAAAGGAAACTATCTATACAACTACGATCAAGCTAAAAACTATGACAATGTTGTTGTGGTTGAAGGTGTGAAGAAGGCTTTGAAGTTGCCTAACGCTGTTGCCACGTTTGGAAAAGGTATAGCTGCTGCTCAAAAACAGTTGATTCAAGAATGGAAGAAAATTACTTTGATACTGGATGGTGAGAGTGAAACGCAGCATCAAGCTACGCAGCTGGCAGCTGAATTCAAATACAACGGAAGACAGGTAGTGAACATTGATTTGAGAAATTACAACCTAACTTCGCCTGACGAAGCTACCACAGAACAATTAACCACAATCATTAAAGAATCATGGATACCTCTGACTCGGTAACCTTGGAACAGTTTAAATGTAGTCTGGAAGAGATTTATGCTTATATACGAGAAACGATCCAGCTGGGCTATATTTATCACAGTTCTCCGGCATTTGACAAAGCCTTCTTGAAGGCTAGTAAATTTTGCCTGGACCATAAATTAACACCAGAAGAATATGCTTATGGTGCACTGTATAGTTTGGAGGGAGACAGAAAAAGCTGTTTTTATCCCACTTACTTTGGCTCGCAAAAAGCCAATGAAGGCGTTCTGGGGTATAAGCAAGAAAAAGCCATCTCTTCCGCAGAAATATTCGAACAACAAAAATATTTACTATTACTTCAAACATACAGGTTAGGAAAAGATATACACAGTGTTTTAATGAATCCTCGCTTACCTTTTTACGCTTGGTTCAGAATATTAATTACTGCTGAACCTGATTACGAGGTAATCAACACCTACAGTGATACAGCTAGAGAGGAAATAACTCCAGAATTACTGGAGTTTTTAAGGCGGGAAAAATTTGATCTAGGAAGAATACTATGAATAAAGTTAATCCGAACACCGCTCTATACGACGATGCAGACTTTTTAGAGCTAGTCATTAAACACATCGTCAAAGACAACAATATTCTAAACTTAGCTAAGCAGTACAAACTAAGTCCAGAAGACTTTGGTAGCATAGACATCTATAGAGGATTTTTAAAAATTGTGTTAGATTTAGAGGAGGCACCGGTAAGCCTAGACCTTTTCCTATTGAAAATCAAACAAGCGTACGTCTGTAATATTTTGAGTAAGTCTCAAGAAAAACAGATTTTAGAGTTTCTCTATTGGATATACGATACCCAGTCCCTAGATTCGCAATACATAACAGATAACTTTCACGCTTTTATAAAGCACCGAAGAGGTGCGGCTATTTTGCGCGATTGTGGAGAGAATATCGATAAGCTAGAATCTTGTTTGGGTCTCCTGTCTTTCGATATGGATAAGTCTAGAACAGATAAAGATGAAGATTCTGTGATCTACCCCTTTTTGAATCCAGTATTCAAAACCATAAAAGAAACGTTCAGCACAGGTTTCCTGGAGATTGACGCTATTGC
>Ga0247843_1006492_pt1 | contig 15238 bp, 21 predicted proteins | sample LaCruzMarch2017__FD_192420 | JGI IMG/M metagenome (GOLD analysis project Ga0247843, IMG submission 192420) | Freshwater microbial communities from meromictic Lake La Cruz, Castile-La Mancha, Spain - LaCruzMarch2017_8m | ecosystem: Environmental > Aquatic > Freshwater > Lake | place: Spain... | reverse complement strand
CACAGCGGCTTTTACCCTGGACAGCTATACCTCACAATTGTTGCACATGGATGGCGCTGATGGAGGCACCACATTTGTCAATGAAACCAGTTAAGGATCCAAGATGTTTTACAGATTACAAGTAGGCACACTGCAGGGCGAGAGTCGTGGATATCAGTGGCTTGATCTTGATCAGATGTTGTTTGTTGACATCATTTGTGGCGCAAGACCCGTCGCGGATCAAGAGGCACAGTCAAGAGATTCCACCGCAGTTGACACCGCAGGATTCAATCGCGTCATGCACTATCTGGCTGTGTGGAATCATGCAACCAACGCCTGGCAAACAGATCTTGATGTGACCCAGGCTGATTCAGCCTGGCAGTCAGGCACTTATTCACAGGAGCAACCAGGAACATGAGCACAACAGATATTGAACGCAACAGCCTGGAAGCACATGTGAGTCTGTGCGAACTGAGATATCAGAGCCTGGAACGCAGGATCACTCAGGTTGAGACAAAATTGGAATCTGTAAATACTCTTTTATTACAAATTCGTGACAGTCTGTTACAACTACCTGCTGAACAAAACCATGCACAACAGGCTCGCTGGGAACGACTTCAGTGGGGCTTGATTGGGGTTCTGTCAGCTGTGGCGGCATGGGGTCTACAGCAGGTGTTTGTGGGCATTGTGGCTCCACACTAGGCTGAGGTGCACCATAACGTGTGGTGCCAGGCAAACGCCATAGATTGCAGGCCATGCAATGACTGCGCCAGCCCTGGGGCTGCAGGCGATGCAGGCGATGAATACGATCCTTGACCACACAATCACACTCATCACACTGAGTTTGCTTGGGCAGCCAGGCCGTGATCACAATGGGGTGTGTGGCAATATTTTCTTTTGCGGCTTGCTTGGGTTGGCGACCAGCATCTGCATTTTGCACCACTGTGCCCAGAGCACGACAGTGCTGTAATAATCGTTCAGGATCCATGTGGTATTTAGAGTCATGCTCACACACGAATAAATAATCATGGCGGCACAGCACGGGGTCACAGTGTGACCTAAACGCAGACTCAGTGGCAAGAGTCCATCAAAAGTAGATTGCCATTTTACTATTGTTCCTTTAAGAAAGCCACCCTGCTGTGCCACCACCCTTTTGTGACATTTGGGGTCGCCTGCTCAGCCCAGACTCATTACCTGGGCTTTTCTTTTGGCAAAATTCGCCTGAAAAATCCTTGCTATTTTGTGATATTGCATATATACTAGTAGGAACAACACAAAATGGAAACTCTCTATCAGTGCGTGTTCAACAGGCAACACAACAGGCAGCATGATCAAATCCCCCAAGCAACCACAATCTAAACTGAACTAGCCCAGCGTCACATACCCTCTCTGTGCGTGGAAGAGACCAAAGCAGGGTCCGTACTAACTGCAACGTCTATAAACACAACAAGCCTGGCCAAGGCAGACCTCTGGGGCGGGTATATCTTTGGCTGCAAGTTTTCAGCGTCTGCTACCTGTGAGCACGGATTGAACTTCCAAGTTTGCTTGGTTCCTAAAAATCAATTGGGGGGAGGGGTGGTCATCGTCCTTGACACACATAGCAACAGCGCACAGCCAGACGCTTTGCGTCCGTCTGAAAAGGGTCAAAAGCGACTGCGTCGCTTGCCTTTGACCCCTTTGATTGTTGCACCTCTTGACGCTCTTGGCCTGGCCAGCAGAGGTGAGATTCAGCACATGAGTCAGGTCCTGGACCTGACGAATAGATGTCTGAAAGACATCTTGAAACTCACTGATATTGCCAAAAGGCATTGCAAAATCACCAGGTGATGTATATAATCATAAATATACTACTATGAATCAACGAGGACCCAAATGGATCACTGGACCAGATGCACTACATCATGACATGTATGTGGCATTTGGATATCATCGCGTGACATCACGACTGCGTGGCGAGTCATGGGAGATGAGCTGGGAGACCTGGCGAGATCTGTGGCTACCTCACTGGACACAACGAGGTCGTCGCAGTCATGATGTCTGCATGTGTCGCAAGGATCTGGAAGCGGGCTGGCGACCAGACAATGTGGAAATCATCACACGCAGAGAACACAGCAAACGAGTGCGAGAGTACTACAAATGACCTCAAGACCACACACCTGGATCACAGGACCAGATCCCCTGCGTCATGAGCAGTACACTGCTTGGTCAAGAACACGAGCACAGGCACACCATCGTGGTGAAACCTGGCAGCTGAGCTTTGATCACTGGGTAGAGATCTGGGGCTCCAACTGGACAAGACGAGGTCGCCACTGTGATGACCTGGTGTTGATGAAACAGGACTGGCAACAGCCCTGGAGCAAGCAAAATTGTGAATTGGTGGATCGTGACACATTTCACCAACGACAGGCTGAGATCAAACGACAAAGAAAGGCAATCAGACATGAGCAAGGATCACAAGTTTAGATTTCATTTATTGGCGATACCGCATACCATCACGCACAAGGACTATGTGGCCTGTGCTTACACCCAAAAGGTCCTGAAGTTTGCCAAGATGATGACTCAACGAGGTCACACAGTGATACATTATGGACATGAGGCGTCTGATGTGATCTGCACAGAACATGTCACGGTCACAGATGATCATGTGCTGGCTCAGGCCTATGGTGATCATGACTGGCGTCGTCATCAGTTCAAGCACAGCATATTTGATCATGCCAATGTCACATTCAATCAACGAGCCGTTCCAGAAATCACCAAGCGAGCACAGCGCAATGACTTCTTGCTTTGCACCTGGGGTGTGGGACATCAAAGCATTGCCCGTGCAGTGGAGCGGCTGGGTGTGATACCTGTGGAGCCAGGTGTGGGCTATTCAACAGGCACATTCACTGCCTGGCGTGCCTATGAATCACATGCCATACGCAATGCCACAGAGGGATTGAAAAATCCACAGCAGTGGTATTCATGGGTGATACCCAACTACTTTGATCCAGACGATTTTGAGTATAGTGAACACAAACAGGACTATGTGCTGTTCCTGGGTCGTGTGACAGAAATCAAAGGCATCACCACATGCCTCAAAGCCACAGAAGCCGCAGGCTTCCCCTTGAAGATTGCAGGTCAAGGTCGCTTGACAGATCTTGGCTACACTGAAACACCACCCTGGGCTGAAGAACTGGGCTATGCAGATACAGATCAGCGCCGCCAACTCATGCGTGATGCTAGAGCTCTCATCATTGCCACCACATACCTGGAACCGTTTGGTGGTGTTGTGGTAGAAGCCCTGCTGTCAGGCACACCCATTATCACACCGCACTTTGGTGCGTTTGCAGAAATACAAAACGGTCACACAGGATTCATGTGTCACACCCTGCGTGAATACAAACAGGCCATTGAACAAGCACACACCATAGATCCTCGTGAGTGCAGAGCAAGAGGCATGGACTACAGTTTATCAGCAGTGGCACCGCAATTTGAAGCCTGGTTTGCGGCCATACACGAATGTTATACAGGTGCAGGATGGGAACAACTATGAACACGATCACACACGGAGTGGATGAAATATGCAGCATCGCGGACACTCTCAATGGTATTATCCAGGAATCAGGTGCCATAGACATCAACAACAAAACCATTTGGGATGGATACTTGCATCGTTGGAGCAACCAGGACTGGGCAGCCATGTTTGAAGTCATGGGCCACATCACAACACAAACTTTCAACACGCAACCCTGGCACGAACGCAACCTGGCTGACGCCCTGGAAGTGTTCATTGCTGAACAACACCAGCCAAGATGCATGGATCAACGACACAACAAGAAACGGGCCTGGAAGATGATCATGACCATGCGTGAAGTTGTGAACCAAGTGCGTGGAGTTAGGATTGAAAACAAATGAGCACACTGTTTGATTATGCCACAATGGATCACGAAGAGCGGCCATTTGCTCAGAGACTGGCTGTGTGGATTGTGCAACAACTGCATCGCCGTGTGACAGATTTAGGTGCAGGTTCAGGCGTGTATGTGGAAGAACTACGCCGCTTGGGTGCTGAGGCACAAGGCTATGATGTGAATCCCCAGCAACCAAGACCAGACCTTGTGACCACCGCCACAATGTTCGCTGTGCAAGATCCCGCCGCTGTGGTGCTGTGCCTGGAAGTGGCAGAACACATTCAAGATCACTTGGCACCACTTGTGGTCCAGGCATGTTGGAACAACTGTGAACCAGGTGGCCATGTGATATGGTCAGCTGCACAACCAGGACAAGCAGGAGTGGGACACATCAACTGTCGCTATCCAGAATACTGGGCCAATCTTGCCAGAGAACAGGGGTTTGTGCTGCGCACGGACCTAGAAGCAGGACTAGACGCCTACATCACTAGTGGCTACCACATGGGCTGGTTTGCTAGAAATCGTCAAGTCTGGCAACGCCCACATCGCCACATGGTGATCACATGACTCTACCACAATGGTGGCAATATCGTGGCATGAGCCTGGAGCAACGGGATGAGATCTATGCCACCTGGTGCAAGAGTCAGCAGCTGATGCCTGATCAGGAACGCAGTGTAGAAGAATTCTTTGACTGCATGGATGGTGTCACAGCACAGGAACCTGACAGCACAGAGGATCTGGATGAAGAATAAATCCTGTGTTGTGGTCATGCTGATCATGCTGTCAGCATGCAGTCACACACCAGATCCCTGTGAGCGAGCAGTGCTGTGTGTGCGCACTGCCCAGGGCACACAGTATCTAGATCCCCAGGCACACACCGCGCAGCCTGGATCAGGTGCAAGATCATGGCAGGTGCGTGATGCACAAGGCCGTGTGCAATTTCGCGTGACCACACACTCCAGGTGAGCCTGGCGCTGACCACACAGCAGATCAAATACCTGGAGTTGCAGCAAAATAGGTAAATATCCTTACGCCATCACAGGCGGCCAAAGGAAAACTCTACCTATGCAAAATGAGGCAGGCCCAGATCAGCCAAAAGATCCACAACCCATAGAGATGCCAGATCTCTCAACTCCTGGCCAGGACCTGGTCTTGGAGTGTCAGGAGCATGTGAACAACAAACCTGGACCCAAACCCAGGCGCAGCAGTAAAATCACCATAGAAACTGAAGGCAAAGTGGTGGGGCGCGACAAAACACCTGTGCCCAGCAAAGATATATTCAAGCTGGCTGCCATTGGCATGAAAGACATTGAAATTGCAGAGTGGTTTGGCATTGATGGCAATACCTTGAGATACAATTTCAACGTAGAACTCATAAAAGGTCGCAACACGCTGGTGCAAAGCCTGCGTAGAAAACAGATAGAAGTGGCCATGTCAGGCAATCCCACCATGCTGATCTTTCTGGGCAAGAATCTCCTGGGTCAGAGTGATTCACCCTTGATGTCACAAGAAGCCAAGATCCTGCCCTGGGAAGATCAATAATGGCCTTGAGTCAGCCACAACTGACCATTGCCCAGGACACCCACAGATTCAGAGTGGCCATATGTGGTCGCAGATTTGGCAAAACCTGGCTGGCCATGCGTGAACTGGCTCGTTTTGCCAGATATCCTGATCGTCGCTGTTGGTTCATTGCACCCACACGCGGTCAAGGCAAAGGCATTGTGTGGGAACAATTGAGAGGTCGCTTGCAACAGCTGAACTGGATTGCCAAGGTCAACGAAAGTGAACTCACACTGCACCTGCGCAATGGCAGTGAAATAGGCATACGCTCAGCAGACGCCTATGATCGCATGCGTGGATTCTCAGTGGATTTCTGTGTGCTGGATGAATTTGCAGACATGGATCCTGAGGTATGGACTGCTGTTAGACCCACCTTGAGTGACAAGGCAGGACATGCCTTGTTCATAGGCACACCCAAGGGCACAGGCAACTGGTCAAAAGACATATTTGACATGAGTCTTGAACACCCTGGGGACTGGGTGAGTTATCAATTCACCACCCTGGCGGGTGGGCGTGTCACAGTTGAGGAAGTGGCTGCTGCCAAGAGAGAAATGGATGAGCGCACATTTCGTCAAGAATACGAAGCCACTTTTGAAACATTTGCAGGACGCATCTACTATGCATTTGACCGTGCGAATGTGGTGAGTCTCCGTGTGGATCAACCTGATGTGATACACATTGGCATGGACTTCAACATTGACCCCATGAGTGCCACCATTGGCGTGAGACACACGGACACCCTGCACATAGTGGATGAAATCCGCATGTTCAGCTCAAACACACAGGAAATGGTGTCAGAAATCAAGACTCGCTATCCTCGCTGCAAAGTCTGGGTGTATCCTGACCCTGCTGCCAGACAACGCAAAACTTCAGCAGGTGGCGCCACTGACATCAGCATTTTAACCAATGCAGGCTTTGTGGTCAAAGCACCCATGGCACATGATGCTGTGCGTGATGGCATCAATGCTGTGAACAGTCGCTTGTGTGCAGCCACAGGTGCAAGGCATTTGTTGGTTGATCCCAGGTGTAAATACACTATTGAGGCCCTGGAAAGACATGCCTACAAACCTGGCACAAGTGTACCAGACAAAGATTCAGGACATGACCACATGAGCGATGCACTGCGCTACATGGTGTCATATATCTGGCCCGTGAAAACGGAACATAAACCCCAACCAGTACAACGCTGGGCACATAGGATAACTTGACATGGCAAATGAAGTTTTAACACAAGCATACAATTATGCAGGCACCCTGAATGTAGACTTCAGCAGAAATAGAGATCGTTGGATCTTTTTGTTGGACAGCTACGTGGGTGGAGATGACTACCGCAACGGCAACTACCTGGTGAAATACAGCAATGAAACCTCAGCTGAATACCTGGCCCGTTGCAGATCAACTCCCCTGGACAATCACTGCCGCTCAGTGATCTCAGTGTATGTGAGTTTCTTGTTTCGTGAACAGCCCAAGAGAGAGTTTGGCAGTATTGAGCATGCCCCCATGCTTGCGGACTTCCTGGCAGACGCAGACCTGGATGGCCGCAGTTTCAATGCCTTCATGAAAGAAGTCAGCATCTGGAGTTCAGTGTTTGGACACTGTTGGGTGCTCATGACCAAGCCGTCAGTTGAGGCAGAAACCCTGGCTGATCAGCTGGCTCAGGGTGTGAGACCCTATGTGAATCTCTTGACACCGCTTGTGGTCACAGACTGGCGTTGGGCAAGACGAGCCAATGGACGCTATGACATTGTGTATTTCAAATACATTGAAGATGTCAATGACACTGTGACAGTGATCCGTGAATGGACACCAGAGTTTATTCGCACCTATGAAGCCAACAATGTCACAAGAGCAGCCCTGGTGGTGGCAGAAGATGTCAATGAACTGGGTCGTGTGCCTGTGGTCCTGGTGTACAATGAACGCAGTCAGGTACGTGGTTTTGGCATTTCTGACATCACGGACATTGCTGATCAGCAGCGTGCCATCTACAATGAAATGAGTGAAGTAGAACAAAGTGTGAGACTGGAAGGTCATCCCAGCCTTGTGGTGACACCAGACACACAAGTGGGTGCAGGAGCGGGTGCCATAATCATGATGGGCACTGATCTTGATCCTGGTCTCAAGCCCTACATGCTCAACGCAGATGCCACTCCCATCAACATGATTTACGAATCCATAAACAACCGTGTGAAAATGATTGATCGCATGGCCAACACAGGCAGTGTGCGTGGAACTGACATCACCACAATGAGTGGCATTGCTCTGGAAACTGAGTTTCAGTTGCTCAATGCCAAACTCAGTGAGAAAGCTGACAACCTTGAACTGGCTGAAGAACAGATCTGGCAGCTGTGGAGCCTGTATCAGAATCAGACCTGGGACGGTGAGATAGAATATCCAGGAAGCTTCAACATTCGTGACACAGGTCGTGAAGTGCAACAACTGGTCACTGCCAAATCAGCCGCAACTGACCCTGTGGTGCTGAGAGTGATTGATGAACAACTCATGGAATTGCTGGGTCAAGAATACACACGCTTGCCGTTCATTGATCCCAACCCACAGCCAGGCAGAACATACCCTGACGGTGAAGCAATCCCAGACTCATTGCCTGCCGCGTATCAGTTGGCCACAAACCCTGCGGTGCCGCCTGGTCAAAACTGCGGCAACTGCGAATACTACAAGCCTGGTGAATTGTATTGCACCAAGTTTGATGCCGTTGTTCGTGCTGTGTTCTGGTGTGCCAACTGGCAAGAACAAGATGAAGACTATGTCGTGCCAGGAACTGAACACCCCAGCCTGGCGAATTTAAGCAGGGCTGACCGCTTGATGCATCTGCAGGAAATGCTCATGGAAGGCTACACCAATGATGAGATCCTGGCCTTGCATCCAGAAATTGTTTTGCAAGATATCATTGACGCAGGGGCAGCGGCAGCGGCTGCAAACTAATGGCTGACACTTACCGTCCCACCCAGGCTATGAGTGCTGCCGCCAAGCGTGGTATGCAATTGCGTATGGACTCGCCGCGTAGCCGTCAGGGTGGTACTCGTGTGGGCCTGGCCAGGGCAAGACAATTTATAAATCAGACAGGTGTGAGTCTTGACACTGTGAAGAGAACTTATAGTTTTCTCAGCAGAGCAGCCACGTACTACAAGCCAGGTGAGAACACACCAGGCACACAGGCCTATCTATTATGGGGTGGCCCAGCAGGACTTGCCTGGGCTCGTAAAATACTTAAACAACCTGGAGAGATAAAATGACGCCATTACCACGACGCGGACAGCGTACTGAAAAGAACAAGAAGCGACCCAAACCACCCAAACCAGGAAAAGGATATTGACATGAAAGACAGCAAATGAGTCATCTGAGGTTTCACAGAGACTTCAATCAACCGCAACATCCAACGGTTGCAACAAGAATATCCCCAGCAGACACCAGCAAGAGACACCGCCATTGCCTTGAACATTGCTGAGGATCAAGCCATCAAGGTAGACAGACCCAGGCTTGTTCGCAAACTCAGCAAATAATATGCCAGTACAACGTGTGGTCACAAATGGCAAAACAGGTTATAGATTTGGTCAGTCAGGCCATGTCTATCGTGGACCAGGTGCCAAGGCCCAGGCCCAGGCCCAGGAACAAGCAGCATACGCCGCAGGTTACAAACCACAGGTGACACCTGTGAAAAGGTAAATACATTACCATAACTACGAAAGGTAGGTAGAGAACACAATGAACTCTGAATCATTGGCAGCAACAGGAGCAACTGACGCTCCAGCCCCCCAAACAAGTCAGGACACCGCAGGGAACACTCAGCGTACATACTCTCAAGAAGAGTTTGACAATGCCATGGCCAAGATGAAGGCCTCAGTTCAGAAAAAGGTTGCAAAGCCTTACGAAGACCTGGGCGACATTGAGGAACTACGCACAATCAAAAGTGCCTGGGAGCAGAAACAGCAAGAAGAAGCCGTCAAGCGTGGAGAATTTGAAAAGATTCTGCAGGACATGGCTGCCAAGAAAGACGCTGAAATAGCCAAGCGGGACCGTGTGATACAAGAATACAAAGTTGATGTGCCTCTGGTCACAACAGCAGCCAAGCTTCGTTCAGTGAACCCTGAACAGGTAAAAAGTCTGTTGCGCCACCAGGTGCGTATGAATCAGGTGGGAGAAGTAGAAGTCGTGGATGAGTCAGGCCAAGTTCGCTACACGGATCAAGGGCAACCTTGGAGTGTTGAGCACCTGGTTCAGGACTTTCTCTCTGCTAATCCTCATTTTGTTCAGGCCACTCCTGCCACATCACAAGGTCGTTCTTCAATTGCCACGGCAAGCCCACACAAAGTGGACATTACAACCCTGGACATGAAAAATCCAGAACACCGCAAGGTCTATGCTGAATATCGCAAGACACGCGGTCAAGCCTAAATTTTAAGGAAATTATCTAATGGCCTCAACTACAACCTCCCTAAACGACCTATTGCCCTTGATCCGTCAAGAAGCCATGTTTGTGGCAAGCGAACGCAGTATCATGCGTGGTCTGGTAAAGAACTACACCCTGGCCCCTGGTCAAGGTAAAACAGTTAGTGTACCTATCTATCCAATTCAAACAGCCGCTGTGATCACTGAAGGCAACGAAGTCAGTGACACCACAGTATCAACCAACGTGGCAGATTTGACCATTGGCACAGTTGCCATCCGCACCTTGTTGACAGACTTGGCTCGTGCCAGTGCTGCATCAAATGTGGTGGCTGACCTTGGCAAACTGTTTGGTGAAGCAATTGCTCGCAAAATGGACACAGACTTGACACAATTGTTCTATTCATTGAACGCTGGTCAAGGCGACTTCTCTGGCCAGATCACTGCTGCCAGCATTTTTGCCGCAGTGGCCAAACTCAAGGCTGACGCTGTGCCCACAGAAGGCATGGTCTGCGTGTTGCATCCCAGCATTGCTTATGACTTGAAGGCAGCATTGACCACAACTGGTAACACACCATTCACCTCAGGTGCCTTCAGTGAAGTCTCCAATGAAGCCATGCGCATGGGCTATGTGGGCATGTTGGCAGGTGTTCCTGTGTATGAAACATCAAACATTGCCAACAACGGCACTGCTGGTGACATTGCTGGTGCTGTGTTCAACCGTGACGCATTTGGTCTTGGCATGATTGGTGACATCTCTATTGAGACACAACGCCGTGCAAGTTACCTGGGTGACGACATTGTTGCTTCAGCATACTACGGCACAGGCATCCTGCAGAACAACTACGGTCGCTTCTTGGCATTTGACAGTTCACTAGTCTAAGGCACTGAACATGGCTTTCATTACACAAGGCAACACCTTTTTCAGTTTTGCTGATTATGATGATGTCCTGGCCAAGGACAGTCGCTTGTTCTCTGCCAATGAAGGCCTGACTCCAGATGTTGTAGAAGAAGCCTTGATTCGTTCAACACAACGCATCCTGGACATGCTGCGCTCCAGCAGCTGGTGGAAGGATTACTACATCCGCCAGTCAGGCAGCGCAGCCCAGGTGGTGTATGGACAGAGTCTGAGTGTTCCACCTCTTGACCCTTTCTTGATTCTTGCACGCCAAAGTGATTTCACAGACCTCTGTGTGTATCACACTCTTTCAGAGTATCTGCTGGCAAAAGTGGCAGACTTTGGCAACCAAGATTCAGCAGAGCGTCAGAAGATTGGATTCTACGACACCAAGTTTCGCGACTTGTTTGACGAACTGATAGTGGCAGGCGACTGGTATGATTTCACCAACAATGGAACCATTACAGACGCTGAAAAATATCCCTATGTCACCAACCTAGTGAGACGCAGATGAGACAGGCCATCTTAGACGGCATTGAAGCATTGAGCCTGGGCAGCTACTCTGTCAGCAGTGAGTTGCCTTGGAACGCCAGCGGCGAACCGTTGTACTACAAAAACTTCAAGGTGTTCTATGTTAGTGAGCCAGATTCAGTAGAGAACAATCTTTTCAACACCCTGGATGCTGGAGTATTCGCAACGAAAACTTCTACCATCCAGGTGTATGTTGTAAATGACGCAAAACTCAAGCCCCCAAACTATGACAGTGTGGTCACAGGTGTTAGAAATGTCAAGAATACCACTGAAATCACTGGCGTTGTCAGTCGTGAATGTGATATCACAGTGACTTTTGTAGCAGATACCATGCTCACAGAGTTTGAATTCCGTTTCACGGAAACCCTAATTAATTAAAAGGAAAATCGCAATGGCTTTTATCTATCCATCCCCAGGCGTAGCCAATGTCCAAGCAACTCTGACCATGACAGCGTCAGCAGCCACAGGACCTATCGCAATGCCAGCCCTACAAGACATCACTATCAACAATAGCAATGATGTATTCACCTGGACTCAACTTGATTCAGGTTCAAAGCAGCAAGTGGCCACCACTGCCACCAACAGTCTTGCAATGAATTGTGTGCTTGATGAAGACACATTCTTTGGCAATGCTGCTGCCACAGCAGGTTCTGCTGCCAAACTTGGTGTGTTTGGTCTGTCAAAAGACAAAACACTTGTTAGCTTCAGCTTGTACATGGGCGACACTTCCAGCGGTGGCACAGGTCCAACTGTGACTGGCACAGGTTATGTGACTGGCCTGGCACCCACTGTGAGTGCTGACGCACCAGTGTGGGTATCACCCATCACCATCACTGTGAGTGGCGATTACACTGTAACGTTGTAATTGCAGCACGAGAAAGAACAGGGTCACAAGCCCTGTTCATTCTGATCACGAGATACAAGATTTATGGACATTCTTGAAAACAAATCTCACCAAGAGATCTTGGCGAGTATCCTGGCTGAAATAGCCAAATCCACCAACGAAATACGCTGTGCTCAGGGCGACATTGCCAAAGCACAGGGCCGTCTCACTTTTGTGATTGCGGCAATAAACCACCTGATCAACAGACAAAAGGACTAAAGATGAAACTCTCTCAAATTGCAAAGAAACCCAAACTTATTGAAGTCACCATCAACGATGCAGACATCGTTGAAGAATTTGGTGAAGCACTCACATTCTGGACCTGGGACCGCCAGCCTATGGATGTGTTCTTGAAACTGGCTGCCATTGATCAAAGCAACACAGCCTCAGTGATTGAAGCCGTGCGTGAATTGATTCTCAATGAGGACGGTACCCAAGTGCTCACTGGCGAAGAAAGCCTGCCCACCAAAGTGCTGATGCGTGTTATCGTCAGCGTGGTGGAAAGCCTGGGAAAGTAATTGACGCCCAGTTAGATCCCAACAGCGACGACCTGCGGCGTTGTATAGTTTTAGACAACCTGGCCACACGATATCACTTGCTGCCAAGCCAAGTATTAGCCACGGCTGATACCCTGGACTTTATGGTAATGGATGTTGTGTTGGCCTACAACCGCTATGAACAAGACAAGGCTGAGGCCAAACGCAAAGGACTGCCGCCCACCGCTCCCAAGATACCACTAAATACCCTACAAGAAATGGTTAAAAGGGTTAAAACAAGATGAAGAGCACCTTGACGGTCAAGAACAACTTGACACCAAGCCTGAAGCGAATACAAAAGGAACTGAGTCAAGTTCCTGGCAAGGCTTACAAATACTGGGAATCACAAACTCCCGTCCGTAGCGGCAACGCACGGCGTAGTACCAGTCTTCAAGGTGACACAATCAAAGCCACGTACCCGTACGCCACAAGACTCAATGAAGGCTCAAGCAAGCAAGCACCACAAGGTATGAGCGAGCCCACTGACAGATTTATTGCAGCCTTGATCAAAAGGATTATGAGGAAATAATATGGCCAATGATATTACCTACAAGATAGGTGCTGAAGAAACTGTAAGCCCTGCACTGAATAAAATACAGGCCAGCGTGGCCAAGACCAGTGCAGTATTCAGTCGCCTGCAAGGTGCCATTGCTGGTATTGCGTTTGGTGCTGCCATACAAAGTGCCCTGAGTTATGCAGATGCCATTGCAGACATCAGCGACGCTACAGAAATAGGCATTGCCAATGTGCTGGGCTTTGGTAGTGCAGTGACCCAATTGGGTGGCAACAGCGAGAAAGCACAAAATGCCATAGCCAAGTTTGGTTTAACACTGGGTGATGCACTCAACGGCAGTTTAAACGCACAAAATAGTTTCAACGACCTTGGCATCACACTGACAGATCTTGCAAGACTGGATTCACAAGGCCTGTTTGATCTCACACTCAAACGCCTGAGCGAACTGGATGATGTGACCAAACGCAACAGAATCAGCAGTGAGTTGTTTGGCAAAACGCTTCGTGGTGTTGATATCAAAAGTCTGTACGACCAGTACGGACGCCTAACTGAAGCAGGAAGAAAATACGCTGAGGAGATCAAGCGTAGTGCTGAACTGGGTGATGCACTCAGTGCGGCAATGAGCAAATTCAAACTGGAGATTCTCAAAGCCCTGAGCCCATTGATAGAATTTCTCAACAATCTCAAACCTGAACAGATAGAAGCATTTGTAAGTGCTGTGGTCAAGATTGGCGGTGCGGCAGCCGCACTCACAACCTTGGTCACCGTGGTCAAAGGGCTGTCAGGCCTCCTGGTGGGCGCTGCAGGTGTGGTATTAGGATACTGGGCCTTATTCACCAAGGGTGCCGCACAGGCCACTACTACGGTGGCTGGACTGGGCATTAGATGGGGCGGCTTCTTAAAAGGTCTTGTCGCAGCCACAGGCATATTTGCCAAACTTGGACAAGTAGGCACATTCTTGTTCAACACATTTAGCAAGACAATACCATTCTTGCTGGGCGGTCTTGCTCGTATGATTCCTTTAGTTGGTGCTGTTGTGAGTGCTATCTATCTGGTGAATGAAGGTATTAAACTGGCCTTCAACATTGATCCCATTGACTTGTTCCTGACCAAGGTAGCAGATGCGTATTATGCATTCAAAGAATTCATTGGCTTGCAAGGCAGACAACCCACGGCTCAACCAGCAGGTCCTGTGGGCAATGCTGGACGTGGTGATGGCAAAATACAATCAGAAGAAGAGAAAAAGCGAGCAGAACTTCAGGCTGCTGAAGCAGAAAAAATGAAGGAGTTGCAAAAGGGTCTTGATCTCAAGCGACAGACTATTCGCCAGATCACACAAGACTTCAAAGAACAACTGGACAGTCAGATTCAGCAGATTCGTCTGCAAGGCAATCTCATTGGCAAGAGTCAGGAGCAACAAGATGTTATGACAGCAGTGGCTGCCATAACCAAGGAAGCCGCAGACAAGACTGCTGACCTGCAAAAAGAAATGGCCAAGTTGCAGGGTGTTGAGAAAGATCAACTCACACCAACTTATATGGCACAGATTGCTGCCATTGAGATACTGAGAAAAGCCAAGAGTCTTGAAGTTGAAGAAGCCATCAGAGGTAGTGCTCTGAAAAAGGCAGCGTACGAGTTAGAGTTATACGGCATAAAAGAACAACAGCAAGCATTTGATGATCTGTTGAGAATACAGCGAGAACTGGCACAAATTGGTCTTGGTGATCAAGCCAAACAGCATATGGATATTGCCGCTGCCGCAGATGAACGAGCAAGAGCAGAAATTCGTAGCCTGGAAGCCAGTCGCGGTGTTGTGCTGTCAGAGCAAGAAAAGAACAAGATCTTTGAGATTTCACGTAGTCAATTAGGAGCACTCACAGAAGCAACAAATCAATTGGCGGCTGCCAAAGAATCATTTGCCAAGGCAGAAAGCATTCGTTTGTTTGACCTCAAGAGCGAATACGACCTGCAAGACAAGTTGCTGGCCATACAAAGAGAAACAGCAGACATTGGCTTGCTGAGCATTGAACGTGGTTATCGTGACATTGC
>Ga0247843_1006490_pt1 | contig 15240 bp, 16 predicted proteins | sample LaCruzMarch2017__FD_192420 | JGI IMG/M metagenome (GOLD analysis project Ga0247843, IMG submission 192420) | Freshwater microbial communities from meromictic Lake La Cruz, Castile-La Mancha, Spain - LaCruzMarch2017_8m | ecosystem: Environmental > Aquatic > Freshwater > Lake | place: Spain... | reverse complement strand
TCCTCCTCGGAACTCCTCACGGTAACCAAAAGAATGCCATCGAATTATTACGTCGATCCATCGACATTCGACACGTGGATGATCCCATACCGTTAAACTCGCCCCGGGGATTGATCTTCGCAACCACGGTCGGAAGATATTATCATTCGATCGATCGGACCGTACGTGCCATACCCATAATCGACGATGCGTACGATGCCAATCGTGACGATTTGTGCTTGGCGCTCATGAGCAGCACGATGATATTACATCAAGTGCCCACGTCGATGGAGGAGGAAGATGAGATCGTGGGCGAATATTTAATACGCACGAATGCCGTGTTGACACGATTGACACAACAACAGACACAAACACGGCAGTCGCAAACGCAACAATCACAATCACAATCACTGGAAAAATGGACCATGGATGAACAATACCTTAGTCGGACATTCCCGGGCGCTGCTTCGGATCCGTATGAACATTGTATGATAAGTGAGTCTTGTATTTAGTTTTTATTCATGTGAAAGTGTTTGGTGGTGATACACCATTTGTGAGCTGCTCGCGTGCGCAGTTCCATCTCATTCGTTTTTTTTGACTTTTTCATATGTCCCCACAGATATATTCTATCTATCATTCTATTATCGTGCCAATGTTGCACTCGTTGCATCGAGATATTATCAACTTGCTATTAATGTATGGCCTGACTTAAATTACATATCACAACGTGCATTGCAGTATCAACAACAACAACAGGATGGTATCCCTCCTACCAACAGCAATGTTGTCACTAATGATGATGACAAGGATTTAATAAAACGTATCATACATCTTGAAACCATTGTAGCGAATCAAACGAAAGAAATACAAAAGCTACGTCGTGAATTACGCAATGTGGGGATACAAATTGATGAAAAAAATTACGACAATAATAATATCGCACTACACTCGTCTGTCAACGATGATCATGTCAACAACAATACGATGAAGAAGAAGAAAGAAATTGTAAAACGTAAAATACGTCTGGGAATAGTATCACCCAATCTAGCAAAAAAGCATTCCGTCGTGGAAGACTTTAAGGGTACCATGACACGATTAGATAGAAGTAAATTTGACATTACATATATATTCATCCAAGAAGGGAGGAATCCAGGTGGCAATGACCCTGATCCATTTGTATATGAACATTCCCCACGTGATAAATTACTTGTATTACAACAAGATGTAACGATAGATATTGCCAATGGGGCATGGGTAACACGATGGCATAACACAATTGAAAATTTACAATTCGATATATTATTCTATCTTGATTTAACAATGGGAGGTGTCACGACACGTTTGGCCATGTCGAAACTTGCACCAATACAGGTTGTTAGTCATGGTCATCCAGTAACAAGTGGCATACCATCGTCTATTATGGATTATTACATCTCGTGGGGATTAGCGGAATTAGAGTATGATATTGCCAATACACATTATACGGAAGAATTGAAGTTATTACCAACCAAGTCAATACATCAATACTATACCCCCCGTGCTACGAGGAATAAATCACTAATAAATGGGGAAAATTATCGTATATTGGTAAATGCCGGTCGTGATGAAGCATTCCCAACAATTCCATCTACCGGAAATTGGTATACATGTATGCAAAAACCATTTAAACTATTTCCCGAAATGGATGCACTAATTTGTGGCATAATACGAAAAGATAATCTCGGTCGTGTTATATTACATGGTGCCGCGACTGAACCACAACGAATATTCACGAATCGATTTTAGCGGCTGGATGTGACATGAAACGTGTACACTTTCTAGGTGCACAACCACATCATCGACTATTGGCATTGTATGCATTATCTGATGTTATACTCGATTCCTACCCTGCCGGTGGTTGTACCACTACACGTGAGGTATTGGCTATAGGCAAAGCATTAGTTACACTCCCCGCACGATTATTAGGTGGTCGATGGAGTTATGCCTATTATCAAATTATGGGTGATGAAATATTAAATTCTTTGGTGATAGCCAAGAATGCGTCGGAATATATTACCATTGCTGTGACATTGGGCACATCTATAGATATTAGGAATGATGTTGAACGTAGGATAAAAAATAGTGTACCTGCACTGTACGAACGTGAGGAGAGTGTCAAGGCATGGAATGAAGTCTTTTTAGATATCTCACCAGTGATTATTGATGAAAATTATGATTACTCAACAAATAATGGTGCAATAGATAAAGATGAGCTATAAAAACAACAACCACAAAATTTTGTTTCACAATCTATAATTTAATCACCAATCCATAAGACTAATCCAATCCCAACTATTCTCAAAGAAACATAACTTATTTGCTGCATCCTGCTGAGCTACAGATAATTCCGACCAACTCATATCCTCTGTTTCTACATACTCTGATTCATAATCCCAACTAATTGAATTATATCCAAGTATTTCATAATATACATCGACACCGTGCGTCTGTAAGTCGGCCCAGTAGTACCCAGTATAATGATTCATGTAGCAATCCCACATATCCGAACTTAATCCAAGTGATGCAACAGCTACTTGCTCATCAACGGTAAGATCTATATATCTTACTTCCTCCAAGGTACTTAATTGTAAATTATCCCATGATGTACGATCATACCCGATAGTACCAGCAATTGTTTTAATATCCGAATCTAACATATACCATGGTGTATATCTAATGTAGGGATATGGATACGGAAAATTGTTTGTTGCTCCTTCTTGTAGTGTTGTGACATACCGGTACTCGTCGTCATTCATCATTGTTGGTAAGGAAGTTGATACGACTGGCGACTCCGTAGGCATAAGTGTTGGTAGTGTCATTGATATCTCCTCTACAATAATTATGGGTGGCATAGTAGTAGGCTTGGCTGTCGTTGGCATAGCTGTAGTGGGCACAAGAGTTGTTAATCTAATGGTAGGTGGTACTGTATTACTAAATCTTTCAGATGTATCTACTATTGGTCGAAGTGTTGGTGGAACTGTACTAGGATGAACCGAAATAGGACTAGGTGTTGGTTGGCTGGAACTTGGCCTAGTTGTTGTTTGATAGGTCGGATATGGTGATATTGTTGGAGCTAATAAGCACGGACCAATCTCAAGCCATGCATTTTTCCATAATGTTAAATTTGGATTATTCAACTGTGGTCGAAAGTAAGTTGACTTACAGTAATACGCCCACGAGGCTACTGAATTGCATCTATATATCACTTGCTCGTGCTCAACCTCAGTCTCTGCCTTGTATGATAAAACAATTGATGGATCGTATGAGTCTGGACAAGTAGTGATATTGCTCGTTTCTGTTGTTGCTGATGGTGGTGTCGTTGTTGCTGCTGCTGCTGCTGCAACTGTAGAATTTGCCAACATCGTATCTTGAGAGCTTGGGGCAGTTGAAGTTAAGTCTACAGGTGTGACAGTAGGCTGTGGGACTGGTAACATACTTTGACGTACAGATGGTGATGATGATGAGATTGGTATATCAGTTGGTGAATTTGTGGGTCGTACCGACGTGGGAGTTTGACTCGGCATTATAGAACTTTGAATACTTGGGCTTGATGATGGTTGTTCTGATGGCTGACTTGATGGCAAGTATGTAGGATTACCTGAGGGCAATGAAAATGTTGGTACCTCAGTAGGACTTTCTGTTTTATAACATGGTCCACCCACATGTGTCCAGGCTAGATTCCATAATTCCAATTCAACACTATTATCAAGTAGATACGCATCCGCAATATTACAGTATGGGACATACAATACTGACTCCGCCTCAGTCCTGCCACCCGCACATTCGAAAATGTTCGAATATATCTCAACTAAATCACCAGCTACATAGTCTGTTTTATATTGACTGTACGCTGGTGGACAATGTACAATTGGTGTTGGTGAATTTGTTGTTGGGTGTGCAGTCGTTGGCTCAATGGATGGAGATGGCGTTGGGCTGTCACTTGTTGGGCTGTCACTTGTTGGACTGCTCGTTGGACTGCTCGTTGGACTGCTCGTTGGACTGTTCGTCGTTGGACTGCTACTCGTGGGTTCTATTGACGGAGAAAGGGTTGGGCTGTCACTTGTTGGGAATGAGGTGGGTGAATCTGTTGTTGGGTGTGCAGTCGTTGGCTCAATGGAGGATGGTGTCATGGACGGCTCGGTTGACATGATGAATGATGGTTGGAACGAAAGTGATGGCATATTAGAATTTTGATTCGATGGCATTACTGTCATAACAATTGATGGTTCATTTGATGGTATGTGTATAATTGAGGGCTGTGAAGTAGTAATAACTGATTGTCCAGCCGATGATGGACGGACACATGGACCGACTAATGTCCATGCCACATTCCACCATAAAATTTCCACAGGCGCCAATAATGTTTTATCAGCGATATTACAGTAGGGTACATATTTTGATTTGTCACTATAAGGTCCACCAGCACATTCAAATAAATTTCCATCAATTTCTACCCAATCACCGGCCATGTAATCTGTTTTATATTGACTATATGACATTGGACAAATTAAGACTTTTGTGGGAGGTAGAGTTGGACTGTTTGTTGGACTGCTACTCGTGGGTTCCATCGATGGAGAAAGGGTTGGGCTGTCACTTGTTGGACTGTTCGTTGGACTGCTACTCGTGGGTTCCATCGATGGAGAAAGGGTTGGGCTGTCACTTGTTGGACTGTTCGTTGGACTGCTACTCGTGGGTTCCATCGATGGAGAAAGGGTCGGGCTGTCACTTGTTGGACTGTTCGTCGTTGGACTGCTACTCGTGGGTTCTATTGACGGAGACAGAGTGGGACTATCACTTGTTGGGGATGTAGTAGGATCGTTCGTTGGATCAATTGATGGCATACTTGATTTCATAATCGATGGTATATTTGATACTGTACTTGATGGTACATTCGATGGTATCAATGATGGCATATCACTAGGTGAAGCACTGGGTGTAACAGATGGATGTTTGGTTGTAGGTTTTAACGTAGTAGGGTGCAATGTGGTTGGTTTTAATGTGGTTGGATGTTTCGTCGTGGGGTGTTGAGTGCTTGGTATGTTTGTTGTTGGGCTGCTACTCGTGGGGTGTTTCGTTGTGGGATTATGAGTAGGTGTTTGTGTGGGTGCATGTGTAGTAGGACCAGCTGTCATTGTAATTGTTGGCGAGATCGACATTGTTGGGACATGTGTTGTGGGTGAGTTTGTTATTACTGACGAAACGTACGGCCATCGAAATACAGTAGTAGTCTCTGATTCATTGCTGCTACCACCTTTATCATCACCCTCATTATCGTCTGCTACGACTGGCACGGTAATATCAAATCGCAGTGGATATAGTTCAATAATTTCTTCTACTTGTTCATTATTCATCTTGTCATTGTTGGCGACAGCTAGCGTTGCTGATGTTTCTGTTTCTGTTGTTGTTATCTGACGACGACGACCATGCCTCGGCATACTCCTACTACTCTGTAAACTCCTACTACTATGTAATGTATTCTCAATATTTGTCTCAATACTGTTCATCATCGACCTGCTACCCCTTGCTCGACTAGTTGATAAATCACCTTCGTATACTTGCAAATTAGGGTCATCATTGTTGAAACGTCTGCTGACTTCAGCTGCCGTCGTCGTCATCGTCGTCGTCGTCAACACTAGGAAGATTACACAGGTCGCCATTATCTCTCGCAACAATGTCATGGTAGTATGGTAGGAACGAAGTGGTGCAATTCATCAATTTGAGTCTCACTCAGAGGCATGACTTCACGGTATCCGGTTTTGGAAGAGAAAAGAATAGTACTAGTTCCTATGTAGAAAGTCAAATCGAGCGATTTTGTGAGTGCTCAACTCCCTGCGGGCTGTGCATACTCACACTCGACTTGGCGCAGCGCACGCTGGTGGCTATGAAAAAGAAAGCGGCGCAGCGCAGCTCATACCTCGTCTCCTCCCATCGTGTGATTCATCATACGTAGCAGACTTCAACAATACCATATTAATCAGAGCGAGGTGGTATCCATTCTCGCAAACGACCGACCCAAAGGTTCTCATTATATATGTTGGTGAATGCGTAAAGGAGGAACTCATCGATTCATATCATCAGCAGAAGCAACGACAAAACCAACAACAGCAACGAACAAGAAGGAAATTCAAACTGTGCTTCAGGTCGAATCAATAATCAATCAACTACTAACACGCAAGGGTAATCGGTCACAATGAAGTTTGTTATACATAGCTTCCTTGCTGCCATTGTGGCCATGTCCTCCTTGATAGCAGTCGCGGCGTCGTCTTCCTCTGCTGCAATATCGTCATCGTCATCTACGTCGTCGTCGTCATCATTAAAGACCGAGCAGAAGCCTGCTTATCGTCGTCGTTTGGACAAGAAGGAGAGGAAGAAGAAGAAAAAGAAGGACAAGAAGAACAGCACGAGTGCCAAGAGTAATAAGAACAACAGTACAAGTGCCAAGAGCGCTAAGTATACGAACAGTACCAAGAGTGGTAAGTATGAAATGTCAATGTACGGCAAGAGTAGTAAGGCTAATAACAACAGCACCATGAACGCAAAGAGTGCCAAGGCCAAGGATTCGAATGCCACGGCTACAAATTCCACCAATGCGGGAGCCAAGTCGGTCAAGATGAATGTCATGAGATCTTCGTCTTCCATGAGCATGAGCATGGTGGTTGTTTATGACGATGAATCTCCAACGTTGGCACCGACATTACTACCCACGATGATGCCCACCACTACTATCAAGTTGGCAGTGGAAGAAGATGTAGTCGAAGAAGAAGGAGAAGTTGTAGATGACTCAGTTGTCGGTGATGATGAGGATACAACAACTGGTTATGATGCGCCAGTCCTTCCTGTACCCGTCTGTCCAACGCCCTACGATATTACTAAAACAACATACGTTGGTGGCTCGAAAGTAGAAATGACATCCCATATATTTGAATGCCATTCATTATATGTCCAGTATTGTAATATTGGTACTTGGGATGATAATTTGCTATTAGAAAATGAGAATGCCGAGGAATTATGGAGCGATGCCTGGGTCCATGTTGGTCCATGCTCTATTGAAGAAGTTGTGGAGGAGGAGGAGGAGGTTGTTGTCCTACCAGAAGCAGAAGACGAAGGAGAAGATGAAGTTGGTGTGCCAGAGGTTGTGGTAACTGAAGTACCTACCACAATGCCCACATTCTCTCCAACACTACTTCCTACTGTTGTAGACGTAAAAGCTGACGCAAAATCAGCATCAGATGAAGAAACAACACCCATCTGTCCAGCTGACTATGACACAACCAAAACTGATTATGTTGGTGGAGACTTAGTAACAGTGGATAGTAGTATATTTGAATGCCATTCATTATATGTACAGTATTGTAACATTGCCGAGTGGGATGATAGTTTGTTAGTAGGGGATGTTAATGCTGAAGAAATGTGGGACAATTCATGGGTATATGTTGGACCGTGTGAGTAGGAAGGTAGAGTAATGGACAAGACGAAGTAGTTGTTTTTCCCAAGTGTATGTTGTGTTATCAGTAGACACACTGAGAAAGTGGCTTTTTTTAATCTATATATAATATTGATGTTAGTTTAAGAGATATAATTTACCCACGCAATTTCTGGTCATTGTTTATTTGACCTATTCATTCATCAAAGACAGTTGCAGGAGAGTATCGTGATCGATCATTGTATTGCATTTCGTATTCATGATACTCTAAATCTCCATTCAGGGATTGAGCAAAGAGAGGATCATAAAGTTGTGGTTGGAAGGTTGAGCTAATTGCAGCATCACCATCATCATCATCATCGATCATCTCCTTTGTCATCCATCGAAAAAAATCACCGTGTTCGTTGTCATATTCCAAGACAAGCGACAATAGATCCGCCCCCTCCACCAGCTCACCTTCCATCGTTGTGATTATTCCACTCGTGTCAAGATAATCACCGGTTAGTCGACTCACTGCGATATACTTTGCCCGACGTCGTTCTGCGACTTCTTGAGGTCCCATTCGCTTATCGGGCAAAGTTGGGAGTATAGGATTGTCAACAATGTTGGAACAATTGCGTCGATTTGGCATTTCACGATTGGGAAGGTTTGGGTCAAAGTGGTGCATGTCATCGTTGACTTTACGATCTTTGCCACACGTACCCTCATCATAGTTCGCCTTCCACGATTGTCCTTTAACACTGGGTACCGAATTGGGTATCCATACATTATTCGAGGGATCATTGGGATCCAGAAATCGACTTTGGATTCCATTTTTGCTATTATTGTAGTGTGGATGACCTTGACCAAGAACTTTTTTATACTCGAACGGATCTTGACATACCTCGCCATCAAAGTTGAGATGCTCCTCTCCATATGGAACCTCTCTTTCTTGAAAGGTCAAGCGGTTGATACAAATCACCTTCCATGGCTGGTCCTCGGTCCTCCAACGCTGCAAATATATATCGTGATAGTCATCATATCCCGGTTCATACTCGGCCCGGTGATAGCTAAGAGCAAAGTTCGTACTGCCATCGGCATTCTTCACACTCTCCCATGTGGGTTGCATAACTGCCTTCGGTAGGACATATTCCACCGTTTGATAGTAGGTCCTAATCAAGTACGCGGTGCCATCCTCTTTTTGAAAGAGTGTTTGGTCATGAGTTTGATTGCCATCAGGGTAGAGTGAACGCACGAATTCGAAGGGACCATTGTGATAGTCGCTCACGGCAACACCTGCCATTCCTAACTCACGAAGACCATTATCGATAACCATCCACATGACGTATTGCTTTGTCATATTGTTGTAAAGAACCTTTGGTTTTTCGGCACGAAGAGGACCACTGCCTAAACCGCTCACCATATCCGTAAGATTGACAAAATTGAGAACAGCTCCTTCGTGTTTCCAGGTCACCTAAAATGATATATATTACGAGTGAGAAACACGAGGAGGAAAAGCTTGCAGAACACTATAATCACGCACGAAGTCTTGTGTAGAGCACGCCATTACAGCACCTGAAAGCTTCCTTGGATCAACATTATAGTCGTGCTCTCCGTACCAAGCAAACGTATCAGGATGCATACCGAAAGAATAAGATCCATAACTGTTTCTGCCCTTATTTGATGACTCATCTCGAGGCAGACGGAGTAGAGATCCCGGATGGAATTTCCCTTTTTTGTGTATTCTATCACCATCCTTAGATCGGAATTTCACGTCGGACGTGAAATTAGCCTCGCCTTCTCCATCAAATGGAACAACAAACTTATTATCAGCTCGCTGATACATAGCTCTTCGAGAAATGTGGGATTCATGACGTTGCATCGGTCGAAGTGAGGAAGTGTCTCCAACCTCTTTCAAGCTCCATCCTCGTTCTATTGGCCGATCGATATGCAACTTCCCGTCGTTGGATAAGGTAGGACATACAAACCCCATTGTTGTATCATCTCCGACATAGATTTCATCAAACCAGACATTACCTCCTTCGTAATAGTTACTCAGTGATAGTGCTCGAATACCATCTCCACGAAAGGGAGAATCGTGAACTGAACGAATATCGTCAACATACACATCATGGGTATGCTTGGCCCAATTCATTCTAATGTCCACCTTGATCCAAACATTTCTCTCGACCGATGTCTTGATCGTTTGTAATTGTTTGATGTGTTCATCGTCAAATGGCAGTCCCATGTAGTTCACTCCATGTCGTAAGTCACGACCGATCACGATGCCCAATACAGAGGTATACTCGAGAGATGACTTGGAAGACAAGTAGGACCATCTCGATTCTCTTAACTCGAAGGTGGCATCCCATCCGAGCTCAGACGGCTGGACTCGGAAATGGAACGATACTCGACTTGGCCGTACTGATGATCCCAAGTCATATTCTGGTGTGCTCCTTCTCAACGGCAGTAGCGTTTGTGGATTGAGAGAAGGACGTGTCATTCTTGGACTTAAAAATAATGACCGCCTCGTACCAGCAGCACCAATTGTATCGTCAATTGTAAGCCCAGAGTCTAGCGCGGATTCCACGAAAAGAGTGCCAACCATGCCTTTGCAGTTCTGAGCTGTTTTACTGGCCCCACCACAATCACCGCCATCGAGATGTACATTTGATGTATCACGTATCATAACGGATTGACCGTACACGGCAACACGCCCACCCGAACCACCGCCACCGTGACCACCAAATTTATTAGGCAACTTTGATTTCTTGAAGCCACCAGCACCCCCAAGGACGGATAGCTTTCCGTCGACCCGGACCACACCACCTGCCGAAAGAAGTATGGCCCCGCCGGAACCACCACCACCTGCGGAAATGTAGCCATCTGATCCAGATTCTCCATCGCATGAAATTATAGAATTCGAACCCAGGACAATATCATTGAGTCCAACTATTTCAATCGCACCTCCGCCACTGCCACCACGAAAACGAGGCTGGTTGAACACACCCAATTGAAATGGCTGCTTTATCCCTACACCACCTCCACTCCCCGCCCACAAGTTGGATATCCTCTCGTCACCGTAAGCTTTCCCTGATGGTAAAGCATCATCAAAGCCAACACCGCCCGCCCCACCATATCCGGCTCCTGCACCTCCATAGGCAATAGAGAATGGTTTCGTTCCGCCAATACTTCTCATTTCGATGGTGTTGCTTTTCGAGTGTCCCATTTCGATATGTATCGTAGGACATTGATCATCGACACACCCGCTTAATTGATTCAATGATGTCATGTTTGCAACCTCACCTTCCTCATTGAATAGTCGCGAGGTGGGCGAAAATGGAGTGACATTGCCCTCCGATGTCGTAAGCGTTAGTGTCCAAGTGTACCCACCGGATCTGCCCACACCATTATCGCAGTGTCCATCATTGCAGTTGTTTGTTGGATCACTCCGCAGAACTTCGGCGGATGATAGAAATGGGATGTCAAGCAGGAGAATATCTGTAAGCTCCGACGCAGAAACATCATGATTGATGAGACGCGTTTGAAATCCTAGAAATTGGAGTGCAAACATTCCACCAATACTGTTGCCGTGACGAATTGTCTTGACTTTAACCCTTGCTCCTTTGGATTGCAAATAATTGGTCGTGGTTAAGCCAGTAGAATCATTGCCAATGTCACCCACAGCACTGACAAAAGTAATATTCCACTGATATCCGCCACCGCTACCAAACAATTCTCGAGTTACCGCAACAGTGCCAATCCCAGAAGGGGTCGTTGCAGAATCTGTGCGATCGTATTCGCGTAACTGAGTCGAAGGGTTAAGTGAGTCCTCCATCAGTCGTTTCAGCTCTCCAGCTGTGATGTCGTGCTTCAGTAGTGGTGTACTATAACCATTATAATGAAGAAGGAAACCACCACTTAGCGTCTGACCTTGATCAGCACTTGTTGTGAGGGATTGAATTTCATTAATAATTGGGGAAGTTGTTTGGACTGTCATGAGGTATACTCTAGTCGATGGAGATCCAGGACCATTGACATTATTGCTCTTGATCCCCTTGCCTAGCTCTCTAACAAGAACATCGCCGGGACAAACGTCCAGAAACTGTCTTGAATCAACTCCTTCGTTGCAGACACTTACAAGGCGATCACGTTGGTGACGGGCTACTGAGATCCCTCCAGGAAATCCACCAAGCGTACCTGGAGAAGCCTGCAGAGTAGTATTAATGTGTACCGATGAGCGTGATAGAAGAGCCATGGCTCTTTGGCCAGTGACAGTAATAGTAACGTGCTCATCGATGTCAATGGAGTCAAATGCCCACAGTGCAACTTCGGTACCATCCGATGTATTGGTGATGACACCAGTTGCATTCACCGCACCGCTCAGACTGGCATCACTTGTGTTAAATACCAAACTGCAAACAACAGTGGTTGAGCACTGACTTTGAGACAGGGCTGATAGCACTCCCTTTCCGGCTTCAATCGTGTTGGTATAGTTGGGGATGTTATCGCGGATCTCCCTCCTAGTCCTAAGCATTGCATCATCCGTAACGCCATAATTGAACTCTCGATCCATCCAAACCACAAGTGACTCGTATTCTTTGACTAAACTATTTTGATCCTTGATATTCAACTCCACCAATTTCTTGTTGAGGACCAATCCATTGTTCCATCTGTTGCCAAATGTTGGAACAGATGGTCCTAACGCGTCGAAGTCGAAGGGTGACCAATGAGCACCTGCAGGCTTCGGATTGACCCCGTTAATTTCCGACGATGGCAAACAAAAGTCTGTGTCCTCATCCCTACAGCTTTGCTCCCAACCACGTATGCCTCGTCTCCAGTCCTCAAAATCCAAAAAGAGAGATACATTGATATGCTCTCCGTGTTGGTACGTCTGTAATGTGTGAGACGAATGAGCGCTTGACTGGTCGTATCGACCCGATGCCCGAGGACATCTTTGAGTTGCTTTACATCTTTCATATGCATCACTTGCTGTTGCTTTTGCCGGACGTGAAAGATACTTGCTCGTAAATTGACGCAATCGTTTCGATTGTCCAGAGACTCCCCATGTTGGATCAACTTTAAAGGTCACGTTTCCGGAGTAGAGCATTGACTGAAAGTCAGCCATTTGTCCCACGAGTTCCATTACTTTGGACTGTACCCACACAACGTCTTGTCCAGTGCTATACATTGCAGTTTGTGGCACAACCCGGAAAGATACGATAACGGATTGTTTATCTGCCTCCTTAATGAACAGGACAATAAATTGTCCCGGTGCCAAGTCAAGAGCCCTCTCAATATCATTTACAATATACTTCTCAAATACACAATACATGCTGTTCGACTGACTTGCATCGAGACATGAATAACGGCTCCCATGGTTCAAATATTGTCCATGGCTCGAGTCAACTACATCATCGCCACCTATCACTGAGATCGAAAACATTAGCTTTAGCGACTGATCCCACGGCATCGCTACCAATCCATAGAGTGGATCTGTGGCACGAGTAACGTGCCCCTCGTAAAGTATAGAGTTGGAGTCTTGTATTAGTCGTGTAAGAGTGGCAACCACGTTTGCATCTGCCGGGAAGAGTCGGAATGTTATTAATACACTATTTGCATCCCAGTATTTATCATTCCCTTCCGGCGATACGTTGGTTACATGTATATGACACGGACTGAATCCGGGTATGGTAGATGACACGTCCAAGATAAATTGTGTTTCAAAACTCTGACGTGAGATTGTATTTCCAAAATATTTGTCAAGTAGTGAGTGCCTTCCAGGACCATCATCGATGGCATACCCCACGCGTAGACGAAGGTCGACATAATTACCACCAAAGACTGTGTTGCAGGTTTCCCAGGATGAGCAATATTCCTTGCACCAAGAATCAAAGTAGGGTGGTGTTGTAATTGTATTGTTGCTGTCGTCTGCTGCTTTGGAGGATGTTGCATTCAAGCATGGGAAGAATTCCACTCCGAACAGCAATAGGAGCAATAAGTGCCACTTCATCGAGTCACGAACGTTGAAGGAATTGTCACGCTCATGACGAAGCCGGAACGCAAACGCCGATTTGGATTGAGTTTGAACAAGGACCCCGAATGTAAAATGCTCCCTCAAATTCAAATTTAAAAACCTGGGCTAACCCCTAAACCTTCTTGTTACAACAACCCATTGTCGTTAAAAATAGAAAGCTCCACAAGGAACATTTTCAAAAGATTCGAACATTTGAGAGGGAGGAGTGTTGTGGTGATTAGACTTAGAGTGTCCTCCCCCCCCGCCAAGAGCAAATTTCCATTTATATATTTATTACACAGGTTTTATACACATCCCCCCCCCCTTTTTCCCACCTCTCTTCAAATCATTCAATTCTATCTCTCACTCCTATCTTTCTTTATGTTCTTGTCTCTCTCTCTCTCTTTCTAATACATATATTCCTAAAAATACTACAAAAATATTGGTCATATCCCCGTGTAGTGTCCTCTTCTCTCCCCCCCCAACACACCCCTTCTCTACGCACGTCCTAACGAATCGGGATTTGCCAATCCTCTCATTGGCAATGGTGGCGAAGGTTGTTCCTCCTCCTCTGCTGCTGCTTGTGGTAATTTCCACAGACCCAATACGGTCCCACGTATACCGCCGGCATCATTCAACGCGATACGACTCAACCCAACGAATGTCAATACCGCCAATGCCGCATTGACCAATCGTGCGGGACCCACGAGACTTTTGGATATTTTGGGCACGTAATCGGTGGCGACGTAATTCAGTCCGATCCACGAATGTCCGGCCGTGACCGTCGCGATGCCCAATCCGAAGGCCTTGTTAATTATGGAGTCAGCCGACAATGGTGCCAATAGGTACAATGGGGTGGCGAGGGCGAGTGCCGTGGTGAGCTTGTGATGTAAATGTGTTGCCTTGGTGCCTGTATCTCCGGCAAGTAATGACGACGAGGAGGAGGTGTTCGACGAAGAGGAGAAGGCACGTTGTTTTGCGGATGAGAACAATGACACATAAGACGACGGGACTTTCTTCGGCTGATGATGATGATGATGATGACTGACCAACGTGGCAATAAGCCGACGAGATGTTGTGATGGTCATGGAGGTAGACGACGAGGATAGTAGCATAGGGGTAAGGCTCCTAGGCTTGAGGTTGGATATTGCTGAGTTTCGGACTTGACAACTGAATTCAAATGAACGACCCAACCAGATACAGTCTGGCCGTCGCATCTCCCCCTGGTTGAATCATGAATGAACCCATGGCAATCATGGTGAACCGTCCTCCCTCATTCATCTATGAACGGCCGCCATTCAGAGCGGCCGCACGCAATCTATTTCTCGGTGGACAGCGGACTGGTTTCAGTGATTTGATTTGATTTGATTTGTGTTTGTGGATAGAATGGATCTGGTTTTTGATAGAATACTATATGGTCTATCACATGTCTATCATACACTGCAACGACAAACATCGGCCGGATTCACATATGAGTCTCATGACTCACGTGCGTCTTCATCCAGATTAATCATAGCAATGTACGATTCATCCCGTGTTCGGACTCAGAAGGCTGGTTTTGTGGCGTTGCGGCGGTCGTGGGCCGCTACCGTACGAGGTCAAATATTGGAGATACCCCATCAATCAGCCAAGGAGTGATTTAGAAGCTCCATTGTGCCTCATTTATATTCGTATATTGTTGAGAACCGTCAGAATTGAACGAAAAGGCGTAGAAGCAGTCGAACTGTCAAATTGGTAGTAATATCATTCATGAATGAGTGGGTAGTGGCAGGAAATGGGATATATTTCATGAAATAATTGACAA